>OGII01000858.1_pt1 | contig 24827 bp, 25 predicted proteins | sample 1571701 | NCBI WGS metagenome assembly OGII01 (sample SAMEA2581950, study PRJEB24529) | metagenome | biome: Human gut stool | place: China | collected 2011
TGCAAATCTGTCCATCAAAATTAAATACTTCAAAACGTGCTGGCCATTTTGCTAATGCTAAACCATCAATGATATTTTCTCTAGTAATACGTTCATCATTATTACCTAAGATACTAGCTGTCATAATAGCCAAAGAACTATTTTCTATTTGATGGTCGCCTAATAATTTCAATTTATAATTGAAATTAACTCCTAATAATTCAGAACTAAATTTTAATTCTTGATACTGCCCATCAAAATTCACAAACATAGCTGAAAAATCATTATTTGCTATGAAAATATCAGCATTTTTTTCTTCAGCTGTTTGATTAATTATATCTAATGGTATATCTTTTGCTGCTGTAACCACAGGTACGCCATCTTTTATAATACCTGCTTTATGCTCTGCTATACCTTCTAAAGTTCCTCCACATAAATGAGCATGTTCAAATGCCACATTTGTGATGACGCTAACTTCTGGTTTTACCACATTAGTAGAATCTAATAATCCACCTAATCCTACTTCGATGACAGCATATTCTACTTTATTAATCGCAAAATACAAAAATGCCGCTGCTGTAATAACTTCAAACTGTGTAGGTGACTCTTCGCCATCTTCAACCATTTTATCCACAAAAGTTTTAACAGCACTAATACAATCAGCAAAATCTTCTTCGCTTATAGGATTTCCGTCTATTTGAATACGTTCTGTATATGATACTAAATGAGGTGAAATATACAAACCTGTTTTAATATTAGATGTTGTTAAAATACTAGATAACATAGAACTTGTTGAACCTTTTCCATTAGTTCCTGTTATGTGTATAGTTTTATATCTTGTTTGTGGATTGTCTAAATAAGTTACCAATTGTTTAATGCGACCTAGACCAAGCTTAGTACCAAAGGTACTAAGCTCATCTAGATATTCTAGCGATTCTAGATAATTCATTTTATTACGCCTTTCATAAAAAAATCTAAAATTAAAGAGTTGCTAAATATGCCAAACGTTGTTTTACTGCTTCACGTTTTTCTTCATAACCTTTTAATTTTTCTTTTTCTTTCTCTACAATATCAGCAGGTGCTTTGGCAATAAAGCCTGCGTTAGAAAGTTTTTTATCAAGACGTGATACTTCTTTATCTAATGTAGCTAATTCTTTATTTAAACGAGCAGTTTCTTTTTCTACATCAATTAAGCCTGCTAAAGGTAAATAAATTTCTACACCATTTACTACTGCTGTCATTGCATTTTCTGGTTTTGCATCATCTTTTGCTAAAATAGTTACATTTTTAGCAGAAGCTAACGTTTCTAAATATCCACTGTTTTTAGCAAATACATCTGTTAAGCTTTCATCACTTAAATGAAGAATTACTTCTGTTTTTTTACTTGGTGCTGCATTTACTTCAGCTCTCATATTACGGATAGCTTTGATTGTTTCCATGATAGTAGTCATTTCTACTTCGCTTGCATCATCAAGTTTTGCTTCTTCACCTGTTGGCCAATCAGCCACCATGATGCTCTTACCTTCATGTGGAATGTGTTGCCAAATTTCTTCTGTAATAAATGGCATAAATGGATGTAATAAGCGAAGTGTATGTTCAAGTACATAACCTAAAACATATTGAGCTACTTTACGTGGACGAACATTTTCTTTATCGTAAAGACGAGCTTTGCTAAGTTCAATATACCAATCACAGAATTCATTCCAAATGAAGTCATATAAAGAACGACCAGCTTCACCTAATTCAAATTTTTCTAGGTTTTCAGTAATGCTGATAGCAGTTTTAGCATAACGGCTTAAAATCCATTTATCAGCTAAAGTATAGTCGCTAGCTTCTGGAACAAAAGTTTTGTCAAAACCTTCAAGATTCATAAGCATGAAACGAGAAGCATTCCATAATTTATTAGCGAAATTACGAGCAGATTCTACACGTTCCCAATAAAAACGCATATCATTACCAGGTGTATTACCTGTGATGAGCATAAAGCGAAGTGTATCTGCACCATATTTTTCAATTACTTCAACAGGGTCAATACCATTACCTAAAGATTTACTCATTTTACGACCTTGACTATCACGTACAAGACCATGAATAAATACATGTTTAAATGGAATATCTTTACCAAATTCTAAGCCCATCATTACCATACGAGCTACCCAGAAGAAAATAATGTCATATCCTGTAACAAGTACACTTGTTGGATAGAATTGTTTTAATTCTGCTGTTTGTTCTGGCCAACCCATAGTTTCAAATGGCCAAAGACCAGAGCTAAACCATGTATCAAGTACATCTTCATCTTGATGAACATGTTTGCTACCACAATGAGGACAAACTGTTACATCTTCATTTTCTACGATAGTTGCACCGCAATCATCACAATACCATGCTGGAATACGATGACCCCACCAGAGCTGACGAGAGATACACCAATCACGTATATTATCTAACCAATTGCAATAGATTTTAGAAAATCTTTCTGGAACAAATTTAATTTTGCCAGATTTTACAGCTTCAGCTGCAGGTTTTGCTAAAGATTCCATTTTTACAAACCACTGTTTAGATACAAGTGGTTCTACAGTTGTAGAGCAACGAGAGCAATGACCTACTGCATGTTCATGTTCTTCAATGCTGATTAAATAACCTTGTTGTTTTAAATCTTCGATTAATTGTTTACGGCATTCATAACGATCAAGACCAGCATATTTACCAGTATTTTCTGCCATTGTACCATCATTGTTAATTACTACAATCTGTTCTAAATTATGGCGAGCACCCATATCAAAGTCATTAGGGTCATGAGCTGGTGTTACTTTTACTGCACCAGTACCAAATTGTGGGTCTACATAACTATCAGCAAAAAGTGGTATACGACGACCAACGATTGGTAAAATCAAAGTTTTGCCTACTAAATCGCTATAACGTTCATCATCAGGATGAACAGCTACACCAGTATCACCAAACATAGTTTCAGGACGAGTTGTAGCGATTTCCACAAATCTATCTTCACCTTCAACTTGATATTTTAAATGATATAAATGACCTTGTTCATTTTGATGTTCTACTTCAATATCGCTAAGTGCTGTATTGCAGTGTGGGCACCAGTTAGTTATGCGTTTACCTTGATAAATTAAACCTTTTTTATATAATTGTACAAATACTTCACGAACGGCATGAGAGCAACCTTCGTCCATAGTGAAACGTTCTCTATCCCAATCACAAGAAGAACCAAGTGTACGAATTTGATATTTTATGCGATTGCCATATTTTTCTTTCCAGGCCCAAGCATGTTCTAAGAATTTTTCTCTACCAATATCATAACGAGATACACCTTGTTCACGAAGTTGTGCATCTACTTTTGCTTGAGTTGCTATACCTGCATGGTCAGTACCAGGCATCCATAATGTGTTATATCCTTGCATTCTTCTAAAACGAATTAAAATATCTTGCAAAGTATTATCCATAGCATGTCCCATATGAAGCTGACCTGTTACATTTGGTGGTGGCATTACAATGCTAAATGGTTTTTTAGTTTCATCTACTTCTGCATGGAATAATTTATTTTCTTCCCAATATTGATACCATTTTTTTTCAAAAGATTGCGGGTCATAAACCTTTGGAATATTTGTTTCTTCCATCAAAAAAATACCTCCTATTTTTCACACAAAAACTAAAGTTATTCAATTAAATCAGGCAAAAATTACACAAAAAAATCTCTTTCATTCCTCATAAAAGGACGAAAGAGATATCTTCGCGGTACCACCTAATTTTTCTTATCTAAATTTATAAATTAACTACATAAAATTCAGATAAAACTTCATTACATAACGCTGTATCTGCGCTCATACTTAATATTATTTCGGTATGAGGACTCCAAAGCTACTTTCTAGATACTGGGTTGGAAAATTTTTCAGCTATAAATTTTCTCTCTGCACAACTCAATTATATCTATACTCTCTTTTTCATTGTCTTTTACAAAACATTAAATTGTATAAGATATATTAGCATAATTTCAGAGCGAAGACAACTCTTAACTTCTTAATATATTTGTGTTATAAATATTATTATTGATGCTCACCAAAACGATTATTTACAAGTTCACTCAAAGCTTTAATAGCTTCTTGTTCATCATCACCTTCAGCAGTTATAAGCACTTGTGTACCACAAGATAATCCTAAATTGATTATAGGAATGATATTTTTCCCATCAGCAGTGATACCTTTTGCTGTATATGTGATTTTAGACGTATATCTACGTCCCATTTGAGCAAGCATTGCTGCTGGTCGTGCATGAACTCCTGATTTATTAATAATCGTAACTAAAGCCTCCATTAGTTTTCCTCTTTTCTTTTGAATTATTTTTTCATTATTCTAAGTATTAGTATAAATTAATCAATTAATTAGTTATATTTATTATATAAATATTTTCTAACTTATGCAATATATTTTCTTTATAGTCTAAGCGAGGTGCTTTTATTATGAAATATGATTTAACAACAGGGTCTGTTTCGATGACTATGTTAAAATTTTCACTGCCTATGATTTTAGGCAATCTTATGCAACAGTTATATAATATCTCCGATACCTTAATTGTTGGTCATTTTATTGGCACAGATGCCTTAGCTGCTGTTGGTGCAAGCTATGCCTTAATCATTTTTTTGACCTCAGTATTATTAGGTCTTTGTATGGGTAGCGAAGCTTTATTTTCGATATTTTATGGTGAAAAAGATTATTTCAAATTAAAATCTAGTATTTTTATCTCTTTCATCTTAATATTAATACTTACAATAATAATAAATATTTTTATTTTTATTTACATTGATGAAATCATTTATTTTATGCAAGTTCCTAGCGAAATTTTCGATTTGACTTATACATATCTTTATATTATTTTCATCGGATTTAGTTTTTCTTTTGTTTATAATTATTTCACTTGTCTACTTCGTGCTATTGGCAATTCAAAAACACCACTTATCTTTTTAGCCAGTTCTGCCCTTTTCAATATTATTCTTTCTATTATTTTAGTTGTTAATTTTCAAATGGGTGTGGCAGGCTCTGCACTCGGTACAGTAATAACTCAAGGTTTTTGTGCCTTAGGTCTAACAATCTACACTATAAAAAAATGCCCTGAATTAATTCCGCAAAAAGAACATTGCAAATTTGATTTAGCCATGATAAAAGATATTTCTAATTCTTCATTATTAACATCTACACAACAATCTGTAATGAATTTTGGAATTTTACTCGTGCAAAATCTTGTAAATAGCTTTGGTGCAACAGTAATGGCAGCCTTTACCGTTGCTGTAAAAATAGACTCACTAGCTTATATGCCTGCACAAGATTTTGGCAATGCTTTCTCTACTTTCATTGGGCAAAACTACGGTGCAAAAAAAACAGATAGAATTCAACAAGGTATAAAATCTGCTATAAAAATCTCATTTCTATTTTGTTTAATTATATCTGTTGGCGTCTTTATCTTTGCTCGCCCTCTAATGACAATTTTCATTGATAGTTCTGAAACGGAAATTATCAATATCGGTGTGGATTATCTCCGCATAGAAGGTAGCTTCTATTTTGGCATTGGCATTTTATTTTTATTATATGGATTTTATCGTGCTATTAACTTCCCTAGCATGTCTGTAATCTTAACCATTATTTCATTAGGCACACGTGTAGGACTTGCCTATTACCTTGCTAGCATACCTTCTATCGGAGTAATTGGTATTTGGTGGTCTATCCCTATCGGCTGGGCGTTAGCAGATATTTTTGGCATTGTCTATTATAAACGAAAAATTAAACAACTCCATTTTTAACTTCTGCTAATTCTATGACTTCTTCTACCTTTGATTTAGCATTCATTGAAAATACTTCTATGACATGTTTTACTAAATTCACTGCTATATCTTTATCAACTGTATCAAAATAAAAGTCGATTTCATACAGATTTTTCTTTTCATTTCTTCTATAGCCCCAATCATTTAAAAAGCCCACTACATTAATTTCTAAAGCTTTTTGTACCATTTCATAAAGGAAATATATCGGCGCTTCATTTTCTTCTTTCCATAAATTTTGTTCATTATCTTCTATAGTGATTTTCATTAATAAAGTCTTTTTCGTGAATTCTCGCCATGAGATATAGCCTAATTTTTCATATCGTCCTACGAAAATATCTAAGTATAATTTATAATCATCAATTGAACAATTTTCATATTTTTTGATATCTCCCTTATCGCCAACTAAACCATAATGTTTAACGATTTTATCATCTTCAAACCAACATTCCACATAAGAAAATTGTTCCTCTCTTTTATATAATGTCAAAGCTAAATTTTCTACTTCTTTGTCATTTTTTAAATGTTCATTATGATTTTCTTGAACTTTTTTATTACTATCTTTAGCCAAAACTAAAGATAATTTTTTCTTTTTATTATAATAAGTTAATTTTATTTGATAATCTCTATCTATCTCTATTTCCTGCAATTTATATTCAACATCATATTTATCATAAGTCAATAAATTATCTTTTATGTCGGTATACTCTTTAATTAACCAATCTATATTTATCTTTGACAACATTGCTCTATTCATGGTAAAAACAATTTTTACTGTTATATCATCTAACTTTACCATACAAGTACAATAAGGATTATTTTCTTGCCATTTATTGCCCTTTAAAAATTCTTTTACCTTCTGCAAAGACTCCTCATGACAAATTACTCCATCTACAGCTTGCATTTTCTCTTTTAAATGCTGTTTATACATTTGTCGATTTTTAAAAAATGCATCATCTTCTGGTTTTATATAATGACATAGCATTTCTTCTAAGCTACAATTTGCTTTTATTTCCTCTTGTAAAACGTTAAATTCATAATCATCTGGCACAAGAGATAATCCCTTTTCTATAGAAGCCATTGCTTTTTCTTTTTCGCCAAAATGATATTGTAATTTTGCTAAATTCAACCAACCCCATGGATAATCAGCTTCTTCTTGTACACCCTTTTGTGCATAGCTATATGCTTTTTCCAAATCACTGCAATAAGTCAAAGCCACTGAATAACGATAATACCATGCACCAGAGCCTTTAGCATTTTTTTCTGAATAAGGCATCCAATTTATCACTTTGTAATAATATTCATATATGTCAATATTATTGCCTGCATATGCATACCATAAAGCAATATTTAAATCTTCTTTTGCTTCTTCCAAAGTAAACAATTTTTGCTCTATACCTTTTTTAACAAAATCTTCTAAATAATAAAAAATCTTGTAAAAGTATCCATCAGCCCAAGACTCTAATATATCAATATCCTCTTTAGTCAATAATGATTTTTTCCCCATGTTTACACCTTCTTTATCGGCTACTATATTTATATTTTACCACAAAAAAAGAGTTATAACGAAATAAAAAATCGTTATAACTCTGTTTACTCTATTTTAACGAATGAAATTTGTCATTATTTTTGCTTCTGTTTCTGGTATTTGTACACCATTATTTTTACCTGCTTCAATGCATTTTAAAAGCCATGCCATATTATTACCTAAAACACGCATAATTTGCATACCTTCTGCATCTTTTTTCACTTCATCAGGTGTATTGCCATGTACTACATTCCAATAATTTGCAGAAACTACTGGCATTTGATGATAAGTAAAATATTTAGCAAGTACATCTAAAGTTGCAGTTGTACCAGCACGTCTAGCGGAAGCGACAGCAGCTGCTGGTTTGTGCAATAAATCTTTACCTGCTAAGCTAGATAATCTATCCATAAAAGAAATGATTTCCCCAGATGGAGATGCCCAATATACAGGAGAACCTACTACTAAACCATCTGCAATTTTTACTTTTTCTGCAACACTTTTAATAATTTCTGTTTCTGGTACTGCATGAATTATTTCTGCTTGGATACCTTGTTTTTCTAAAGTTTGTGCTATTTCACTAAGAGCTGTATATGTACAACCTTTTTCGCGTCTACTGCCATTTAATAATAAAACTTTCATTGAAATTCAACCTTTCTTACTAGAAATAAATCCTATCTAAATTATATGCTTATAATCAAAAATAATCAATAATGCCTCAAAATTGCAATTTCATTTAATAAATTAACATAACTTTATAATTTATAAAAAACAAAAAAGGCTTTACAGAAAATCTGTAAAGCCTATAATTTCAAATGGTGCGGAAGACAGGACTTGAACCTGCACGCCGAAAGACACTAGATCCTAAGTCTAGCGCGTCTGCCAATTCCGCCACTTCCGCATTTGGCACTCGCGTCGAATGCGAGATTTATTATATCACTATAAAATGTTTTTTGTCAACACTTTTTTATAAAATTTTATGATTTAAATATTTTTGCTTCTAAACCTATTTTTCTTAGTAAACTATCCATATTATTCACACCTACAGTTCTACCAGCAACTAAAGGAATTTTTGCACAAACTTTTGCATCATCTAAAGCATCATGATGTTTAAATTGTATCTGAAAAAATTCTCCTAATGTATTCAATTTATGATTTGGTAACTGTGGCCATACTTTTCTAGCAATTTGAACAGTACATGCTGTTTTAAACTGTGGTTTAGCTAAATTATATTTCCAAATACAACTGCGCAATACGCCCATATCAAAAAAAGCATTATGTGCTATAACTATTCGATTATCTAAATACATACGTAAATCTTTCCATATATCTGCAAAAGTAGGTGCATTTTCTACCATTTGTGGAGTAATGCCATGTATTTTCATATTACCTTCTTCAAAAAACATTTCTGGCGGTCTTATAAGTGAATTATAACTATCCACCATTCTACCGTTTTCAATAACAACTACAGCTACACTACAAGCACTATCCCGATTTTTATTAGCTGTCTCAAAATCTATACTTGTAAAATTCATCAAACTCATCTTTTACCTCTAAAAAAATTCTATTCAAATATAAAAGCATTATAACAAAAAATTTTTCTAAAAAAAATAGATTGATTCTAGTTCAACATATCTTTACCCTAAAATCAATCTATTTAAATTTATTATTTATTGCGTTTTTCTATCAAATATTCATCAATAGCTTTAGCAGCTTTTTTATCTGCCCCCATAGCCAAAATAACAGTTGCAGCTCCTGTTACAATATCGCCACCAGCAAAGACACCTTCTTTTGTAGTTTTTCCTGTTTTCTTCATCAGCTACGATATTACCTCTCTTATTTGTCTGCATATCTGGAGTAGTTGATTGTATCAATGGATTTGGCCCTTGACCAATAGCGATAACCACAGTATCCACATCAATATCAAATTCTGAATTAGGTATTTCCACAGGGCGTCTACGACCTGAAGCATCAGGTTCGCCTAATTCCATTTTTATACAACGAATAGTTTTTACATATCCTTTTTCATCACCTAAGATAGCTACAGGATTATTCAATAATTTAAATTCTATGCCTTCTTGTTTTGCATGTTCTACTTCTTCACGTCTTGCTGGTAATTCTTTTTCACTTCTACGATAAACAATATACACTTTTTCCGCACCTAAACGCAAAGCTGTTCGTGCTGAATCCATAGCTACATTACCGCCACCTACTACAGCTACTCTTTTCCCTACATTGATAGGAGTAGCATACTCTGGAAAACGATATGCTTTCATTAAATTACATCTTGTCAAAAATTCATTTGAAGAATATACCCCATTTAAATTTTCACCAGGAATATTCATAAAATGAGGTAAACCTGCTCCTGTAGCAATAAATACAGCATCAAAATTAAATTCTTGCATAAGCTCATCAACTGTAAATAATTTACCTACTACAGAATTCACTTCTATTTTTACACCAATCTTACGCAAATTATCAATTTCTGGTTTTACAACCTTATCTTTTGGTAAACGAAATTCTGGAATACCATAAGATAATACTCCACCTGCTGTATGTAAAGCTTCAAAAATTGTTACTTGATAGCCTTTTTTCGCTAAATCACCTGCACAAGCTAATCCTGCTGGTCCCGAACCAATAATAGCGACTTTTTGAGCATCATCTTTTACTGTTTTTTCTATTTTTTCTTCACAATTTTGCATGCAATAATCCGCTACAAATCTTTCCAAACGACCAATACCCACAGGTTCGCCTTTTATTCCCATTACACAATATTTTTCACATTGATTTTCTTGAGGACAAACGCGTCCACAAATAGCAGGCAAACTACTAGCTTCTTTGATTTTTGCATTTGCTCCTTCAAAATCGCCTTCCTTTATTTTAGCAATAAAAGCTGGTATATCGATATCTACAGGACAACCTTTTCTACAATGTGGCACTTTACAATGAAGACAACGATTAACCTCTGCTAAGGCTAATTCTTCTGTATATCCTAAAGCCACTTCATCAAAATTATTTCTGCGAACATTAGCGTCTTGTTCTGGCATTTCATGTTTTTGCATTACTAAAGGCATATTATTTTTCCTCCATTTCTTCAACCTTTTTAGCTAAACGACAAATATGGTCTTTTTCAATTTCTTCTTTAGGTCTATACATGCGTTGTCTTTCCATCAAATTCACAAAATCTACTAAATGACCATCAAATTCTGGCCCATCTACACAAGCAAATTTTGTTTCATCACCAACTTGTACACGGCAACCGCCACACATTCCTGTACCATCTACCATAATATGATTTAGACTAACAATCGTTTTAATATTATATGGTCTAGTTGTATCAGCTACAGTTTTCATCATAATAACAGGTCCAATAGCTACTACTTCAGCAATATCAATTCCTTTATCAATTAATTGCTGTAGTGCTGTCGTTACAAATCCTTTTATACCATAAGAGCCATCATCTGTAGTAACAATAACTTCATCAGATATTTTTTCCATTTCATCTTTCAAAATATCTTTATTTTTTGCTCCCATAATTGTTATCACATGATTACCCACTTGTTTCATCTTTCTAGCAATAGGATAAATTGGAGCAACACCTATACCACCACCTATGCAAACTACAGTTCCCATATCAGGTCTAATATCTGTTTTTTTACCCAAAGGACCAACTAAGTCTAAAATACTATCGCCTGCATTTAATGATGCTAATACAGTAGTTGAAGCACCTATTACCATAAAAATAATATCTATAGTTCCTTTTTCTCTATCAAAATCAGCAATAGTTAATGGCACTCGCTCTCCATATTCATTAACTCTTAACACCACGAATTGACCTGGCTCTGCTTTTCTCGCTATCAAAGGAGCTTCTAAAGTAAATTGTAAAATATTTTCATGTAAAACTTTCTTATTTAAAATCTTAAACATAACACTTTCCTCATTTCCCAAATTCAATATCATAATAAAAATTTATCATACTATAAAAAATTTTAAGTTTTTACTTAATTTTCAGTTTTTATATGACTATTATAGAATTCAATTGTAAATAAAAAAAGCTGTGAAAAAAATTTATTTCACAGCTTTTAGATTTATTATTTAGCGAAAACACCTTCTAAGTATGGCATTATTTTTGCTTTTATTGGCATTAAATAAACATTATGATTATGTTTGCGAGCAAAATCTATCACTTTACGAGCAAATTCTATATTCCATTCTAATGTCGGTTCAAAGTCCTTTGGAAAAATAACATTGTTTTTATTTCTCCAATAGCTTACAGAGCGTTCGGATAAAACTGGAGAAACTCCCCAATAAATATCTAAACCATCTAAAAGGTCTGCATACATTTCTAAATAACGCATATCAAAAAATGGTTGTGTAAAAAATCCTTTTGCTCCAGCTAATTGCTTACGGCGAATGCGATATTCTTCTTCTTTCATACTACTGCGATATTGGTCAATTCCCGCATATACTGTAATTTCTGGCATTTCTTCACTAAATTTTTTAATAATATCTGTACTTATTGTTGGATATACTTGATAAAGCATACTTTGTGGTGGGTCACCTTCTATAACAAGAACTTTTTTTATATTATATTCTCTCAATTTATCTTTTATCGGTAACTCTTTTGTAAAATCAAAATCCATCGCTCTTAGATGTGGTACTACATCATCGAAATAAGCTTTTGCAATATTTGCTCCGTCCCAACTTCTAGTATCACAACTCAACAAATCTGGAATATTAATGAAATCAACATCGCTTAATTTTTCTTTTATTGTTTTTACTTCTTCTTTTAATACTTCAATATCTCTTGGTACTAATTCAACTGAAATTCTTGTCATAAAATCACTTCCTAGATTAACATCATTACATTATAGTTTATTATTATAACACAAATTTATTCATTTCAACGATAAAATCATACATTTTATAATAAAAAATCGTCAGCTTTTTACACTGACGATTTTAATTCATATTTTCAATTATCCTGCATACACTAAACTCAATTATTGTTATTTTTATTATATAAAGTATTGATATAATCAATGAAAATCTTTATATATTTATATTTTGGATTTGTTTTTTTATACAATAGATGGCATTTTAAAGTAAAATCTGGTTCTATATCATAATAACCATCAAAAAAGCCCATAGCATTTAACAAGCGTTTTGGCAATACAGCCCCCACCTGATTTTGTTGACAATAATGCATAATCGCATATGGAGTAGCAAACCAAGCTTCTACTTGAGGATGACAACCTAATTTACTAAAATAATTCTTTATAGTAGAATTCATTAAATAATATGGAGAATACTGTACCATTGGATATTGAGCGATTTCTTCTACATTGATGATATTACCTAAATGCTCAATATTTGGCGCATAATAAACCATTTCTTCATCACAGAAAAATATATTTTCATATTCATCATCTTGTAAATCCTTTAAGGAAAATGATGATACTATATCTAATTTATCTGCTTCTAACTGATTTATCAATTCTTTTGCTTCTAAATTATAAACATTAATCTTTATATTAGTGTTGTATTTTTTAAAATAAATTAAGTGCTGATTGATAAATACATCGCCTAAAGACATCAACGCACCTACAGATAAAGAAACTTCTTCTCCTGCTAATTTTTTCATTTCACTTAAAGATTGTTTTAATTCCGATACGATTTTTTCCGCTTTAGCTAAGAAGATTTGACCTTCTTTAGTAAGTTCTATTGTATTTTCTCCGTGAACAACTAATTGAGTACCAACTATTTCTTCCAATTTTTTCATTTGAAAACTAAATGCCGAACGAGTAACATTTGCTTCTCTAGCTGCCGTTGCTATATCTTTTACTTTGCTATAAATAATAAAATTTTCTAATTGTTGAATGCTTGGTAATTCTATCATGCAAATCCCTTTCTATTATTAATGGCGTAATAACTTAATCTTTTATTAGTATATCACAATCAGAGTACACTCACTACTGCAAAATATTTTTTCTCATTCTTGATAAAAAATAATCTATTACTTATCTTACAATTTTCGTGAAAAACCAATACATATATTATATATCAAAATATTTTAGAACTCAAAAAGTTTTCTTGTGCTTTAAGGTTTCGAGTATATCTATTGCTTCTTTTATCATCTCTTTTGTGATATTATATGGAGCAAAACTTAAATATTTATCTTGTAAAATTAAATCAATTATTTGCTTTACATCTTTTATCCCTAAATCCATTAAAGAAGTAGGTAAATCTAGTTTCTGATTAAAATCATATACTTTCTCTGCCTGTATTAATTGCTTATCCACAAGTAATAATAATAATACACCTAAGCTGACAATCTCACCATGCATATGACCTTTACAATCTGGTATTTTCACACTCGCTAAATAAAGTGAATGAGCCAAACTGCTATTATAATTTAAATTTACTAAAACAGAAACTAATCCTGTATTTACAATAATCGTCAATACAGTCTGGATAAATTCATCAGATACGATATTTTTTTGAGCAGCATCTACTGCCTTTACTCCATATTGCAGTAATCTTTCTGAGCAATCTTTTGCTATCTGTACCCCTAAATTATTTGTGTGATTTAAAACTCTACCTCTCGTATTAAAACAAACTTCATATTGTTTAGATAAAGCATCACCAATGCCAGCACGCAAATATTTTATAGGTGCATTACTTATGATTTTTGTATCTATAAAACAATGAATAGCTGGTTTTTGTGCATCATAAAATTCTACTTTATCTTTGCCATATAAAATACATAAAGCTGTAACAGGAGCACAATTTGATGCTATTGTCGGAAATGTAAATACTGGCTTTTTCAGCATATCTGCTAAAGCTTTGCATGTATCTATACTTTTACCACCGCCAACAGCAAATATCATATCTGCCATTTGCACTGTTTTCATATTTTTTAATCGCTCAATATTTTCTCGTGTAGCATTACCTCTATACCAAATAAAATCCAATAATTTTATATCTGTCCCCTTCATTGCAGTAAGTAATTTATCTTTTACTTTACTTAAACTAATTTCACCACCAATTACAATCGCCGTTTTGCCATAATTACTGCAGATTTGAGGTACTCTCTTATATACATCTTCACCAATGCTATAACTTGGTAAATATACTTGCTGACTCATTTTACTCCCTCTAATCTTAAATATTTTTTATAAAAAAAGTCTTTCTGCTTAAACAGAAAGACTTTTTAGTTTACTTATTAAATTCTATTTTTATGAATTATTTTCCTTCTAAAATGCTACCTAAAGAATTTAAAAAATCACCTTCAAAAGTTTCAAAACTACCTTCATCACATTTTTGGGCTAAACTTGGATTTATTGGAAGTGTAGCTGTATGTTTTATACCATATTTATTAGCTTCTTCTTCAACTTTTGATTTACCAAAAATATAATGTTTTTCATTGCAATTAGGGCAAACAAAATAAGACATATTTTCTACAATACCAATAATTGGCACGCTGAGTAATCCAGCCATATTCACAGCTTTTTCTACAATCATAGATACGAGTTCTTGTGGTGTTGTAACTACGATAATACCATCAACTGGCAAAGATTGATATACAGTAAGTGGTACATCACCTGTTCCTGGAGGCATATCCACAAACATATAATCTACTTCACCCCAGTTTACATCGCTCCAAAATTGTTTTACTACTCCACCAATAATAGGGCCACGCCAAACAACAGGATCTGTTTCATTATCTAAAATCAAATTTGTAGACATAATTTTTATACCAGTTTTTGTCTGTGCTGGTGTCATGCCTTCTTGTGTTCCTGTTACTTTTTCTTTAAGATTAAACACTTTTGGTATAGATGGACCTGTGATATCAGCATCTAAAATTGCTGTTTTATAGCCACGACGTTGCATTGTTACTGCCATCATAGAAGTAACTAAGGATTTACCAACGCCACCTTTACCACTCATTACAGCAATTACTTTTTTAATATTTGAACTTGGATTGTTTGGTGCTAATAAACTTTGAGGAGCTGTACGTTCTCCACAAGTCGTACCGCAACTTGCACAATCATGATTACAATTTTCGCTCATTATAAATAGCCACCTTCTACATAAGATATTAATCTATATTATATCATATCTTTTTTGAGTTTAAAGCTATTATATCTTTCTATATTTTTTATTTACTTTTCTATAAATTTTGGGCTAAATTTTTTCTTCAAATAATAATTTAATATCAATATCTAAGGCTTTGCTTATTTGCATTAATGTAGATATCGGTACTCCTTTACTATAAATTCCTCTTTCAATTCTTGATAAATATGATGTGCTTATTGAAGCTCTAAATGCTAATTCTTCTTGTGTATATCTTTTTAATTTGCGAAAATAAGCTATCCTTGCCCCAATCAATCTATATTGTGCTGAAAAATCTACCATAAAATCACCTTCTGCTATATTCTTTAAATTTATTCTAGCGAAAAATTTATCAATTTAGTTGTACTAGCAGGACAATAAAATGGATTATTTAGTTATTTTTTCAGCTTAATTATCCCAATTTATAAAATAAAAAAAATATCATTTATTTATATTTACAAACAAAAAGCAATATCTATAGTTTTAACCTTCAACAACAGATATTGCTTTTTTATGTATATATTATTTTATTTTTATCAGCTATCATCATTTTTCAAAAATGGCACTTAATTCGACTTCCAAAGCTTTAGCAATCTTCATAAGTGTAGATATTGGCAAACCTTTTTTATAAACACCACGTTCTATTCTTGATAAATATGAGGCACTAATTGACGCTCTAAACGCCAATTCTTCTTGTGTGTATTTCTTCATCTTTCGAAAATACATTATCTTAGCTCCAATTTGTCTATATTCAGATTCAAACACAAAAATATTACCCCTCTCATACATACTAATAAAATTATCTCATTATCTAAGATATTTACAATTCATATTCATACCAATAATCACCTTATTAGTATTAGTTATGCCTTAATATGTAAGTTTTTCATAAAGATTGTACCTATATTCATATTTATTAAGTTAATATAAGTACAATCCCTATGATAAATATTTTCTATTTATGGAAGGTCTATATTTCTATTTGTGATATCCACTCTCAAACTATCGCCATGAAGAATTACTAAATTAGCTAAATTAACATTTTGCATTTCATATAAATACTCATCGTATTTTCCTTTGTTATTTCCATAATAAGTCATTATTCCCAAAGGAGATAAAACACCATCTTTTTCTTCACTATAGATTTCTATAGGAATGGTATGTGTAGAACCACTCCAGTATCCAGCCTTTTTATCTTTGCTATTTACATTATCATATTCTACATTCATATTAAAATAGAGTGCTCTATCTGTATTAGCATATTTTTTAGGATTTAATAACTCTTTATCAAAAGGAATAGTAGCTATCATATCATCTTTTTTATCATAAATGATAAATCTCAATCCTTTTCCTGTCATCAAACCAAAGAAACCATTATCATCTATTGTTGAAACAGCACTGACCTTATAATTTGTATTTTTATTTTTTAATATATCATTAGCTTTTTTTAGATTTTCATCATCTTGCTTTTGCTGTTGATACGTATCGTCAGTAGCTTTTGCCGTTTCCACCAATGTATTAGTATTTGTATTTACTTGCGTATCCTTTTCATGTTTTTGATAGAGAAAATATCCCAGACCACTGCCTACAACGATAACGACTACAATTACAATAGCTATTATTATTTTCATTTTATTATTATCACTATTGTTATTGTTTATATTAGTACTATTTGTATTTGGCTGTATCTGTGGACTTGTTGATACTCCTAAATTAGTACCACATTTAGGGCAAAATTTTTCACCATCATTAACTGGGGTACCACATTTAAAACAAAATTTACTCATTTTATTTACCTCTCATCAAAATGGGTCTGCTCCATAATTATTAGCACCTACATCGCCTCTAATACATAACAATTTAATGCTAAAATAAAGATTTACAAATGGTACCATAAAAATCAATATCCACCAGCCTGATTTATTAAAATCATGAAATCTTCTAATATTTAAAGATATACCAGCTATAGTTCCTACCAATTGCACTATTAAAGTTAATATCATGCCAAAATCAGACATTATACCAAAAATATCTGTTGTTGCTGCATAGATGATAAAATAAAGTACCATTACTACAACTGCGATTATCAAACTGCGTGTTATATAAAATTTTCTATTTATTCTACCTTCAAAACAAAAATATTCATTTTTTATTTTATTTAAAATACCATCAGCACTATTATTATTATTTACATTAAAATTTGTATTCATATTTTGCTGATATGGCTGATTTACTGGCTGTATTGGTTGATTATTATTTACTACATTAGTATTCATATTATTGACCATTGGTGTCTGATAAAATGCTGGTGTTTTTTCACCACATTTAGGGCAAAATTTATCTGCACTAGTTAAAACATTTCCACATTTTTGACAAATAATATTATTTGCTACTTGTACATTTTGTTTTTCTAATTTATTGCCACAACTTGGACAAAAAAGCACGTTATCATCAAATTGTTTTTGACATTGTCTACAAATATTCATATCTATTCCTCATTTCTGTATGTTTCAAATTTAAATTTACTTTGCATGATATTGAGTTAATATCTTCTTCATTACAGCGATAGCATCAGAATCACGCATATTGTCGCCATTTATCTCAATTGTCCAAAGCTGAAATCTAGTATCATTTAAAATAACAAATTGGACTTTAGCTTTTGCTGGTTTATCCTGCCAACGGCATGTACCTGTGAACTCTACAACTTTTGAATTATCTGTAGCCACAAAATACTCCCATTTACCGTCGCTGAAAAATTGGTCAAAAGCCTTACCGATTTTTACATTAGGAACAATTTCCATTGTACCCTCTTTAACTAAAGTTACATGTTTATCTTCTAATAAACTACAACCTGAAAACATCACACTAGATAAAGTAAGTAACGCTACGAATACCATTAAATATCTCTGTTTTAATCTATGCATAAAAACCGCTCCTCATTTTACTATCAACAACTATTACTCAGTACGTATTTTCTAAAGGGTCATTACCATATTGATTAGCACCTTTTGTACCTGGCATCAAAAATAAATATAAATACAGAAAAGGTGTTATCGCTGGTATAAGTGATAATAAAGCAAAATATCCCGATTTATCCAAATCATGAAATCTTCTCATATCCAGCATAAAATCAGCTACTATACATAAACATAAAAGTATAAAGCTCAATAACATCAAGATTAAACTAAAATCATCTGACCTAGTATCTAATTCATCAATTAGCACAAAAAGTATACATTCTATAACCACTAAAACTAAACTGCGTATAAAATAGATTTTGCGATTTAATCTTCCTGTATAAGAAAAATAATCTCGCTTTATCATTTGTATAAAATCTGAATTCATCAGTTTATCTATATCATCTTGTTTTTTATTATTCCCAGAAATGTTAGTTTGTATTTTAGCTCCACATTTAGGGCAAAATTTTAAATTAGTATTTCCGTTTAAATTTTGACCACATTTGGGACAATATAAATTTTGCATAATGCTCACCTCTCATTTTGACGACTAATAATCAAAAGAAGCTATCTTCATCCTCATCATCAAAATTGCCAAAAGAGTCTTCTTCTGTGTATTCTTCTTCTTCATAATCTGCCGATGTGTCTTCACTATTTGATGTATCATCTTGAGTATTAGTTTCATCATAAGCTTGAATACTATCTACAGGATTTTCTTGTAGCATTTCTTCACTACTTTGTATTTCACTATTATTTTGCATATTATCAGGAATAATATTTTCATCATAAGCTTGGATATTATCTACTACATTACTATTCATGATTTCAGGTGCTACTACATTATTCATATCTGGCACTACTTGATCACTATAAGCTTGAATATTATCCACTGGATTTGCGTATATTGGGTCAATATAATCTTGAACTGGCTGAGTTACTTCATTTGGAATGTATTCTGTTGGTGCTGGTTGTTCTGTACTAGATGAAGAACTATGATGACCACTAGAAGCTTCCGCTGTTGCATTATGATAAAGAGAACTAGCCATCGCTCCTACAGCAGCAGCTGCTGCATATTTACCAAAAGTTTTTAAACCACTTTCTTGATTGTTTTGGTTATTATTCATATTATTAGGCATTTGTTGATTAGCCATTGCTTGATTGTTTGGCATATTATTCGCTCTATTATTAAAATTATTTGCCATCATATTACCATTTAATCCATTTGCAAAATTATTACCATAATTTGCATTTTGCATTGGCTGATTATAGTTCATTCCATTTGTATGTTCTGCTATATACATACTATTTTGTTTTAACATATCGATATTTTGATAAAGATGTGCAATCATCAAATAAATAGAAGCTTCTTTTACTCCCATATTCACTGCTTTTTGTAAATAATTTATAGCTTGTGCATAATTTGGCAATGGCATATTCATTTGCAAATAATTTTTACCTATGTTAAATTCGTTCATACCCATTTGATTATTATTCATTGATTGATTATTTATCATTTGATTATGTTGTTGCATCTGATTTTGCTGATAATTATTTGCATTTGAATAATTATTCTGTGCTCTCATCTGCATATTAGTATTAACCATTCTATTCGCATTTTGCTGATAATTAGTATTTCGCACTGGAGTAGTAAAATTATTTTGTGGATTTACATTATAATTATTCTCTTGATTAAATTTCATACCACAATTAGTACAAAATAAATTATCCGCTGGCATCTTGCTACCACAATTTGTACAATACTTAAACATAAATATTCGCTCCTTTTATAATATGTATTAATCTTTAATAACAATATAATAAAAATAGAACTTTCTTTGTTGTCCCATAGGGATAATTTAACTGCTTTTTCGTATTAATAGTAACAATTTAAGCCATTTTACATAAAAAAATAGCCTTTAAGATACTAATATCTAAGGCTATTTATCATAATTTAAATTTAGTTATATTCTTTTAAAAATATCATAATTTCATTAGTCTTGGCTTTTAAAGCCTCTTTTAATTCTGGTAAATAATACTTAATCAATACGCCTTCTACATCTTCTTGTAAAAAAGGATTATCTTTAATGATAAAATCAGTGCTTTTCATTAATTCATCAAAAAAACATTGTGCTAAAGTATCAAAATTAAAATGATAGACCTTTTTTTCTTCATTTGTCTTGTCATCAACTATCGTCAATTCTTCTAAGTTTATATCTTTTTTTAAGTATTGCGTTACATATATAAAAAATCGCTCAGCATCATAAGCTAGTATTCTATCTATAAATTCTTTCTTTATCTCTTCTACATAATTTGTTTCTTCTAAATGCTTTAACTGCCAAAGATGATACATCTGTTCATCTTGTTTTCCTGAAAGTCTAGTAAAACTAGGCACATAATTAAAATGCTTTAAATACTCCGGCAAATCCAATTTAAATCGCTTTACCATTAAATTTATAATACGCTCTATTTCTTTATTTACCTTAAAATAATAATTCTGCTCATTTTCATAGTACGTATAATATTTCTTTAACTGATAGATTTTATATGTTTCTAATATATCCTTGATATATTCTTTCATAAACGAAAATACATTGTTCTCAAAATCCTCTATCATAGCCTTTTGAGCTTCTTCTACACTTTCATAATCTAAATCATCAACCATACTGATTGGAGTATAAAAAGGTATCTTATTAAAATCAAACGGATAATCTTTTTCTTGTACAGGCATAGGTATTTCAAATAAGTTAAATTTATCATTCAACATTATTTCTATTTGCTTTAAAGTCAATTTATTTTGTTTTTGCTCAAATTTATATTCATCTTCAATTTCATTTAAAATTTCCTCTACATATTGATAGCGATTTTCTGGGTCTAATTGTGTTGCCTTCGTTATTATCTTTTGTAGTAAATTAGATTTTGGCTGTAATTTTTTTATCGTCATACCTAAAGCATATATATCTGTTCTAGCATCAGTTTGACTAAAACCATATTGTTCTGGCGGTGCAAAGCCTTTTGTCCCCAAATATGTCGTATCAAAATTCTGGTCATATTTAAAAATGCGCACTGTATCAAAATCCACTAACTTAACAACACCATCATTTGTAAGCATAATATTATTCAAATTTATATCACGATGAATAATGTCCCTTTGATGTAAATTTTTCAATCCCTTACATAATTGTACTAAAATATCTTGTATCTCTTCATCAGATATATATTTTTTTTGCTCTATTAATTCATTTAAAGTTATACCACAGATATATTCTTCTACTAAAATTATTTCTTCATCACCATCAAAAATATAATAAATCCTAGGAAGTATCCTATCATCTATCTTTTTCAATTCCTGATAAGGAACATCTTTATTTTTTAGATATTTTACAACATATACTTGTCTATCTAACTCATCATATGCCAAAATAATCTTACTCTTATCGCTTTTCTTCCATATATCTATTTGTTTATATTTATCATTTATAAACTGCTTAACAAAATCACTCATATATTAACCTTCTATCAAATAAATTTATAAATATATTTTAGCAAAAGAAAAATAGACCGCCAATAATATACTGGCGGTCTACATATCACTTTTTCATCATATGTCTAGCAGTTTTTATAACTATATTTCTAGCTGTCTTTATAATAAAATTTCTATTTTTAACTAACTTAAATATATTTAATATAAATATTTAAGTATATTTTTACATTTTATATCAAAATTCTAATTATTACTTCTCTACTACTAATCCCTTTAATGGTTTACTATAAATATCTCTTCTACCACTTCCCATTAATGCCATTGCTGCACCAGCTGCAACTCCTACACCAACTTCAGCTAAACTTATTGCAGCTAATGGAATAATATTATTCGATTTAAATCTATTTATAACTAATGGCTTTTTATACTTTTTCATAAATTACACCTACTTTAACTTTATTATTTTTTTCCACTGTAAATCACGTACACTATTAACTAAATCATTTTTTAAATCGTCTTCATTAACATCAAAAACGTTTAATAAATAATTTTTTATTTCTTCTAATGTATTTTTCCCATTTGATAAGTTAACAATATATTTAGCTGTTTCATTTAAATAAAATATTTCTAAATCAATAGATTCGACTATTAATATATCTTCATTTTCTCTTTTCTTTATACCAATATATTTAGGATATTTATTTTTTAATAAAGTATATATCATTTTTCTTCCTTTCTAAATTGCTTCTATTCGTTCTAATGGCTGTGCCTTTATAGCATTCACAACAGCTCTACCAGCAGCATAGCCTGCTAAAGCTCCAATAGCAGCTGCACCCGATGCTATTGCAGCCAATGGAATTATACCTTTCTCTAAATTATTAGATACTATTATTGGTTTTATATATTTCTTTTTCATAATCTCAACTCCCAATTATAAATAATTTTATAAAATAATATCTTTATCTAAATGATTTTTAATATATCCCATCTGTTCATCTTCATTAATAGATTCAATAAATTCACTTACTTTTTTTGACTTCCATGCATTTATACCTTTTGATAACCAAATTTCTTTTACTGATTTTTCTAAAACATTTCCAATAACAAATGGTGTCATACAATCTAATCTAAAATCACCATTTGGTCTTATTATTCCGCCAGCATTAGTTTCCAAACGATATCGCTCCATTTGTATCTTTAAATTTGCTGAGCGTTTTATAATAATTTTATCTTGATACAAATCTTGTAAACTATTTATTTTCTCATATAAATAATTTCTTTCTTCTTTTGTCAAAAGTAGATTATTATTTTCAATTGCTCTACCGCTTGGCAAAGTTTCTCCTAAAATAATAGAACTCGCTCCCAATTCATATGCTAAACTAACCATTTTATCTAAATATTTTAAATTAGATGGAATTACTGAATGTGCTATTGTCAATGGTATACCGTTATTTGTTATTTCAATTGCACCTCTTACAGCTCTTTCCCAACTACCTGATACACCTCTAAAACTATCATGTATCTCACTACAATATCCATCTATAGATATTTGAAACCAAAAAAATCTATATTTCTTAAATTTCTCTACTTTTTCTGGTGTTAATAAATACCCATTAGTAATTACAACAAAAGAAGTTCCATCATTATGTAAAATATCCATAATATCAAAAAGTCTATCTCCTAATAATAATGGTTCTCCACCAGAGATAATACATTGAAAAATTCCTCCATCATTTACAATTTGATGTGCTAAATCACACCATTTATTTGGAGTCATTAATGTTTTTCTATCATTATCGCCTGACCGGTTATAACAATGTTTACAAGCTAAATTACATTGACCTGTCAATTCAAATTGTAAAGTTAAAGGATATGTTAATTTGTCCGGATATACGCCTTCTTCTTTTAATCGTTCTTGACTTAAAGCTAAATCTTTTAAATATTTTAAATCAATAGCTCTATTTATTTTTATATAATCTTTATTTTTCAAAATTCATTCTCCTTAAATTTAAACAACCTTGATGCACTAATTTATGAAAATTTTTTACACTCATATGTGAAAAATATTTTGTATATACCTTTTCTCCATTACAAATATCTGGTCTTTTTGTATATATACTACATTTATTATATTTATTTAAATATTTACATACATTATCGCCTCTATTAAAAGAACTCATTTCTGGTATTAAATTTATATGTCTGCAACATTCTCCACAACATTTACATTTATATGGATAATACTTTTCCAAATTTATCACACTCAAATCACATCTATTTTTTACTAATTAACTTATCTAAACTTACTTCCAAAATCTTAGATATTCTATACAATACTGGTAAAGATACACATCCTGTTACTAAACCACTTTCTATCTTTGCCATATAACTTAAACTAATATTTGTTTCTTGTGCTAGTTTCATTTGTGTATATTTTTTCAATTTCCTATAATAAGCAATATTTATACCTATCAATCTATTATCTAATTCACTATTCATAAACAAACCTCCTTAAATAATTATCCTACTTTAAAGCATATTTATCTATAAACTATTAAAGTCAATTTATTCACTAATAGTATATATTCAATCTGAAAAAATACATTTTTTCTCATCCAAAATATTATAAAAAAACAATATGTATAAATTTATACAAAAATAATAAAAGAGCCTTTAGGAAATTAATCCTAAAAGCTCTAATTTCTTATGGTAACTTATCTAATAATTTAATAACTAAACATTCAAGTTCAATATTATTATAAAAATCATCAATAATAATATCCTATATCACCAACAACAATAGTTTTAATAACATCTCTATTATCAAAGAAAAAATATAGTGGCATATTCGGATGGTCTTCACTGTCGGCTAAATAGCACCAAGTAGACCCTTGTGTTTCTCTATAATTTCTATCAGGATCACCATAAGCATATAATACATCA
>OGII01000863.1_pt1 | contig 24705 bp, 34 predicted proteins | sample 1571701 | NCBI WGS metagenome assembly OGII01 (sample SAMEA2581950, study PRJEB24529) | metagenome | biome: Human gut stool | place: China | collected 2011
AGATAAAGCCCTCGGCAGAGCGCACACGCCCGTTAGGGTGTATAAGTGCGCCCTTAGTGTCTAAGGGATTTATTCAGCGTTCCCGTTCTCGGCTCGTTTTTTCAGATATTCCCGTACCAGCTCACTCGTCAGTGCAAACCTAAGAAGTGCTGCGGCTTCCTCGTCGCTCATGTTCTTTGCTTCCGGCACAATGCTTTCAAAGACTGCGCCTCGGACAATAAGGCGGTGGCTGCGTGTCCGGCGTTCCTCTTGCGACAGCTTTTGCCGCAGCACCTTTTCCCGGTTCTCAAACTGCCGGATTTTCTTTTTTCCGTCCTCGATTTCGGCTTGCAGTTCCTCGCGGGTTTTCTCTCTTGGCTTTGTCATGGTTGATCGCTCCTTTCTGCTCATAGCATAGAAAAGAGCAGCCGTTTTTGTGTGAAAAAGGCTGCTCTCATTGAATTATTTGGTTTGTATTTATATCGGTAACTACGAAAACTTATTGACTTATGCTTTCTAAAGGGAAAGTAACACTCCAATTTCCTTCGATATGTGTATCGCTCGTAACAAAATATCCATATACTTTATATTGGGTTAAATCAACATCTGACAAATCATAAACATATTCCACATACCGTTCTTGATGTTCACTATCAGTAGAAAATGCAATATTTGCGATACAGTGGATTTCCTCTCCTTTGTCATTTTTGAAATAGATATAGCCATGATTATCCGTTTCTAAACTATCCTCGTACTTGACTTGTATATGCAATTTCCCATCCACATATCCCATGGCTGTAATATCTACCTCAGCAATAGGGGAACACAGAATACCTGTTGTTTTCAATGCCTGAAAATTGTTTTCCATTTCATTGTAGTTTGTTCCCCCACCACCCCAAATTTGAGTCGGGGTAATTGTTTTTGGTGTAGCACTAATTTGGGTCAAATCCAAATCTGTCAATATCGCATCATATTCCTGCTTATTGCTCAGCATTTCTCGGACACAAAAAGTAATTTTCTCACCAATAATGTCTTTTTCATTCCATTGTGATATAGAAATTAGGAAAGTGGCGGTTTTTGTTTCGGTGTCATAGCTTATATTTTCACACGAACTGCTACAATCAAAAGGTGTATTGATACTAAAGCTATCAAACAAATCTGTCGTTTCATCAATTCTATCTCCGTCAATATCTTGTACGGAAATAAAAATCTTTGCTTCGCTACCCTCAACATAAGCCGAAATTACTTCAAACTTAATCCCATTATCCTCGCAGGACATACTAACAGGCTTTAACTTTTGGGCAATTGCCGGAGATACCTTGTAGAGTAGATTATAAGCTGGTCCAAAATCTGCTGCCGCTAATGCTGGAACAGACATGGTAAAAACAAGGAGCAAACTGGCTACCATAGCTCCCCATTTAATCCAAATGGGCTTCTTGACCTTTTTCTTATAGTTAAGGGCTTCGTCAATGTATTTGTTGTCAAGCTCGCTCATAGCGTCGGAAAACTTCTTTGCGTTCATATAAAGACCTCTCTTTCAATTAAATATTGTTTCATCTTTTCGCGGATACGGGTCAGCCGGACAGAGACATTTTTCTCTGAAAGCCCCACAACCTCGGCTATGTCTTTGTAGCTGTCAGAAAACCAATAGCGGCGCATGAAAATAACGCGGTTTTCAGTAGTCAGCGTATCTAAAAAACTTTCAATGATACGGGCTAATTCTTTAGCTTCAATTTCTGCTTCTACTGTGTGAGTATCTGCTACATAGGTTTCAATTTCCTCCAAAGCAATCGTGTAATGGCTGCTTCGTTTGGCTGCTTCCTTTCTCCAATAAATTTTGATTGAAATGTTCCGAACGATTTTCAGAACATAGGATAAAAGTGGGTTAGGTCGTGCAGGGGGAATAGTGTTCCATACACCTAAATAAGCGTCGTTTACACATTCCTCTGCGTTCTGCCTACTTCCTACGATATGATAGGAAAGATTGTGGCAGACTGTTCCGTATTTTATATCCAACTCCCGTATGCCTTGTTCTGAACGTTCAAAAAACATTTCTATGATTTTTTCATCCTCTATCATTGCACCGCCTCCTCTCCGGCTTCACCTATATACTACGGTTTTAACGACGAATACTACATCAAATCTCAAACTTTTTCAAAAAATTATACCACACTTCGCGTGAGATTGCTTGCGTTAGCTTTCGCCGCTTCGCTGGCGGCTCTCCGGCGTTGCTCATTGTATGGGGCGGTCAGACGGAAAGAGAAACGCCCCTTTGCAATATCAAACTCCATGCAGCCTGTTTCGTGGTCTGTGTCGGTCTGGTAGCACTCGTCGGGGTACTGCTCGGCATAAGCGGCAAGCCGCTTTTTGAGGTTGGTGTTGTGGGTGCGGATATGGATAAGGGGGTCTTTCTCGTCAAACCATATATCGGTGGTCTTTTCCTGTTTGGTAAGCCCTGTTCTCATGCAAGCTCCTTTCTGCGTCCCTGTTACGCAATAGGGGTGTTTTTCGGGTGTTTTCCTCGGCTCTTGACTTGGGGAAAACTGCGTTTTTGACGATAAAAACCGCCCAAACGGGGAATGTATCGTCGGGGCGGCTGTTATCGCAAGATTTCTGTTTTTTCCGGCTCTTGACCGTCAGACGCAGAAAAACGCAGACTGTCGGCAAGTATCGTTTTCAGCAGCTTGTCGGAGAATGTTTCTGTGGCGTTGTGGTTAAAAAACAGCTCCGCAACAATGGTCTGCCCGTTTCTCTGTGTCGTGATAACTCCGTCCGGTTTGGTCGGCGGGGTGGGTGTTCCTTTCTTTTCTGTCAATAGGTTACTCCTTTCTCCGGGCGTAAAAAAGGGACTTCCCGTAGTTCGGAAAATCCCTCTATGATGTTGCTATTCTGTTTTATGGTGCGGACAGTGCGGCGGCAGCCTGCGCCTTTTTCTTCGCCCGATATTCCCGCGCTTTGATACGGTCGTACTCCCGCCTCTTTTCAAGATTTCTCGCCCGGTATTCTCTTGAATAGTTGCGGTGGTAGGCGCGGCTCTTTTCCTTTCTTGCTTCTTCGATTTCCTCACGCATTTGCCGGATTTCCTGCTCTGTCGGCTCTGCAAGCTGTGTCAGTTCATTTTCAAATCTGCCGATATGGTTAAAATATATCCCGATATGCTGAATAGCCTGTTTCGCCCTTTTCTTGTCACGCTCATGCACTTCAATCCGGCTGATAAACTCGTTGAGGATAGTCGGGGTAAGGTCGGTAAAGTCAGCGTAACGGTCTATCAGCTTTACAAACTTCTGCGCCCGTCCTCCCGCGTTCTCAAAAGCGGATAGCTGTTCCCTAAGCTGTTCAAGCTCGGCTTTCAGTGAGTAGTATTCTTCGGAATACTTCTGCGACATCTGCTCATAGCGGTCTTGTGGGATAGTACCCAGCGCGTTGTCCTCATAAAGTTTATTCAGCACCTTGTCAATCTGTTCAAGGCGCGTCGTGATTTGCGGGATACGCTTCTGCTGTTTCTTTGTCTTGTCGGTCTGCTGCATGGCAAGGCTCTTTTTCACTAAGGCTTCAAACTCTGCCCGGTTGCTGATAGAGTATTCCGCGATTTTTTTCAGCACATCTGCGACGGTCTGCATAAGCAGATCCGCGTCCATGATGTGCGGGGAGCTGCACTTGGGATTTTTGGCTTTTCCCTTGTGGTACTCGCTGCAATAGGCAACATGGCGCTTGCCGCCGTTTCGGTAATCTATGCGAATGTGCATTTTTGCACCGCAGTCTTTACAGAAAAGCAAGCCGGACAGAGGGTGGATTTCTCCGTCCCCGTTGGGGCGTTTGACAGGTGCGTTTTCCAAAATCCGCTGCACATTTTCAAAGTCGGTGCGGTCAATAATCGGCTCATGCACATTTTCTGTGATGTGCCACTGGCTTCTGTCTACATAGTGGTTTCGCTTATCCCGGAAATGCTTTGTGGTCTTGAAGTTGACTACATCGCCGCAATACTCCTGCCGCGTGAGGATATGGGTCAGCGTGGCTTTGTTCCACTTGTAACGGTTATCCTCGTTGAGCGTCTTATTTTTACAAGTTCCCCGCCCGCGGTCTTTCATGTAGAAAGTGGGGGTTGGGATTTGCTCCTGTGTCAGATATACGGCGATTTGGTTTCGGTTTTTCCCGTCCAAAAACAGACGGAAAATAAGGCGTACAACCTCGGCGGCTTCCTCGTCGATTATCCAAAAATCCTTGTTGTCCGGGGCTTTGATATAGCCGTAAGGGGCTTCGGTGGCAATCGGCTTTCCACTCATGCCTTTGGTCTTAATGCCCGTTTTCACTTTCTTGCTGATGTCCTTTGCGTACCACTCCGACATGATATTGATAAAGGGGGCAAACTCTAATGTGTCGGGGTTTTCGCTGTCTATACCGTTGTTGACTGCGATAAAGCGTACATTGTTCCGTCTGAAAATCTCCATAGCGTTGCCAACTTGGAGATAGTCGCGCCCCCAGCGGGTAAGGTCTTTCATAATGCAGACACCGATTTTGCCGCTTTCCACATCTTCAATCATGCGGGAATAAGCGGAACGGTCAAAGAACCTGCCGCTTTCGTCGTCGTCAATGTAGTGGCGGATATTGGTTAGGTGCTGTCCTTTGGCGTAGTTCTCTAAAAAGATTTTTTGGTTCTGTATGCTGTTGCTCTCGCCGCCGTCCCTGTCTTCGTCGCCTACGGAAAGGCGGGAGTAAAGGGCTGTGATTTTATTGTAATTGCTCATGTGCATATCCTCCTGCGTCCATAAAGTCGTTGTTTACAGTTAAGATTATGCACTCCAGCAGGAGGAGCAGGATCTTCAGCAGATTTTGGCGGATCCCATAGAGAAGCTGCGAGTTGAAATTGACGACCACATTTCCGCCCATGCCGATCTGGCTGACGGGCATGAAATCTCCGAAGATGCAGTGATAGACCAGCTGCACCTCGGCCAGCAGCACCTGTGCCGCGACCAGGAAAACCCCTGTGATCTGGCGCAGAACCTTTGGCAGGCTTGAGACTACCAGCGTGCAGAGTGCGCCACCCAGCAGGCCAAACAGGGCAGGATATCCCGCGTACCGGTCCATCGAGCCGAATACGCACAGATGCAGGCACAGCTCCACATAAACGCCGGTCAGGCAGAACAGCAGGAGATTTTTGCGCCACGTATTCCAAAGGCCATGGCTCATGGGCACTGCCGCTTCAGCAGCAGTGCCAGAGCCTTGATTTGTATTTGTCATGGATACATCGGATGTTTTTTCTTTGAGCATATTAGTTCTCCCGTTGGGACTTTTTTAAAAAGCTTTGTAGAATTTCAGCTGAATATGACAGACAGAGAGCTTATCTTAGAACAAATATTGAAAAAAGGCAACGGTTTCTGTAAAAAAATCAGGAAAGATTTACAGGTCACGCGGAGAATTCTATGCACCAAAGTCTGTCAACCGCAGCTTTGCAGCCCGCCTCCGGGCTGCAAATAAGGACTCTGCACCTGAAAATTGTACAAGATACATACAGACACATTGCAAAAGCCGTGCTATACTGTACGGCAAATTGAGAGTACCATTGTTTCAAGGAGGTGTGTGATGTGACGGAGACTTTGTTTCGCTTAAAGCGGCATTTGACTTCTTTTCAAATCATGATCCTCGGCTTTGCGGGCGTGATCCTATTGGGGGCGCTGGTGCTGATGCTGCCTATCGCCACAGTACAGCGGGTCTGGACGCCGTTTCATGAGGCACTGTTTACCTCCACTTCCGCTGTCTGCGTGACGGGGCTGGTGGTGCAGGATACCGGCAGCTACTGGTCCGCCTTCGGTCAGACGGTCATTTTGCTGCTGATCCAGATCGGCGGGCTGGGGGTGATCACCGGTGCGGTGACCTTCCTGATGCTCGCCGGGCGGAACATCACGCTCAAGGAGCGCAGCGCCATGCAGGATGCCATCTCCGCCCCTGCGGTGGGCGGCATCGTGCGCCTGACGAGATTTATCCTCAAGGGGACCTTTCTGGTCGAGCTGCTGGGCGCGCTGGCGCTGCTGCCAGCCTTTTGCCGGGACTATGGACTGCGGGGCGTATGGATGTCCGTTTTCCATTCCGTTTCCGCCTTCTGCAATGCGGGCTTCGATATTCTGGGGCGGACGGATTCCCTCTACCCCTCGCTGACGGCCTATGCCGCAGACCCGCTGGTCAACATTGTGATCATGCTGCTGATCATCGTGGGCGGCATCGGCTTTCTAACGTGGGACGATGTCTGTACGCACGGTCTGCACCTGCGGCGTTACCGGATGCAGAGCAAGGTCATTCTGAGCGCGACGGCGCTTTTGATCACGATTCCGGCGTTTCTCTTTTATCTGACAGACTTTGCGGACCTCCCCGTGGGAGAGCGGATATTGGCCTCCCTTTTTCAGTCGGTCACGCCGCGGACGGCCGGCTATAACACAGTGGATCTGACGGAGATGACGGATGCCTCTCAGGCGGTCACCATTTTGCTGATGCTCACCGGCGGAGCACCCGGCTCCACGGCGGGCGGCATGAAGGTCACGACGCTGGCAGTTCTCATTGCCAACGCCATTGCCGCCTTCCGCAGGCGAGAGGATCTGCAGCTCTTCCACCGCAGATTGGAGACATCCACTGTCCGCAACGCCGCCGCCATTCTGCTGCTGTATCTGGGGCTGACCTTTGCGGGGGCGGCGGTCATCAGCACAGCGGAGGAGCTTCCCCTCGGTGCCTGTCTCTATGAAACAGCGTCCGCCGCCGGTACGGTGGGCCTGACGCTGGGGCTGACGCCGCAGCTGGGAGTCCTGTCGCAGAGCATTCTCATCCTGCTGATGTATTTCGGGCGCGTCGGCGGATTGACCTTGATCTACGCCGCATTCTCCGGGCATGACCTGACCTATGCCCGCTATCCGCAAGAGAAAATTACCGTAGGCTGAAAGGAGCACACGATGAAAACGGTATTATTGATCGGACTGGGCCGCTTCGGGCGGCATCTTGCCATGCAGCTCAACGAGCTGGGCCATCAGGTGATGGCAGTGGACAAAGACGAGGAGCGCGTCAACGAGTGCATGTCCTTTGTCACCAACGCGCAGATCGGCGACAGCACCCGCGTGGACTTTCTGCGCTCGCTGGGCGTGAGCAATTACGATGTCTGCTATGTCACCATCAGCGGGGATTTCCAGAATTCACTGGAGACGACGTCGCTGCTCAAGGAGCTGGGAGCAAAATATGTGGTATCCCGCGCTGAGCGGGACGTGCAGGCGAAATTTCTGCTGCGCAACGGCGCGGACGCGGTCGCCTACCCGGAAAAGCAGCTGGCGAAGTGGGCGGCCATCCGCTATACCGCCAACCATATTTTCAGCTACATTGAGCTGGACGAGCAGCACGCCATTATCGAGGTTGCCGTGCCGGAGGATTGGCAGGGCCGCAGCATCGGCGAGCTGGACATCCGCAGAAAATACGGCGTCAACATCCTCGGCGTGAAGCGGAACGGCAAGACCGATGTGAACATCTCCCCGGAAACTGTGCTGGACGCTGATATGACGCTGCTGGTGCTGGGAAAAAGCCAAAAACTTAAGAAGCACTTCCGGCTGTAAAGCAACATAGAGTCTTGCACGTATAAGGGCTTTACGCGCCGGAGAGGAATCTCAACAAAAGCGCGCAGGTCTGCGGCGGAGGATTCCGCGTTGCGCAAAAACAGCAAAAAATGAGGGAGGACGGCTCTGTCCTCCCTCATTTTTGCCCTGCGCTTTCGCCCTTCTCCGTCAGCTGTTTTTCCAGTGCGGTCTGTCTGGCCAGGATGGCATTGACCTTGTCGTAAAGATCCTCGATCATGATCTCTGTCTTGAGGTTGACCTTATAATCGTTCTCTGCACGGCGGCGGTCCTTTTCCTCCTGCCGGTTCTGGCTCATCATGATGAGCGGTGTCTGAATGGCCGCCACGCAAGAGAGCACCAGATTGAGCAGGATGAAGGGGTACGGGTCGAACGCCTTTGCCGCCAGCAGCGTGTTGACAAGCATCCACAAAATCAGCACGCCGGTGAAGGAAAAGATGAACGCCCAGCTGCCCGCAAATTTGGCAATGGTGTCCGCCGCCCGCTGGCCGAGGGTGTATTTTTCCTTCTCACCCGCGGGATTTTCGGAAATTTTGCTGTCTGCCAGCAGGTTCAGCACTTCCTCGTCCGTCATATCGCGGCGGATATCCTTGAGGACTTCTCTCAAAAGCTTACGGTTTTCTTTCATTGTGATATCATCCTTTTCTGTTTGCGAAAGTTTTGGCGTATTATCATGACGAAGGGCCCGACGTATCTCGACCTGGCTCACTGCTCCACTGCGCCGTGCCGCGAATTCCTGTTCGGCACGGACACGATGGGGCGCGACATCTTCTCGATGATCTGGTACGGCGGGCGGCTGTCACTGTTCATCGGCGTCGGCTCGACCGTCATTTCGACGCTGCTCGCGATCCTCTTCGGCGCGGTCAGCGGACTTGCGCCCAAATGGCTCGACGCGCTGCTGATGCGCCTGACCGAAATTCTTCTCAGCGTGCCGAACCTGCTGCTTGTCATCTTCCTGCAGGCAGTCATCGGCACGCCGAGCGCGTGGAGCATCGCGCTCGTCATCGGCCTCACGAGCTGGACGAGTATCGCCAAGGTCGTGCGTACCGAGGTCAGGCAGCTGCGCGCGAGCGAGTACGTCATCGCGGCCAAGTGCATGGGCGGCAGCTTTTTCCACATTCTGCGGTGTCACCTTGCGCCGAATTTCTTCTCGTCCATCCTCTTCATGGTGGTGATGAATGTGCGCAGCGCCATCATCGCCGAATCGACGCTCAGCTTCATGGGCCTCGGCCTGCCCATCGAGGTCGTGACCTGGGGCAGCATGCTCTCGCTCGCGGAAAAGGCGCTGATGACCGACGCGTGGTGGATCCTGCTCATCCCCGGCGCATTTCTGGTCGTGACGCTCCTTTGCATCATGACCCTCGGCGACTACCTGCGCAGCCGCACGAGCAGAAAAGAAAGCAACCTGTAAATAGCAAAAAGAAGGCACAGCCGCTCGGCTGTGCCTTCTTTCTATTTATGGAGTTTACTGCGCGTTCACGATGTTCATGAACTCTTCGCCCGTGATGGTCTCCTTCTCGTAGAGGTACTGCGCCAGCTCATCGAGCTTCGCGCGGTTCTCGGTGAGGATGTTCACAGCCTTTTCGTGCTGCGCTTTCACCAGCTCCACAACGCGCTGGTCGATCTTCGTCTGCGTCTCGGCAGAGCAAGCGAGCGATGCGTCGCCGCCGAGATACTGATTGTTGACCGTTTCAAGCGCGACCATGTCGAAATCGTCGCTCATGCCGTAGCGCGTGATCATCGCGTGGGCGAGCTTCGTCGCCTGCTCAATATCGTTCGACGCGCCGGTCGTGACGGAGTGGAACACGACCTCCTCCGCGGCGCGGCCGCCGGTCAGCGTGGCGATCTTGTTCTCCATCTCGGTTTTGCTCATGAGATAATGGTTGCCCTCTTCGATCTGCATCGTGTAGCCCAGCGCGCCCGAGGTGCGCGGCACAATGGTGATCTTCTGCACGGGGGCGGAGTGCGTCTGCATCGCCGCCACGAGCGCGTGGCCGATCTCGTGGTAGGAGACGATCTTCTTCTCCTCGTCGGTCATGATGGCGTTCTTCTTCTGGTAGCCCGCGATGACGACCTCGATGCTTTCCTCTAAGTCCGCCTGCGTGGCAAAGCGGCGGCCGTCGCGCACGGCGCGCAGCGCCGCTTCGTTCACAATGTTGGCAAGCTCCGCGCCGGAAGCGCCGGAGGCCATGCGCGCGATCTTGTTGAAGTCAACGTCCTCGGCGACCTTGATCTTCTTGGCGTGGACCTGCAAAATGGCCTCACGTCCCTTGAGGTCGGGCAGCTCGACCGGCACGCGGCGGTCGAAACGGCCGGGGCGCGTGAGCGCGGGGTCGAGGGATTCGGGGCGGTTCGTGGCGGCGAGGATGATGACGCCGTTGTTGCCCTCAAAGCCGTCCATTTCGGTGAGCAGTTGGTTCAAGGTCTGCTCGCGCTCGTCGTTGCCGCCGTACTGGCCGCCGCTGCGCTTCTGGCCGATGGCGTCGATCTCGTCGATGAAGACGATGCAGGGGGCCTTTTCCTTGGCCTGCTTGAAGAGGTCGCGCACCTTGCTCGCGCCCATGCCGACGAACATTTCGACAAATTCAGAGCCCGACATCGAGAAGAACGGCACATTCGCCTCGCCCGCGACCGCCTTGGCGAGCATCGTTTTACCGGTTCCCGGAGGGCCGACGAGTAGAATGCCCTTGGGCATCGACGCACCGATCTCCTGATACTTGCTGGGGTCGTGCAGGTAGTTGACGACCTCGGTGAGGCTCTCCTTGGCCTCGTCCTCGCCCGCGACATCGTCAAACTTGATGCCCTCGGCGGACTTGACGTACACCTTGGCGTTGGACTTGCCCATGTTGAACATCATGGAGTTGCCTCCGCCGCCCATCTTCTCCATCATCTTGCGCGACACATACTGTCCCAGCGCGACAAAGATGATGATGGGCAGGACCCAGGCGAGAATGCTGACGAGTGTGGATGTCTGCTCGATCTCCTCACCCGTGGTGGAGACGCCCGCGTCCAGCAGGCGCTGCACCAAACCGTCGTCAGGCACCATCGCCGTCTTGTAGACGGTCTTTTCATCGCTGCTGGTGAAGAGAATGCGGTTGGACTGCTCCTGGATCTCGACCCGGCCGACCTCGCCCTGCTCTGTCATGGTGACGAAAGTGTTGTAGTCGACGTCCTTGATCTGGTGCTCAGAGATCCACGGCATGGCGATGAAGTTGAAGAGCATCACAAGCAGCATCGCCACAAAGTAGTAGTACAGCAGCGGCTTTTTCGGGGACTTGACTTCGTTCATGAAAATGCGTTCCTCCGATCATTGAAATTTCCGGCAGGAAGTGCATACAAACGGGAAAAACTGAACGTAGCAAAAAGCCGGAGTTTTTGCTACGCTGAAAGAAGAGACGGGCGGTCGAAACCGCCCGGAACTTAGATTAGTTTGGAGTATAACACGGGAAAATATCCCTGTCCAGCACCCAAGATAAGAGTTTACAGTTTGGATACAAGGAGGTCACAGTTATGAAAAAAGCGACAAAGGCGGCTATATTCGTCACGGCTGCGGCGGCACTCTACGGCGCGGCGGCCTACGGCGTGACGAGAACGCTGATGGACGTCGCGATGAAGCGCGAAGCGCCCAAGGCGCTCAAAAATAAGGGCAGCGCCCAGCTCACGGGCGAAAAGCGCGACGAGTCCTACCGCGAGGCGCAGCGCGCCGCCGCGAAAAAGCTTGCGTCTTCGGAAACGGAGACAGTGCTGCTCGAAAACCGCGAGGGCTTGACGCTCGTGGGCCATCTCCGTGAATGCCAAAAGGCCAAGCGCCTTGTGATCGCGTTTCACGGCTGGCGCTCAGCGTGGTACCGCGATTTCGGCCTGCTCGCGGACTTTTTAAGCCGCGAGCAGTGCAGCGTGCTCTATGTGGAGCAGCGCGCGCAGAACGAGAGCGAGGGCGACTACATCGGCTTCGGCCTGACCGAGCGCTGCGACTGCGTCGACTGGGCAAACTGGGCAGCCGAACGCTTCCCCGGCCTGCCCGTTTACCTTATGGGCGTGTCGCTCGGCGGGGCGACGGTGCTCATGGCCGCAGGCGATATTCTCCCCGCCGCGGTGCACGGCGTGATCGCCGACTCGGCCTACACCTCGCCGCGTGCGATCTGGCAGCACGTGATGGGGAAGAACCTGCATCTTCCTGTCCGCGCAGCAACCGTCATCGCCGATCTTCTGTGCCAGAAGAGACTGAACGCCTCGTCCGGCAGCTACTCCACCGTCGAGGCGCTCAAAAATACCGATGTTCCGATTTTACTGATCCACGGCGAGGACGACCACTTCGTCCCGCTCAAAATGGCGTTTGAAAACCGCGACGCCTGCGCCGCGCCCTGCAAGCTGCTCGTCGTGCCCGGCGCGGACCACGCGATGAGCTACTATATGGGCCGCGGCGCGTACGAGGCCGCCGTGCGCGCCTTCTGGGAGCATTTTGACAAGTGAGGGTCCCCCCTCACTTGTCCTCTTCTTCCGTTTCAAGGCCCGCAAAGCGTCTGGACGGGCGGTAGATCAGCACGGCGCAGAGGATCAGCATCGCCGTCGCGCCAAGGCTGATGGGATAGACCCACATGACGGTCTGGAACGTCATGCTCGTCGGGAAGACGAACTTGACCCACGCGATGCGGATACCGCACACGCCGAGCATCGTCAAAAGTGCGGGCGCGAGCGAAATGCCGAAGCCGCGCAGATACCCGGAGAGTATTTCGTAGATCAGGCAGAAAACATACGCCGGCAGGATCGTCGCAAGGCGAATATAGCCGATGGCAATGACCTCGGGATCGCTGTTGAAAATGGCGAGCAGCGACCTTGCGCTCAGCAGCAGGACAACGACCGAGACAAATGTCGCGATGGCTCCCTCCAAAAAGCTGAGCTGCATCGTCTTCTTGCAGCGCTTGATCTGCCCTGCGCCGTAGTTCTGGCCGACAAAGGTCGTGCAGGCCTGCGAAAACGAGTTGAGCACGTCGTAGGCGAGAATTTCCACATTGAACGCCGCGCTCGACGCCGCGATCGCCACCGTGCCGAGGGTGTTGATGGCCGACTGGATGACGATGTTGGCGAACGAGAACACCGCGCTCTGCACGCCCGCGGGAAGGCCGATGCTCAAAATGCGCTTCAAGCTCGCGCCGTCGATGCGCAGCGCTTTCCGCTCCACGCGCACGCATTTATCCGTGCGCGTCAGGCGGACGTAGAGCAGTGCCGCGCTCACGGCGTTGGCCGCCACCGTGGCGATGGCGACGCCGTTGACCGTCATATGCAGCACAATGACGAAAAAGAGGTTCAGCAGCACGTTCAGCACACCGGAGATCGCGAGCGCCGCGAGCGGCACCTTTGTGTCGCCGATGCTGCGGAAGATCGCGGCCTCAAAGTTGTAGAGCAATATCACCGGCATGCCGAGAAGATAAATGCGCAGATACAAAAGCGCATAGGGGAACACGTCCTCCGGCACATTGAGAATACTCAAAAGCGGCGAGGCGATGAGCTGACCAAGCAGCGCGACCGCCGCGCCGCCGCACACAGCGAACACAATGGCCGTGTGCACCGCGCGCTTGACGGCATTGTCGTCGCGGCAGCCGATGGCGTTCGCGATGACGACGTTCGCGCCGAGCGCGATGCCGATGAAAAGGTTGACGATGAGGCCGATGATCGGGCCGTTTGCGCCCACCGCCGCGACGGCGACTGTGCGCGCATCGCCCGTGAAGTTGCCGACGATGGCAACGTCCGAGGCGTGGAAGAGCTGCTCCAAGATCGCCGTAGCCGCGACCGGCAGGGCAAAGAGCGGCAGCTTATTCCAGATGGAGCCGTGCAGCATGTCGATCTCATGCTTTTTGACTGTAGTTCCCATGATCTCTCTCATTTCTTTCTGTTTTCCGCTTGACCGAGCACCAGTATAGTGCCGCCGCGGCAAAATGGCAAATGTTTTTTGCGTGACCGCCCTGTCAGCATTGACAGGACGGTCGTTTCGCTGTAATATAAGGCCCGCTGACGGCAAATTTCCCAAAAATATGAGGATTTTTTATGGATTATTACCTTTTGACCGATCTGGCCGCGCGCGTCGGCTATCATCTGGCGCTCAGCGGGGCGGAGACGTTCCGCGTCGAAGAGACGATACGCCGCATCATCGGCGCCTACGGCATTGAATGCGAGACCTTTTCCATCCCCAACTGCGTGATGGTCAGCCTCGAGGCGGCCAACGGCAAGCCTTTGATGGTGATGAAGCGAGTCGGCTTTCACGGCAATGACCTCGAGTCGGTGGAAAAGCTCAACGCGCTCTCGCGCCGCATCTGCGCCGAAACGCCTGACCCGAGCGTCGCCGCGCAGTGGCTCGACGAAACGCTCAAGGGGCGGCGGCACTACTCGGTGCCCGTTTATTACCTGGGCAATTTCTGCGCCGCGGCGGGCTTTTGCCCGGTGTTTGGCGGCACGCTGCGCGACAGCCTGTTCGCGGGCCTTCTTGGCCTCATCATCGGCTTTGTCTCGCGCCAGATGGACAGGCGCGAGACGAACCCGTTTTTCAGCACCATCGTCGAGGCGTTCGCCATGGCGGTGCCGGCGTATCTCGCCGCGGGCTTCCATCTGGTCGACTATATCGACTTTGTCATCATCGGCACCTTAATGATCTTGGTCCCCGGCCTTCTCATCACGACCTCCATGCGCGACATCATTTACGGCGATACGAACTCCGGCATCAACCGCATCGTGCAGGTGCTTCTCTCGGCGTTCGCCATCGCGCTCGGCACGGCGGCGGCATGGCGCGTCACGTCTGGCGTATACGGGCTGACGGTCGCGTCCGGCTCAGCGAGCTATCCCGCCTGGGCACAGGCCGTGATGATCTTCGTCGCCTGTACGGGCTTTTTCATCCTCTTCAATGTGCACGACTGGGGCAGTATTCTCTGCGCGCTCGGCGGCGTGTTCACATGGATGACGTACCTGCTCTGCCGTGATCTTGGCATGAGCATTTACAGCATGAATTTCTTCGCCGCCGTCGTCTCGGCGCTGTATTCTGAGCTTATGGCGCGCTCGCGCAAATACCCCGTCACGTCGTACCTCGTCATCTCGCTCCTGCCGCTGGTGCCGGGCGCGGGCATTTACTACACGATGAGCCTCGGCCTGGGCGGCGATGTGCAGGCCGCGGTGCACAAAGGACTTGAGACCGCGGGCGTCGCGGGCAGCATCGCCGTGGCGATCCTGCTGGTGTCCACGATCTTCCGCCTCGTCACCGCGCAGAACGGGAAAAGCAGAAAGTAGTGTTCGAAAAGTAAAAACTGCCGCCCGTTTGGGCGGCAGTTTTTTATTGCAGTGCGTCAATGTAAGCGTTCAGCGCGGCAAAATCGCCGCGGGGATAGGCGTTCAGGTCGCGGTTTTTCGCGTTGATGAGACAGTCGGTCAAAAGAAAGACATCCATCCCGACCTCGCGTGCAGCCATGTCCTCGGTCGCGTCGTTGCCGACCATCAGGCACTCCTCCGGCTTGACGCCGAGCGTGCGCGCGACCTCGAGGTAGTAAGCAGGATTCGGCTTGCAGAAGGTCGAGGCCTCGTAGGTCGTGTAAATTTCAAAATCCTCCGGCACAAGGCCCGCCCAGCGGATGCGGTTCTCCGTCGCCATGTGGGGAAAGATCGGATTCGTCGCCAGCGCAACGCGGTAGCCGCACTCTTTGAGCTTATGGACCGTCTCCACCGACGCGGGATTAAAGCCGCAGATGTCGCGCGCGGCGTTGAACTCATTGGCGTAGAAATCCTCGAAAAGGCCCTGGTCGCTTTGGCACTTTTCCTCGCCGTAGATCGCCGCGAACTTCTTCCAGAAGGCCTGCTCGTTCGTGCAGCTGCCGTCGTTTTTGACCATGGCCGCCGTGCCCGCCCAAATGGCGTCGACGAGGGATTTGGGCTCGTAGCCGTAGGGCGCGAGCTTTTTGGCGAGGAGCTTGAAGTATCCGGTCGTGAACGCCTCCTGATCCATCGGCAGCAGCGTTCCGTCCAGGTCGAATAAAATGGTCGTGATGTTCAATGCGAGTCTCCTTAGGGGTAAATTACGGCAGCAGCGTTCCGCTGCGCAGGTCGATCTTGAGCGTGACGGTCGCCTGACCGGCACTGTCCGTCCGGCGGGCGGAGATCGTCAGCACACCGCCGCTGAGCATGGGCGCGTTCTCGCTGTCCTGACAGTCAAAGTAGTATTCGCCGTCAGAAAAGAGCTCTTGTGCCTTGATCGTCACCGCCGCCCCGCCGCTTCTGCGGTAGACGAAGGTCGCACCGGCCAGATTGGAATAGGGAACGCCCGCGTACTCAGACTTGTCCGCGCCGTAAAAATACGTCTTCTGCACCAGCGCGGCAGACGGCGCGGAGCTTGCAAGCAGCGCGTCCTCGAGCTCGGGCCGGAACTGCTCGGCCGAACGGATGCTCAGGCCGCTTTTGGCGTCAAAGTGATACTCCCAGCCAAACTCCTCCACGGCAAAGCGCCACGTGAGCGGGAAATAGGTCACGCCGCGGAAGTTAAGCAGCGGGTACGGCTCGGCGGAATTGTCGAGGCATTTGCCCTTGTCCACCGTGTTGACGGCGATCTGATAGTCAGCGACGGTCGCCTTGGCGGTCACGGTATTTTTACTGGTCGCAGGCGTGTCGGTCCACGTGTCCTCGCTCGCGTCGCTGTAGCCGACAAACAGCGTGCCCTTGGGCTCGGTCTGATACCAGTTGCTCTTGAGGTGCAGGAAGCGCGAGGCGTGGTAGGTCATGGGGAAATACGTAATATCGCGGTAGACGATCAGCGGATATTCGCTGTGCGCGCTGTCGATCTTGGTATCGTTGAGCGTAACGGCAAACGTCGGGAGCGTGACAGTGACGGTTTTGCCCTTGTCCGCCGCCAGCGCGGAGCTCTGCAGCAGCAAAAGCAAGGCGAGCATAAGAGTCAAAAACTTGCAGCGTTTCATACGGCATTCCTCCTGAGTATTGATAAGAGAATTTTACCATGATTTTCAGAGCGCGTCAATTCGTACGGCCCCGGGAAAGAGCAAATGAAAAGAGACAGCTCAAAAGCTGTCTCTCTTTTTTGGTGCCTCGTCGGGGATTCGAACCCCGGACACCCTGCTTAAAAGGCAGGTGCTCTGCCAACGGTGCTCGCCGCACGGGCAGAAATCCTTGCTACGCAAGGCTTTCTATGGCTTTTCCTGCTCCTTGAAATCTGCGTTTTCGGTCGTTAGACCTCCTGCGTTCTTTATTTATATATTAGCACGCCTATCTATGGAAGTCAATTTTACTGAACAATACTGAACACATTCCACTTTCAGCATCTTTGAAGATCGGAGAACATCTTTTCTTATCTCTCAGCATCTATGAACAAGGTTAAAGAAGATCGAACATCTTTCCTACAGGTGAATTAAAAAAACGAGTTTGAATTTATGCTTAGGGTATCCAGTACTATTGGATACCCCTTTTGTTATAATAAGCCCAGAAAGTGAGAGATGAAACAAAACAAACCTCACTTCAAAATTAACGGTGGCGACCTAAAAATACGCACGGTGCCAAGAGTACCAGAAAGGTTTTACCATGAAGAATTTGTTCGCTTATGATTTCACCAACCGCACTATCGTTGCTACCAAGGCCACGCTGAAAAAGGCAAGCAATCCCACTACGGACGAGTACAAGACGCTGATTAAGATGATCGAAGCGCAGCCCACTTTCCGCGTGGTCGAGAAGGTCATTAAGAATAGTGGAAACAAAAAGACCTACAGCGGTCTGACGCTTGAAATGATGGCGGAATACATTATGAGCCAGCAGAACAGTGATAAGTTGATGGCGGAGTTCAACGAGGCGCAGAGCATGGGCAAGAGTAAGTACCCTCTGGCTAAGAAGTGGTTCCTGAATGAGTTCCCTGACTTCACGATGAAGAACGGCAAGAAGGCCGCGAGCAATGCAAAGATCGTTAAGATTAAGCGCAGCGCAATCGCGAAAACGGTAAAGTTCCCCCCTGAGCAGACGGGCAATCTTGCCTTACAGCCCGCCGTTAATCAGTAAGTGGCAAACCTGTTAAATATAATGAAAAAGGAGATTATTGAAATGGAAAAAGATTTTGTGCGCGCTGATGGTGTCAGTTATCGTGAGGCCGTTGAGAAATGTATCCGCCACTATGTTATGCGTGGATATAGCATCAACGACGAGACAAAGCGGTTTACCAACGATCCTATTGACGAGGTATTCCGAGTCTATGATATTATCATTCGAGAAGAAAGCGAGGGCCGTTATCCCGTCTGTTGACGGGATAACGCACCCCTACAAAATTATAGATAAGATATGATATTGATATGGAGAATGTAGCGTTTTATCGAGAGTGGCTACCGCTCAATAAGAAAGAGTTCCGCATTTTAGCCATGATTGCGGACTTCGGTGGAGAGTATCACGGCAATCTGACTGATATGTGTAGATACTTTTCCGTATCCCCACAGCACAAAAACAGAGAGGCGTTGCGGGAGGCTATTCGACGTCTAACAGACAGGCACTATATAGAAAGTTTCGTTAATGGACGAACATATAGCCTGCGTATCATTCCAAAAGAAAAAGAAATTGCCTTGCCGAGGGAATGGCTTGAGCGTGTACGGACGCATGAGTATTCTTCTGAAAGCGTAAGTTGGGAGGCCGTTATTAAATTGCTTCTCTGGTTGATCGCTCATAATCCCGAGGTGATGATTACGAATCAGCAAATTGCGGATGATTTGGACGTATCGGTCAGCGTGGTTGTGTCCGCAAAAAATGTGTTGGAAAAAGACTTCGAGGCAATTGTAAAGCAGATGATCTCTGATAAGCTCGGTGAAGATTTTTTTATACGTCGCGGTCAGAAGATCGAGTTAAGTGCGTGGTGGAAAGCAAAATAAAAACGGATACTTTTTGCCTAATAATAAAAGAAAAGATAATTATTATTGGGGAAAAAGTATCTGTTTTTAATATGTCATTTCCTATTTATCCATCACGCCTATTTTTCAAATAACTACGAAGAGAATAAGAGAAATGAAACCCCGCCACCCGCGCGCAAGCGCACGGGATAGGCGGGCTTTTCATTTCTCCTGCATAGACGAGGCGTTGCCTCGTCTATGGTATATTTTGAAGCTGGAAGGAGTTTTCCCCTATGGATATAGAGAAAATGAAGTTTTATAGAAAGCATGGCATGATCCCTAACCGCTATTGGTATCAGTTGAATGGACAATCCGCAGTAGAGAATTGGACAGAGCAACGCAAGACAATGTATGAGCGCATTTAGGATCAGGAATAGAGCGGGCAGGCCGAAGAGATTATTCTCCAAATCATCTTTACAAGCGAGGTGACGGGCAAGTGAGAATTGACGCAGACGGCAGGCGCAAGAAAAAGGGTAAGAAAAAGAAGCGGGAACAATCCGTGATGGAGGCAGAAATCTTCCGTTTCATTGAAAAAAGCATGAAAGCAACGATGGACGCTGCTTTCAATGAGATTTTCAAAGACTGGAAATAAGCACAGCGGTTTTTAAGTCAGGCACTTAACAGGAAAAGAGGACTGTTATATGAACGACTTAAAAACCGCTTTTTTCGTTTCCGCCGAGGAACTGGCGCAAATACCTCTGCCCGCAGACAGGCGCAAAAACCGTCCTTCGGGATAAAAGAGCCATTTCGCTGGAGTGCAGCCCACACCTATTCACTAAGGGGAAAGCAAAATTGTTTTCTCCCGAAATATGCCCCGCCGCCGTGTTCAGAAAACCATTTGTTTTCCTATACACTTTTGGACGGGCAAAAAGGGCAGTATTGACCACCGAAAAAGCCCTGTTTTCGTTCAGGAAATAAGAATGTCCCTTTCGCGGACACCGCCCCATTACTCTTCGTCCTTTACATACTCGATTAGATCGGCAGGTTGGCAGTCCAAGAGGGAGCAGATTACTTCAAGCGTTCCCCACGACGGCATTTGCCCGCTTCTTATCTTTTGGAGCATCGCTTCTCCCATAATCTTTTCTTTGCGGATGCGAGTCGTGTTGTAGCCTGCCTCTTTCAAAGCGGACAACACGTCAATTTTATATACGATTGGCATTTGCGAAAATCGCCTCCTTTTCCATTGTCCTTATTGTAGCATACGATTACACCTATTTCAAGTGCTAATATTACACAAGAAATAAGTGTAATATTTGTAGAACCTGCGAATTGAAATACACTCAATAAAGGTGTAATATATAATCAGTTCAAGGGAAGAGGTAAGCCAAGGTCGAAAGCCAACGCGATCAGATCAGAGTGGGAACGGACAAGAAAACCTCCGGTGTCGATGTGATAAACTTAACGCCACCCACCGCTTACCGACAAAATATAATCCAAAAGGAGAAAGAAAATGAGTAAGTATGAGATTGAGAGCCTGATTGAAACGATGAATAACTACGATGATCTCGCAAGTAAGGCAAAGGCCAAGGCAGATGCCATCCGCGACACGCTCAAGGGCGAAATGCTTCGCCTCGGCGCGGAAGAGCTGACCGCAGGCGCTTATATCCTTCGCTATACGAGCGTTGTTTCCAATCGTTTTGACAGCGCGACCTTTAAGAGACTTTACGCCGATCTCTACAAGGATTTCACAAAGCCCGTCAGCTCCCGCCGATTCTCGGTGTCCTGCTGAAAGAAATACGCTCCACGGGCAACAAAAAGCCCGTGGAGCAATCCAAAGGGAGAAATACGAAATGATACACGGCTACGCAAGATGCTCTACAAACGAGAGCAAACAGGATATTGACCGCCAAGTGCGGGGGTTGAAGCAGGCGGGCGCAGAGAACATCTTTTTAGAATACGAGCACGGCGACGCCGTTGTGAAGTGTCAGTTATCCTCTCTTTTGGAGCAGGCGCAGGCGGGCGATACGATCATCACATTGGAGGTTTCCAGACTTGCCAGAAGCACCAAGCAGTTATGCGAGATTATCGAGGCCATACGCGCCAAGCGTCTGCGGTTGGTGATCGTCGGCAGTATCACCGTGGATTGCTCCAACGGGGAGATCGACCCAATGACAAATGCGTTCATTCAAATGTCGGGCGTGTTTGCGGAATTGGAATTGCGTATCATTCGGACGCGCGTGAAGTCGGGAATGGCAAACGCCAAGGCCAAGGGCGCGAAGATCGGAAGACCCACGCTGACCGCAGACGACATTCCGCCGATCTTCCTACGGCATTATCCCGCGTATCGCAGTAAACAACTGAATTTGAGCGAGTTGGCAAGGGTATGCGATTTGAGCCGAACCACGGCTTATAAATACATTGATCTTTTGGAGGGGAGAACGGCATAATGGATATGGAAGAATTGAGCTATTTCATCTTTATGGAGGGGCAGGAGAAAAAAGCGAAACAAGAGAATGGAAAACGGGAGGCGTAATGCCTCCCGTTTGCTCTATTCATCCAAAAGATCAATTTCCGATGGGTCAAAATCATCTTCCAATGTGGCCTCATTTAGCCAAAACAGTTGATTGTTGTCCTTGTCGACTTTTCGTTTGAGCAAACCGGAATCCCATAATACACGCAATTGGTGCCCAACCCGCTGTTCGGGAACATCATCATCAAAGACTTTTATTAAGGCGCTAAACTGTTGAATGGATATTGGTCTGTCGACCGCTTCAGCAATAGTCATCAATTCATACCGAATAAGACTACTCGTAGCACCTGCTTCTGCATCGGCTTCAAATTCAACTTTTTTTCTCGCCCAATAACTCGTTGCGGGGATATTGTCTGATCTACTCATGATTAAATTCCTCCTGCATTTGTATCTTCTTTTCAATTAGGATTTTAGAAATTTCATCTACATACGATTTTTCCGCTGCAAGCCGCTGTTGTTCCCTTTTGGCCTTTTCTTCCTGCTCTATTCTTCTCTTTTCTTGCCCTTCTGGATCAATATTCTTATATTTTTTCTCAATAAACTCCCACGGAACATCGACATTCATAATTTTAAGCTGACTTCTGGCTTTTGGATACATAACGCCAATATCAATGAGGTCAGCAAGCGCCGCACTCATGGGATAAGTAAGCATCATTCCGCAGTCAGGACACTTATATACGGTTTGCTGCTGGCTGGCAATTCCGGCAGCAGCGCCGCCGACACCAAGTAAGACCGTCCCCACAGCACCTTTAAGATAATTGTAATTAACGCCGTTTGCCTGAGTATCGGTCATAACATTAGGACTTCCGCAAGCTGCACAACGATAGATTCCCATTTTTCCCTCACAATCAGTGCTGTATTTTAGCAATTTCCAATGCGTCGCTACATAGCTTCCTTACCGCCGCGACAAATGATGATAAACCGTGGGCTTTTTGATATTCCTTGATTTTCGCAATCAAAGCTTCATCGTTGTCAGTAAAGGTAACTAACTTACTCATAGCAAATACTCCTTTCCACCAAAATAGGAATTATGCCTCTTGCAATTATGCTATCTTACTTCCTTTTTGTCAAGCGAATTAGGAATTACAATTCCTATATAAAGCCGATAGGAGGAAGAAAAATGCTTGTTTTGGATATGCGGGAGATTGGAAACAAGCTATTGGCAATCCGTAAGCGCATGGGAATGACGCAAGTAGAGGTAGCGGAGGCGGCAGGATTATCGAGTCGAACCTACGCCGACATTGAACGCGGTACGGTTAATATGCGTGTGGAGACAATCTTGCGAATTTGTGATGCACTTCATATTACCCCCGATGAAGTGCTTACTAAGAGCGAATGTGAGCTGACAGCCCAGCAGGAAGAAATCTTTTCTCGCCTTAACGCTTGTTCCCCTAAGGATAGGGAAACGGCTCTTCGGCTGCTATCGGTCTATCTACAATCACTTTCTGAATAGGAGGTCTTTATTGTGGCAAAGGGACAAGGCCGCTCTTCAGGACAAGGGGTAAAGCTGCTCTATATCCGAGATTATCTCTATACCCATGCAACAAAAGAACACCCTAAGAACGCAAAGGACATTTCTAAATACTTAGCGTCTATGGGCGTTTCCGCATCGGTGAAAACGATCTATAACGATATTTTGCGCCTGCAAATAGATTTTGGCGTTCCAATAGAATACAATCCCTCAAAGTGGGGGTATTACATCACGCAGCCGCAATTTGAGCCGTATGAATTGCGTCTTTTGGTCGATTGCGTTCAGTCAGCAAAGTTCTTGACCGAGAATATGGCTGTGCAGTTGACGAAGAAGATTAAGCAGTTGGCTGATGTTTATACGAAGGATTCTCTAAATCGTCAGGCGTATGTGTCAAACCGCGTCCGCAACATGAATGAGGAAGCAATGCGGGGCTTGGATTGCATTTATGAGGCGATTTCAAGGGATAAAAAGATTAGCTTCCGCTATTTCAAATATACCCCCAGCAGAGATAAACCCAAGCAATATACAAAGCACAATGGCAGCTCTGTCATTACGGTCAGCCCATATCTTGTAGTGTGGGATGGGGAGCGTCATGTTCTTATTGCGTATACCGAGCATGAGGGTAACCCTGCAATAACACCGATATGTGCTGACCGCATAGAGCAGGTAATGGTATTAGATGAGCCAAGAGGAGGCAAAGATACCATTCGTGAATCGGGCTTGTTGGAGTTCAAGTTTAGGCCATTCGGTATAGGAATGTTCAGCGAGGGGATAACAACCGTGCAATTGCTCGCTCATAATAACTGCGCGACTGATATTGTGGAAAAGTTTGGAACAGACATTGCTATGATTCCCTATGACGAATCGCATTTCACTGTAAGTCTGCAAGTAGAATTGACGCCGTTATTCTATAATTGGTTGTCATTTTACCCAGGAAGAATAAAAGCGCTAAGCCCGCCGCAGGCTATCGAAACTATGCAGGCACTCACAATTGCGCTTGCCGATTCTTACGATGTCTTTTCCAACAAGATGCTTCTAAACTTCCTGTTAGCGGGTATGGTAGGAGGCGAAAAGGAATTGTTGGACAATCAAAATTTGCCATTATAAATGGGAAGATGTAAAAACATCTTCCCATTTTCTTCATTGTCGCTTCTGGATGTTAAAAGATGTTCGACGATGTTCCGTTATGCTCCCCGTCGTATCTTCTGCTTTGATCGGCTCATATTTTCCAACGGTGAGAGCCGATCAAAGTTATTGGCAATGTCCGCGTCGTAGATATTGCAATAGTGCCTTGTCATTTTCAGCGTGGAATGTCCCAACAGCTTTTGCAGCATAAATGCGTCGCCGCCGCAGTCGATCAGGTATTTGCGGGCGAATGTGTGTCGAAACAGGTGGATAGAAGTCTTTTCGACTCCCCTGTTATGGTTGTACCGTTCGATAGCGAGCCTTAAAGCATTGGCTGTCAGCATCCCGCCGTATTCATCACAGAAAAGATAGTCGCTGTCTTTCCCGCCACGCACTTTGAGATAGTCCCGCAGGATACGCAACATTTGACTACACAGCGGGACGACCTGAACCTTGTGCGTCTTCGTATGCCTGAATACAATTCTGCTACTGGATAGATCAACGTCTCGGTTCTGTATGTTGCGGACAGTAGAGGCACGGCAACCGCTATTCAACAGAAAATTGACGATGACCCAATTCCGATATTCGCAAAATGTTCCGTTCGCTTTTGGCTTTTCCAACAGCAGTAGCAATTCTTCATCGGTGTAGGTTTCTTTCACCGTCTCCACCTGTTTATAGTTCGGCACAGTCAATGTTGTGTAGCCCTGCTGTCTGCTCCAATTCATAAAGGTTTTGAACACGCGAACATAACTGCTGATGGAGTTTGTTGCCAACCCGCTTTTCCTCATTGAAATGATCATACCGTCAATGTCAGCTTGTGTCAGGTCGGAAAACGCCCGATCAATATCAATGTGTCTGCTGATGGACTTAAAGTGTGAGCGGTAGTTTGCTATTGTCTTTTCGGTGTAGCCTTTTGCGGTTTGTGCTACCACGAAATCCTCGAATACTCCTTTTACGGACACACCGATTTTCGATGCTATTGCGATTTTCTTCGCCATAATAAGACCTCCTGCGTTCCCTGAATTTGGTAGAAAACGCAGGAGGTCTAAATCCTTTGAGGAGAATAACAAAAACCCTTGAAACCGTAGAGATTTCAAGGGTTTTGGTGCCTCGTCGGGGATTCGAACCCCGGACACCCTGCTTAAAAGGCAGGTG
>OGII01000869.1_pt1 | contig 24637 bp, 22 predicted proteins | sample 1571701 | NCBI WGS metagenome assembly OGII01 (sample SAMEA2581950, study PRJEB24529) | metagenome | biome: Human gut stool | place: China | collected 2011
TAAGAGTGATACCTATGACACGGACCGGATAGAGTCTACCAATATCAACCGGCCGGATCTGCAGATTCTCGGGCTGTTTGATTATTTTGATGCCCGCCGCATTCAGGTCATGGGCAAGGCAGAGCTGACGTACATCATGAAAATGAGTGAGACGCGCAGAGCCAAGGTGTTTGACGATTTGTTCTCCTATACGATTCCGGCCTTCGTTTTGGCGCGCAACCTTGAATGCCCACAGGAGTGTCTGGAATATGCTCAAAATCACGGCAGGACGCTTCTTCGGACAAAGGAGCGGACTGCGGATTTCACCAGTCATGCTATGGAATATCTCAGCAAAGAGTTGGCCCCCTGCATTACGCGGCACGGTGTTCTGCTGGACATTTACGGCGAGGGTGTTATGATTACCGGCGATTCCGGCGTTGGCAAAAGCGAGGCGGCCATTGAGCTTATCATGCGCGGACACCGCTTGGTGGCGGATGACGCAGTGGAGATTCGCAGGATTTCCGACCAACTGATTGGAACGGCGCCGGAGGTAATTCGTAACTACATTGAGCTTCGCGGTATCGGCGTAATTGACGTCCGGCAGCTATTTGGTATGCGGGCTGTTATGCCAGAGTCCCAGATCGATCTTGTGGTGGAATTCGAGCAATGGGACAGCACAAAGTTCTATGACCGTCTTGGAATCGAGGATCGGTTCATTGATATACTGGGACAACAGGTGGCCTGCGTGACGGTGCCGATTCGCCCCGGGCGGAATCTGGCCAGTATTGTTGAAGTGGCGGCCATGAATAACCGCCACCGCCGTTACGGTTATAATGCTGCTGAGGAATTGGCCCGCCGGGTCGATCTGCGGGCGGATATGGGAAGTCAGGCAACACAGGAAAAGCAGTGATGTGAGGTGTTCCTCGTTGAATATCGGAATTGATGTCGGAGGGACCAATCTCCGCGCCGGAATCGTAGACGAGAGCGGTCGACTGCTGTCACAGGAGCAGATACCCGTGGGGAATTTTGAAAGCCCGGAGGCATTTGTCCGCAAGCTGGCAGCTTTGATTGAAAGGGCGTTGGATGCCGCCCATGCTGCGGTATCGGACATCGGTTCCATTGGTATCGGTATTCCCGGAGCCGTAAAAAACGGAGAAATTCTTTATACCTGCAATCTGCCTTTGACGGGTGTTCCGCTGGCGGCGATGCTTCGCCGGTATTTTGATTTGCCTATCTATCTTGAAAATGATGCCAACTGCGCCGCGGTAGGGGAATGGCTCTACGGCAGCGGCCGCGAAACGCAGAACTTTATCATGGTGACACTGGGAACGGGCATTGGCGGCGGCTTTATCCTGAATGGAAGACTCTATTCTGGCAGCGGCATGGCCGGGGAAATCGGACACATGGTAATTGAGGCAGGCGGTTTTCCCTGTAGCTGTGGCCGCTGTGGGTGCTGGGAGGCGTACAGCTCGGCTCCGGCACTAATTCGGATGGCATACGCCGCTATGGAGAAACATCCGGACAGCATCCTGCATGAGCTGTCCGGAAAAAGTGGCGGCATGGATGGCCGTGCAGTATTTCAGGCGGCAGAGATGGGGGATTCAACAGCATTGGAGCTGTGCAGAACCTATGGAAATTATCTTGCCGAGGGGCTGACCAATCTGGCAAATTTATTTGACCCGGAGGTTATCGCCATTGGCGGCGGAATTTCCGGCGCACCTGAGCATTTACTGCTGATGCCTGTCCGCGAAGCAGTAAGGCAAAAATGCTATACAGGCCATGCAGGGCGCTATCCGCAGATTGTAACAGCGGCGCTTGGCGGGCAGGCCGGGATGATCGGAGCGGCTTCATTGGGAAATGCGATTTAAGGAGGCAATTTTATGGACTGGGCAGAAAAGCTGGATGATCTGCTTCAAAAATATATACCGCAGATGAAGGTCATTGCTGAGGAGCCGATGAGCCGGCATACAACGTTTCGCATCGGCGGGCCGGCAAAGCGAATGGCGTTTCCCAGCGATGGCGCGCAAATGGTGCTGCTGGTGAATTTTGCGATGGAGTGCGGTACAAAGCCTTTGATTATCGGTAATGGCTCTAATCTGCTTGTCCCAGACGAAGGGCTGGACAGGCTGGTGATTGACACCTCCGCGTATATGAACAAGGCTCAGTTGGGAAACGAACCAAACACCATTACGGCGGAGGCAGGCGCAACATTGGCAAAAACCGCAGATTTTGCCTGCAAGGCAGGGCTGTCCGGCTTGGAATTCGCACATGGCATTCCGGGAACTGTCGGCGGCGGCGTATGCATGAACGCCGGCGCCTATGGTGGAGAAATGAAGCAGGTGTTGACCTGTGTGCGGATTTTGTTCCCGGAGGAAGGCGTCAAGACGCTGACGAACGAGGAACTGAAGCTCGGCTATCGGCACAGCATTCTGTCAGAATGCCCGGAGGCCGTTGTGCTGTCCGCGACCATGCGGCTGTGTCCGGACAAGGAAAAAACGATTCGGGATACCATGCGGGAACTGATGCGTAAGCGGAAAGGCAGTCAGCCGTTGGAGTGGCCCAGCGCCGGAAGCACGTTTAAGCGGCCGGAGGGGTACTTTGCCGGGACGCTGATCGACCAATGCGGGCTGAAGGGCCTGACGGTCGGCGGTGCGCAGGTGTCCGAAAAGCACGCAGGCTTTCTGATAAATCGCGGCGGCGCCAGCTTTGCGGATATGACAGAGTTGATTTCCCAAGTCCAGCAGCGTGTATTCGAGCAGACCGGGGTGCATTTGGAGCCCGAGGTAAAGATCGTAGGATAAGCGGTGGTTTTATGGAGATTCTGATTATTTCGGGCCTTTCCGGTGCGGGAAAAAGCCGAGCCGCCTCTTTTTTAGAGGATATGGGCTTTTATATTGTGGACAATATGCCCGCCGCCATGATTTTGAAATTTGCAGAGTTCTGCGCCGGGGGCAGTCGCCGCTATGACAGGGTGGCGCTGGTATACGATGTCCGCACGGCCAATAGCCCAACGGAGCTGTTTGCCGTTCTGGATTCGCTCAAGCACAGCAGCAGTGTGTGCAGCCTGCTGTTTTTGGAGGCATCCCCGGAAACGATCATCAAGCGCTATAAGGAGACCCGTCGGCGCCATCCACTGATGAAGCAGACCGCTTCCTTGGAGGCGGCTGTTCTGGCGGAATGTGAGCTGATGAAGCCGCTGCGCCAGCGTGCGGATTATATCATAGATACCACGCATCTTTCCACAGCGCAGCTCCGGGGGGAGCTGCTGCGGAATTTCGGAAACGGCACATCGGAAAAGGGCGGAATGAACATCAGCATCATTTCCTTTGGATTTAAATACGGTCTGCCTATGGAGGCCGATCTGGTATTTGATGTCCGCTGTATGCCAAATCCCTATTACATCCCGGAGCTGAGAGAAAAAACCGGTTTGGACCGTGAGGTCGCGGACTATATATTTTCCTTCCAGCAAACGAAGGAGTACATGGAAAAGCTGCAGGAGCTGCTGGTGTTTTCCTTACCGCTCTACGCGGAGGAGGGGAAGACCGAGCTTGTGATTGCGGTCGGCTGCACAGGCGGTCATCACCGCTCTGTTGCAATGACTCATGCGTTGGCTGAAAATATTCAGAAATTGGGCTATCGTGTCCGGGAAAACCATCGGGATATGAACCGATAAGACTGAAGGAGCTGCTATGTCCTTTTCCTATGAGACAAAAAACGAGCTTTGCCGCCTGCCGGTACAAAAATTGTGCTGCGCCCGTGCGGAGGCTTATGGCATTTTGCTGTACTGCAACACGTTCAGCGCAACAGAGGTGCGAGTTATTACAGAGAATCCCAATTTTGCCGAGCGGCTGCCGAAGCTGTTCCGGCGGGCATTCGGGTTGAGCTTTGACCGCCAGCCGGACAAGGAGCAGACAGAGGGGAAGCGAATCTTTCAAATCACAGACCCGCGAAAGCTGAACCATATCATCAATGTATTGGGATACGATCCGCAGCAGAATTTGGTATTGCATATCAATTTTGCGTTTATGGAGGAGGCGTGCGATCAGGCGGCATTTTTACGAGGAGCATTTTTTGCCGGCGGCAGCATCACAGACCCGCAGAAGCGCTATCATCTGGAGTTGACAACCTCACATTTGCAGGTGAGCCGGGAAATCGAATCTCTTTTGGTGGAATGCGGTTATCCGCCGAAAAGTCTGAGCCGAAATGGCAGTTCAATTACATATTTTAAGCAGAGCGACCAAATTGAAGATTTTTTAACGATGATTGGTGCGCCTGTGGCGGCGATGAATATTATGTCTGCAAAGCTGGAAAAGGATCTACGCAACAGCGTGAATCGGCGGCTCAACTGTGACAGCGCCAATCTGGATAAGGCGGTGGAGGCAGCGCAGGAGCAATTAGAGGCAATCCGGCGGCTGCAAGCGTGCGACCTGTTGGAACAATTACCGGACAAGCTGCAGGAGACAGCGGCCTTGCGCCTTGAATATCCCGAACTGAGCCTTTCGGAGCTGGCGGAGGAATTTGACCCGCCCATCAGCAAATCGTGCTTAAATCACCGTCTGCGTAAATTGATGGAGCTGGCACGAAAGCTATCGGATTAGCGTGAGAGTTTGAGAAAAAGAGAGGGAACCTATATGAATCGTTGTGAATTGGCGTATCAGTATCACAAAAAGGGCTATAATTGCGCACAGTCCGTCTTGATGTCATTTCAAGATGTTGCGGGGTTATCTGAGAAGCAATGTCTGGCGATTGCAAGCGGGTTTGGAGCCGGTGCCGGGACGGGTGAGCTTTGCGGCGCACTGACCGGTGCAATCATGGTGCTTGACCTGCTGACACAGACCGATACGGAAAATGCGGTGGAGGCCAAGAAGCGCGCTATGGCGCAGGCAAAGGAGCTGCAAAAGCGATTTTCGGGGCGTTTTGATGCGCTGCGGTGTGCGGAGCTGCTGAAAAAGAAATTTATTCCGGATGATACAACACCGTCTGCAAAGGTACTTCAGTTGACTGGGCATTGCGACATTATGATTGTTACGGCTGTGGAAATCGTGGAGGAAATGCTACAGGAATTGAAGGGCGGAGCATTGCCGGATCATATTCAGAGCTGAAGCGGATAAAATTTCTTTCAAGAAACCACAGAAGGAGGCTGCAGATAAGCTATTCAATAATTGAACAAAATAAAAATTTTGTTCAATTTAAAAGAGGAGAAACACACCTCTGGCTTATCTGCCAATAAATATGTCAGACTATCGCGCAGACGCACCACAGATTTTACGGGATTTTCTTTCTTATCATGAGAACATCAAGGCACACTCACAGCGCACCGTTGATGAATATTATCTGGACCTTCGCAATTTTTTTCGCTATATGAAGCAGCTTCGCAATCCGTCGCTTGCAGGCAAACCATTGGATGAAATTGATATTTTGGATATTGATTTGGCCTTTGTCGGCAGTATTACCCTGACGGATATTTACAGCTATATGACGTACCTCAGCCGAGACCGCATTCGGTTTCAGAACAGTCAGAAATCTGATTATGGCCTGAATGCGGCATCCAGAGCCCGTAAAATTGCCACAATTCGGTCATTTTATGTGTATTTGACCAATAAAACACACCAGCTTCGTGAAAATCCAGTCAAGGACATGGATTCTCCGAAGCTGAAAAAGGAACTCCCGCGGTATCTGACCTTAGACCAAAGTATTGATTTGCTCAAGGCTGTTGATGGCAAAAATCAGGAGCGGGATTATGCGATTTTAACGCTGTTTCTGAATTGCGGCCTGCGTATTTCCGAATTGGTCGGATTGAATATACAGGATATCCAAGGCGAGACGCTGCGCGTTTTGGGTAAGGGCAATAAGGTGCGTATCCTCTATTTGAATGAAGCCTGTCAGGACGCATTGAATCGCTATCTGGCGGTACGGAGGCCCATTAGCGGTCGAGATGCCAATGCCCTGTTTCTCTCTACCAGAAACGAGCGCATCAGCCGTTCTAATGTGCACGCGATGGTGAAAAAGCGGCTGCTGGAAGCAGGATTGGACGCTTCGCAGTATTCCTCTCATAAGCTGCGTCACACGGCCGCCACATTGATGCTGCAAAACGGCGTAGATGTCCGTGCGGTTCAGGAGGTTTTGGGACACGATCACTTGAACACTACGGAGATATATACGCACATTGACAATGAGGCTCTGCGTGTTGCTGCAAAGGCAAACCCCTTGTCACATATTCAGGAGCTTGATAAAAAGCGGCAAAAGGAACAATGAGATAAAAGCCAAACGCCCCATTTATCATGGGGCGTTTGGCTTTTATTGATTCTTTTTATAAATCGCCCAGAGACCCTTCATCAGCAAGGTTTTATCATAAACGATCGGGTTATGACAGAACTTCACGATAAACGGCGCACTGCCGCCTGTGGCCACGATGCTGACCTCTTTTCCATGAAATTCCTCACGGATACGGTCAATGATTCCATCCAGCATGGAGGCGGTTCCATAAACGATGCCTGAACGCATACAATCCTCTGTTGACTTCCCTATCAGCGATTTGGGTGCCTGCAGAGAGATGGCGGGAAGCTGGGCAGCACGGCGGCTCAATGCCTCCAAGGAGACGTTGACCCCCGGCAGCAGCATTCCTCCCTCATAGGTTCGTCCTTCTGAAATTACACCGATGGTGGTAGCCGTTCCCATGTCAATGGTGATGATCGGCGCTTGAAAGCTCTCCAATGCGGCAACGGCGTCCGCAACAATATCAGCGCCCACTTGACTTTGCACTGCAAGCCGGATATTTAACCCGGTTTTAACGCCGGGGCCGATGACCATAGGCGGCTTTCCAAGCAGCCGAGTCAGAGCCTTGGCAGTCATAAAATTCAGCGGCGGGACAACGCTGCACAAAATGGAATCGGTAACGTCCTCATAACGGAAACGGTATAATTGAAATAGATTCATCAAATCGACGCAGATCTGATCTGCCGTTTTGCGCGGGTCCGTATCCAGTGACGATAGAAATTGCAAGATACCCTTTGAATCAAAAAGACCGATTGAAATGGTCGAATTGCCAATATCGACTGCCAGCAGCATAGGATGTCCTCCCTGTTCAAAAATATTTTTACATTTTTATCTTATCACGCATTTTTTCCTCTTGCAAGTGTCGCTCATATCACTTATAATGAAAATCGAACAAATATTCTATTCAGGAGGAACACCTATGTATTTGACGGAATATTCCTCTCCCCTCGGCAGCATTTTTCTGGCGTCTGATGGAACTGCTTTAGTCGGGCTTTGGATGGAGGGGCAAAAATATTTTGCCGCCACATTAGGCGCTGATGTAACTAAAAATGCGGAGCTGCCGGTGTTTCGCCAGATCATGGATTGGTTAGACGCATATTTTGAAAAACGTCCCCTCCCTGCCCTGCCTCCGTTGGCTCCCAAGGGGAGCGATTTCCGGCAGGCAGTCTGGAAGCTGCTGCTGCAAATTCCTTATGGTGAGGTGACTACCTATGGGGAACTGGCGCACGCCTTACAGGCACAGGGTGTTTCTGCCGCGGCACAGGCTGTTGGCGGAGCGGTAGGCCACAATCCAATCTCCATTATCATCCCCTGCCACCGTGTTGTGGGGGCGGATGGGAGCCTTACCGGCTATGCCGGCGGCGTGGATAAAAAGCGCTTTTTATTGACGCTGGAGGGCGTAGATATGCAAAAATTGTATACGCCGAAGAAAGGGACTGCCCTGTAATTTATGATATTCGATCCCTTATAAAAAACACACCGCCTGTTATCAGGCGGTGTGTTTTTCTTATACATTGGCGCAGAGCGGTTTTTGAAGCTGCCTTTCTGCCGCAGTATCCTCCTTAGCGGCCTTCGGGGAGCCGCCTGTAAATTTTGGCAGCCGTTCCCGGGCCACTGCCAGCATCAGCTTGATACGGTTTTCCTGATTAACGCGGGTAGCGCTGGGGTCATAATCAATGGGCGTGATGTTGGCCTCCGGGTACAGCTCCCGAATCTTATTCACCATACCCTTTCCGCAGATATGATTTGGCAGACAGCCGAATGGCTGTGCACAGACAATATTTTCATATCCGGACTGTACAAGCTCCAGCATTTCTGCTGTCAGCAGCCAGCCCTCGCCCATTTTACAGCCCATGCCAATAGTGTGGGACTGCTCCGGCAGACGAATTAACTCCTTGAACGGCAGCGGCGCATGGTAGCCATAGTCCTTCAGCGTTTTGATAATGACCTTTTCCATTCCGGCAATCACCGATAGAGCCGCTTCTGCGGCAGTCTTCTCTATTACCGATCCGCCGTAAAGCCGGACAGTCTCCGCCATATTATAGGCACAATACTGCACAAAGCCCATCAGTCCCGGCAGATTTACCTCGCAGCCCTGAGCGGCCAGAAACTTTTCAAGGTCATTGTTTCCAAGCGGCGAGTATTTGACATAAATCTCCCCTACCACACCGACCTTCACTTTTGGAATCCGCTTGACGGGAATTGCCGCAAACTCAGACGTAATTTTCGGCATGGTGCTCCGCATTTCCCGGCCGGAGTAGCCGCTGCCATGGCGGACACGGTCGCAAAGAATGTCCAGCCATTTGTTTTGCAGCCGTTCGGCTGCACCCTTTTCCAGCTCATACGGTTCTGTCTGCGCGCGGAGCGTCATCAGCAGATCGCCATAGTAAATGGCGGACAATGCCTGCCGCATGAATTTCACATCCATTGGCATACTGCTGTCCTTTTCCAACCCGGAAAAATTCAGGCTGAGAACGGGAATATTTCCATAACCGGCTTTTTCCAGCGCCTTTCGCAGCAGAAAGATGTAATTAGAGGCCCGGCAGCCGCCGCCGGTCTGAGTGATGATGAGGGCGGTGTGGTCCAGATCATACTTGCCAGAATCCAGTGCGTCCAAAAACTGGCCGATGACCAGTAGCGCCGGATAGCAGGTATCGTTATGGACGTATTTCAGTCCAAGCTCCGCGACCCGTTCACCGCAGTTTCCCAAAAGCTCTACCTGATAGCCGTGGTTTTCCATGCTGGCCGCCAGAATGCGGAACTGTACCGGTGCCATATTGGGAATCAGAATTTTATGTGTTTTTTTCATTTCCGGCGTAAACCGGGGATATTTCTGCTCCATGTCAGGTCTCCTTATGCTCATCCAGTGCCGCGAACAGGCTCCGCAGGCGAATCCGCACTGCGCCGAGGTTTGTGATTTCATCAATTTTCAGTTGGGTATACAGCTTGCCACCCTGCCGCAGAATCTCCCGCGTCTCATCCGTTGTAATGGCGTCCACGCCGCAGCCGAAGCTGACGAGCTGTACCAAGTCCATATCCGGCTGGGAGCAGCAGTACTTCGCCGCCGCATAAAGGCGGGCATGGTAGGTCCATTGGTTGAGCACTGTAGTCCGAAACGGCTTTTCCAACTGCGAGATGGAATCCTCCGTGATGACCGCCGCGCCGAATTGTGTGATAAGCGTGTCAATGCCGTGGTTAATTTCCGGGTCCACGTGGTAGGGCCGGCCTGCCAGAACGATGATTCGCCGGCCCTCTTTCCGGGCGGCGGCAATGATTTCCGCACCCTTCTGCCGAATTTGCTCCATATGGTGAGCGTATTCCGCGTAGGCAGCCTTTACCGCCGTTTTGATCTCGCCGTGAGGGATGGGACCGAACTCCCGCTCTAAAATAGCGGTGATTTTCTTTTCAAAGTCTCTCGGACGGTGAATGCCCACATAGTCATAAATGAACCGTGTATTCTTCAGGCAATCGCAGTTACCGGCCAGTACCTCAGGGTAATAGGCGACCACCGGGCAGTTGTAATGATTTTGCCCCAGCTCCTCATCAATATTGTAGGTCATGCAGGGATAGAAAATGGCATCTACTCCCAGTTTGGACAAAAATTCTATATGCCCGTGGGCCAGTTTGGCCGGAAAACAGGCCGTGTCGCTGGGAATACTGCCCTGCCCCTCCAGATACAGCTTCCGGGAAGACATGGGGCTGTGTACCACCTGAAAGCCCAGCTTGGTGAAAAGCGTGTACCAGAACGGATACAGCTCCCAGAAATTCAGGCATAGCGGCAGACCAATACGTCCCCGCCGGTTTTCACCGGGCTTATAACCCAAAATCAGCTTCCGCTTATACTCGTAAAGATTCCATTCGCCCTGCTCTTTTTTTCCGGTGATGGGGCGCTCACAGCGGTTGCCGCTGATAAGGCGGCCGCCATCGGAGAAGGTATTGATGGTCAACTGGCAGTTGTTGCCGCATTGGCCGCAGGCGCGGCTTTCAGTCTCACGGTGGAAGCTCTGAAGCTCTTCCAGCGTCAATAATGTACTGCACTTTCCCTTTACGGATTTTTGGGCACCATAGAGTGCGGCACCGTAGGCACCCATCAATCCGGCGATGTTCGGGCGGATGACCTCCAGCCCCATTTCCTTTTCAAAGGCCCGGAGTACGGCTTCATTGTAGAAGGTTCCGCCCTGCACTACAACATGGCGGCCAAGCTCTTCGGGAGAAGATGCCCGAATGACCTTATAAATGGCGTTTTTTACAACGGAAATCGACAGTCCCGCCGAAATATTTTCAACGGAGGCGCCATCCTTCTGTGCCTGCTTCACACTGGAGTTCATGAATACCGTACACCGGCTGCCAAGGTCAACGGGCCGGTCGGCAAACAGCCCCAGCTTTGTAAATTCCTTTACGTCATAGCCCAATGCCTGTGCAAAGGTCTGTAAAAAGCTGCCGCAGCCGGAGGAACAGGCTTCATTCAGAAAAATATCGCTGATAGCGCCATTTTCAATTTTGAAGCACTTCATGTCCTGTCCGCCGATGTCGATGATGAAATCCACCTCCGGCAGAAAATGCTTGGCAGCCGTGAAATGCGCGACCGTCTCTACAACACCGAAATCGGCGTGGAATGCGGCCTTTGCCAAGTCCTCGCCGTATCCGGTAGTGGTGACAGAGGCAACATTCAGGTGCGGATGCTGCTCGTAGAGCCGCAGTAAAACCGCTTGCAGTAGTGAAATGGGATCGCCCTGATTGGGTTGGTAATCCGTGAACAGGAGATTGGCGGCTTCGTCAATAACAACAACCTTCACTGTTGTAGAGCCGGAATCGATACCGATGTGTACAGGCCGGTCATACTCTGCAGGAAATGTGGCCTGCGGTACTGCCGCCTTGGCATGGCGGGCCTGAAATTCGTCATACTCCGCTTTGCTTTTAAAAAGCGGCGGCTGGGAGCGATAGGTCTCGGATACGCCTTTTTTCTCCAGCAGTTCGGCTGTTTTCAGCAGGTCAATGCTCCGCTCTGCGTAAAACGCCGCGCCCATGGCAACGAACAGCAGACTGTTTTCCGGGCAGGTACCTGTGATGTTCAGCGTCTCATCAAAACTCTGACGCAGACATTTTGAAAAGGTCAGCGGACCGCCCAGATACAGGACATTTCCCTGAATAGGACGTCCCTGAGCAAGTCCCGCAATCGTCTGGTTGACAACAGCCTGATAGATGCTCTTTGCAATATCGGCAGGCTTTGCCCCTTGATTGATAAGCGGCTGAATATCGCTTTTTGCAAATACACCGCAGCGGGACGCGATAGTATAGGTCTTTTCGGCTGTCTGCGCGGCGGCGTCCATTTCATCGGCACCCATTTTCAGGAGGGTCGCCATCTGGTCAATAAATGCGCCGGTGCCGCCGGCACAGGAGCCGTTCATACGGACCTCCAGACCATGTGTCAGGAAAAGAATCTTAGCGTCTTCGCCGCCTAATTCAATGATGACGTCCGTCCCCGGTGCCAAGCGGTTTGCGGCCACACGGGTAGCAAATACCTCCTGCACAAAAGGAACCTTCACGCTGTCCGCCATGCCCATTCCGGCAGAGCCGGAAACGGCAAATATGGCCTTCGGGCCAAAGCGCTCCGCAACACGCCGTAGCAGCTCCGCTGATTTTTCTACAATATGGCTATAATGCCGTTCATATGTACTGTATAGCAAGTTGTTTTTGTCATCCAATACCACGCACTTAATGGTAGTGGAGCCAACATCCAGCCCCAAACGCAAAAAGAGACCCCCTCAGAACCGGGGCACCCTGCCCCAGAGTAAATTTTCAATAATACTATGTTACGTTTTTTCAACAGAATCCGCAATGTAAAAAATATTGAATTTTTGTGAATTTTCCGTTAAGAAATCGGTTTTATAGGGGTTTTCACTGATAAAAAACTATGCTATACTGTGAAAAAAAGAACCTGTACAAAGGAGAAAAAAGCATGAAAACCATCTTAATGCACACCTGCTGTGCACCTTGCTCTTTGAGCTGTATTGATCCCCTCCGCGCTGAGGGAATTGAGCCTGTCGCGTTCTGGTATAATCCCAATATTCACCCGTGGAAGGAGTACGAGGCCCGGCGGGACTGCCTGCTCACGTATGCGCCCACCATCGGAATGCGTGTCATTGTAGATGAGGAATACGGTCTGCGGACGTTTGTAGAGCACGTGGCCGATGACATCGACCATCGCTGCACATACTGCTATCGGCATCGCCTTGAGGAAACTGCGCGATTTGCCGCAGAGCATGGCTATGAGGCTTTTACCTCTACCCTGCTGGCCAGTCTCTATCAGGACCATGATGGTATTAAGGCTGCGGCAGAGGCGTTTGCAAAGCAATATGGCGTGGAATTTCTCTATCGGGATTTCCGCCCGAATTTCCGGGTTGGCAATCAGCGGGCCCGGGAGCTTGGCTTTTATATGCAGAAGTATTGCGGCTGTGTTTTTTCCGAGCAGGACCGCTATCAAAAGCAGATCAATCGGGACAAACAGAAATTTGCGGAACAGCAGGTGTAAGAATTGTAATTTTACAGTCTGCTCAAACAAATCGGTTTTGATGGAGAGCTATATGGCAGATCAAATAAAAGAAGCGTATCAATCGTCGAAAAATATATATGATAACGTTCTTACACAGAGAAATTTTCTTAGCAGATTATATGCAAAGGTATTTTGGAGCGGAACGGACGATAATGAAATCGCACATAAAGTTCTTTCATACATACCGGATGATTTTGATGGAACAATTTTAGATGTGCCCGTTGGAACAGCCGTGTTCACGGGGCAAAAATGGGCCTCCCTCAAAAACGCTCATATTACCTGCCTTGATTACAGCACCGATATGCTTGAGCAAGCTGAAAAAAGGTTGAACGGCTGTGGGCATATCAGGTGTGTTCAGGGGGATGTTGGAAATCTGCAAATGGATGATGCAGCCTTTGATGTCATTGTCAGCATGAACGGTTTTCACGCATTTCCCAATAAGGAAGCAGCATTCCGTGAAACATGGCGTGTTTTGAAGCCCGAAGGAAAATTCATCGCTTGCTTTTATATAAAAGGCAAATCCGGGATTACCGATTGGCTTGTAGGAAATATTTTTTCAAAGAAGGGCTGGTTTACGCCTCCTTTTCAAACAGAAGAACAACTGCGGAATATTTTGAACCGCCTATATAAAGCAATCGATTTTCATGTTGATGGGTCAATCGCGTATTTCTGCTGTACGAAATAATTGCTGCAAACAAGTATAAATTGGGGGTTATTACTCCCCTGTCTTTCGAAGAAACACATCTCAAAAGCAGCGGCGGTATGAGACTTCATACCGCCGCTGCTTTCCATATTTACTTCAGTCTTCAGTTTTTCAGGCTGTGGAGCGGAGCCGGGATACGTCCGCCGCGATTGACAAATTCAGTGCTGGACTCCTTGTGCACCGGCATGACCGGCGCGCTGCCCAGCAGACCGCCCATTTCCACGGTATCCCCCACTTTCTTGTCGGGCGTCGGCAGCAGACGGACAGCGGTGGTCTTATTATTCACCATGCCGATGGCCGCCTCGTCAGCGATGATGGCGGAGATGGTTTCGGCAGGCGTATCGCCGGGAACAGCAATCATATCAAGGCCCACAGAGCAGACACAGGTCATGGCCTCCAGCTTGTCCACACAGAGCGTCCCCGCATTGGCAGCGGCGATCATGCCCTCGTCTTCGCTGACGGGGATAAACGCGCCGGAAAGACCGCCAACGGAGGAAGACGCCATAACACCACCCTTTTTCACAGCATCATTCAGCAGTGCCAGTGCCGCCGTGGTGCCGTGGGTGCCGCAGACCTCCAATCCCATTTCCTCTAAGATCCGGGCAACGGAATCTCCAACAGCCGGAGTAGGCGCCAAGCTCAAATCAACAATTCCAAATGGCGTATCCAGCCGCCGGCTGGCCTCCTTGGCAACGAGCTGGCCCATACGGGTGACCTGAAATGCGGTTTTCTTGACGGTTTCCGCCACCACATCCAGCGGCTCTCCCTTGACGGACTGCAAGGCGTGGTATACAACACCGGGGCCGGAAACGCCCACGTTGATAACCTTTTCCGCTTCGCCTACACCGTGAAAAGCACCGGCCATAAAGGGATTGTCCTCCACAGCATTGCAGAATACCACCAGCTTGGCGCAGCCTAATCCGTCCCGGTCAGCCGTTCGTGCGGCGGTCTCTTTGATGATCTGGCCCATGAGCTTCACCGCGTCCATATTGATACCGGCCCGAGTGGAACCGACATTGATACTGGAACAGACCAACTCCGTGCGGTCCAAAGCCTCGGGAATAGAACGAAGCAGCTTTTCATCCGCCAGTGTCATCCCCTTCTGCACCAGAGCCGAATAGCCGCCGATGAAGTTGACGCCACAGGTCTTGGCCGCACGGTCCAGCGCCAGTGCAAACGGAACATAGTCCTCTGCCTCGCTGGCCCCGGCAACCAATGCAATCGGTGTTACGGAGATACGCTTATTGACGATGGGAATCCCAAATTCCCGCTGAATGTCCTCACCCGTTTTTACGAGCTTTTCCGCGTACCGGGTGATTTTTTCATAAATCTTATCACAGGCCCTTTTGGCGTCGGGATCGCAGCAGCTCAAAAGTGAAATGCCCATGGTGATCGTGCGGATATCCAAATGCTGCTGGTCGATCATGGCAATGGTGGAGAGAATTTCCTTTTGATTGAGCATGATCTTCCCTCCTTAAATTCTGTGCATGGCGTCAAAAATTTCTTCCCGCTGAATCCGGATAGACAGCTCCATATCATCGCCAAGAGCCTTCAATGCCTCAGACAGCTTATCAAAGCTGACGTTCGCTGCACCGGCGTCCACTGCCATGACCATTGTAAATTTATTGTTGAGAATCGTCTGGGAAATGTCCAATACATTGACATTCAGCTCCGCCAGTTTGATACACACGGTGGCAATGATTCCCACCTTATCCTTACCGATTACCGTTACGATCGCGTTCATACGTTCCTCCGTTCCGCCGCTTAGCGGCATATATTGTAACTTAAAGAGACACGGGGAGGCTATGTGTTCTCCCCGTGTTCTTTTGATTTTATCAGATATCATCGAAAAATTTCGCGTGAATCGCCCGCACGGCCAAATCAATGTCCTCCTCATCCAGAAGAACGGAAACGCGAATTTCAGAGGTGTTGATCATCTGAATGTTGATTCCGGCCTCATACAGCGCCTCGAACATACGGGCCGCCATGCCGCAGTTGGTCATAAGACCCGCGCCGACGATGGAAACCTTTCCAATATGGCTGTCGGTTTCGATATGGTCAAAGCGCAGAGCCTCCTTGTTTTCATTCAGGATGCTTTCGGCATCTTCAAGGTCCTTTTTATGAACGGTAAAGGAAATATCCTTGGTATCCTCGCGGCCGATGGACTGAAGAATGATGTCCACATTGATATTGTGCTTGCTCAGCAGATCAAACACCTGAAACGCAACGCCCGGATTATGCTGCAAACCGATCAGAGCGACCCGGGCAATACTTGTATCCTTTGCCACACCGGCAATAGTGGTTTTTTCCACTTTTGTGACCTCCTTCACTTTTGTTCCGGGTTTCCTTTCCAGACTGGAAAGAACCTCCAAATCTACCCGGAACTTTTTTGCAAGCTCCACGCTGCGGTTGTGGAGCACGCCTGCGCCCTGTGATGCCAGCTCCAGCATCTCGTCATAGGTGATCTCATCCAGCTTTCTCGCGTTGGGGACGATGCGCGGGTCGGTGGTATAAACGCCGTCCACATCCGTGTAAATTTGGCACAAATCGGCCCGAAAGGCCGCTGCCAGTGCCACGGCGCTGGTATCGCTGCCGCCGCGTCCCAGCGTTGTCACATCGCCAAGGCGGTCAACGCCCTGAAAGCCCGTCACCAGTACGATTCGATGTTGGTCAAGCTCCGATTTGATTCGCTCCGTGTCGATTTTCTTGATTCTGGCATCGGAATGGACCTTCGTGGTTTGAATCCCGACCTGCCACGCGGTCAAGGATACACACGGCAATCCCATTGCTTCAAGCGCCATGGCGCACAGGGCAACGGATATCTGCTCCCCGGTGGAAAGCAGCATATCCATTTCCCGCTTGGATGGATGGAGATTGACCTCCTTCGCCTTGGCAATCAGGTCATCTGTTGTGTCGCCCTGAGCAGACAGGACAACAATCACATCATTGCCCTGCAAATAGGTTTCTGCAATAATACCGGCAACATTGCGGATACGCTCCGCGTCCCGCACACTGCTGCCGCCGAATTTTTGTACGATCAAACTCATGGTTGTTCCCTCTCAGCTTCAGATTGCCCCGAAGGGCAGGGTCCACCCCATCATACGCCAAATCAGGCAAATTGGGGAATCAGTCCAGCACCCGCAGACAGGCCGGTGCAGACAGCTTTGCTTTCAGCGCCTGTGCCTCATGGCCTGTTATGTAATCTGTGATGAAAGCGGTACCGGCACTGCTCTCCAACACCTGAGCACCGTGAGGAAGATCCTGCTGAGAAAGGGACGTATCTGTGCGGAAATACCAGCGGTCCTTCAACTCCAAAGGAGAGACAAAGCCCGATTCATCGGGACTCCAGCCAATCTCCGGGCGATGCCGCTGCTCCTGAATGCATTCCATAACATCGGCTACACAGGCAGAAGCCGTCGGCAGTTCACCGGCGCCCTTGCCGCAGAACATGACATCGCCGGTGGCGTTGCCGCGCACAACAACTGCGTTGAAAACGTCATTGACATCGGACACGGGATTTTCCTGAGAAATGAGGTGAGGCGCCACATAAGCGGTCCGATGGCCACCCTCCAGCCGCAGGCAGCGGCCCAGCAGCTTAATTTGATAACCGTGGCGCTGCGCAATTTCCACATCCTTCAGATCCAGCTTGGTGATGCCCTCCATCGGGACCTGATTGGGACTTACCTGATGACCGAAGGCAAGGTCGGCCAGAATGCAGATCTTCCGTCCGGCATCAATGCCCTCAACATCGGCGGTGGGGTCTGCTTCGGCATAGCCCTTTTCCTGAGCCAGCTTCAAAACCTCGGAAAACGGCGCGCCCTCCTTGACCATCTTGGTAAGGATAAAGTTTGTGGTGCCATTCAAAATGCCGTAAATCTCATCAATGCGGTTTGCGGCCATGCACTGCGTCAGCGGGTGCAGAATGGGAATGCCGCCGCCAACACTGGCCTCGAACAAATAGTTGACATGATTTTGCCGTGCCAGTTCCAGCAGCTCACAGCCATGCTCGGCTACCAGCTGCTTGTTGGCAGTAACAACGTGCTTCCCGGCCATAAGGCACCGGCGGGTATAGTCATAGGCTGCGTCCACGCCGCCAATGGTCTCCACAACCACCTGAATTTCACTGTCTGACTCGATCTCACGGAAGTTATCCGTCATAAGCTCCTGATAAGGGCCGCTGCGAAAACGGCGGACCAGTGCCGTTTTAACTGCCATTGGCTGCCCCAGCTTATGCTGAATGGAGTCGGCGTTGGCTTCCACCACCTTTACAACGCCGGTACCGACTGTACCGAGTCCCAGAATTGCAATCTTGATCATAAATCGTTCTCCCCAATCGTTCTCCCCTTATCCGGCCAAAACCTCAAATTTGATCACGTTCTCAAGCCCGGAAACCTCTGCGATCAACTGCTCCAGAGATTTTTCCATATCCGAGGTCTCGGCTGAGATTGTAACAGCGGCACAGCCGTTTGTCGGGATACTCTGGTTGATAGTCAAAATATTTGCTCCGGAATCGGCAAAGATTCCCAGCACACCTGAAAGCGTACCGGAGATATCCTTCAACAGCGTATAAAAGGTGATGATGTGCTCGGATTTCATATCATTGAAGGGCTGGACCGCGTCCTTATACTTGTAAAAAGCGCTGCGGCTGATGCCAGCCATTTTGGTGGCTGCTCCCACCGTATCCGCCTCGCCCGTCTGCATCATGCACTTTGCTTCTGCCACACGAATAAAAATTTCGGGGAGCGCATCTGCCGCAACCAGATAATATTTGATTTTTCTTGCCATTTCGTCCGCCTCCTATGGCCATTTGTCTTCGACGGATTTTATTTTACCAGCTTTTTCGAGGACTTGCAACTACAATATTTGAATAATCTCTCGTTCCTTTGCTTGAAAATTTTTCCATCTGTTCTTTTGATATGGGCAGATTGCTCAAAACCGTCTTTATACAGCAAACAGGAGGGAAACTCCCTCCTGTTTGCTTGTTTATAAAAAACTATTTTATTCAGCCTCGTAAATTGCCTTCATACCCTTGTAGGTCTCATAGCAGTCCAGCTTGGAGACAACCTCAAAGGGGGCGTGCATGGCCAACACCGGCACGCCGGCGTCCAGCGTTGTAATGTTGCGGTTTGCCATATACATCGCCACGGTGCCGCCGCCGCCGGCGTCTACCTTACCAAGCTCCGCAATCTGCCAGATCACGTTTGCCCGCTCAAAAATGCCCCGCACATATCCCACGGTCTCGGCGCTGGCGTCGCTGGCACCGGATTTGCCCCGGGCGCCGGTGTATTTGCAAAGGCCGATGCCGTAGTTCAAATAGGCGGCGTTTTTCTTCTCGTAAACATCGCCGAAATTCGGGTCATACGCCGCCGTTACATCCGCGCTGAGGCAGAAGGAATTTTCAAGGCACACGCGGAGCACCGCCCCCTGCGCTTCGCACAGGTCCTCCATAAAGGTATCGAAGGCGGCGGACTGCATACCGGTTACACCGTCAGAGCCAATCTCCTCTTTGTCCGCCAGAACGCATACAGATGTCTTGACAGGCGTTTTATCCATGTCCAGCAGTGCCCGCAGCGCGGCGTAGCCGCAGACGCGGTCATCATGGCCGTAAGCACCGATCATGGAACGGTCAAGGCCGATTTCCGTTGCCTTCACGGCGGGAACGGCCTCCAGCTCGGCAGAGGTGAAATCATCCTCGGTGATGCCATACTTTTCGTTCAAAAGCTGCATGACCGATAGCTTGACGCGGTCAGAGCCCTCGCCGGATACCGGCTTGCTCCCCAGCAGCAGATTGAGCTGCTCACCCATGATGCCCTCAGCCAGCGTTTTCTTGTTCTGCTCCTGACCGAGATGGGGCAGCAGATCGGTGATGACCAGCTTTGGATCACCGTCATCGCCGCCGATGTTGACCGTAACCGTGCGTCCATCCGTCAGGGCAACAACGCCGTGAAGCTCCATGGGAATCGTAACCCACTGGTATTTGCGGATACCGCCGTAATAGTGCGTCTTGAAATACGCAAGCTCCGTATCCTCATACAGCGGATTGGGCTTCAAGTCCAGCCGGGGAGAATCGATGTGGGCCGCTGTGATCTGTGCACCCTTGCTGATGGGCTTCGTACCTATGTGGGCCAGCAGCACACTTTTTCCACGATTGCAGACATACACCTTGTCTCCGGGCTTCAGTGCCTCGCCCCGCTTGAGGGGACGATACCCCGCCTGCTCTGCAAGATGAACAGCCTCGGCCGCACAGAGCCGCTCCGTTTTTCCGGCGTCCAGAAACGCCATATAGTCCTTACAGTATGCGTTGACCGCTGCCAGCTCCGCGGCGTCAATACGGTCAAAGCCGTTTTTGCGACTGCTCAGCAGCCGCTCCTTCAATTCCTTATTGGTATCAGACATATCGAATCCTCCTTGTTAAGCTCAATCGTCCTTTTCCTCGCGCAGCTCCTCAATCAAACGCTGGAAGAATATCTGTGCCGCACTCTGGAACGCTTCGGCGGTTTCGGCAGTATTGCTGAGCTCATAGTCGCATTTTCCGCGGTAGAACTCGTCGGATTTCTGCGCGGATATCCGCATCCTGGCATACCGCTCATCAATACCGTCCCGCGCCGTGATTCTCCGAACGCGCAGCTCCATGGGCGCTGTAATGGCAATCGTCTTGTCACAGATTGAATCTACACCACTTTCCACCAGATTGATGGCATCGATTGCTACCAGATCGCCGCCCTCCTGACACAAGCGCTGGACCTCGGGGACAAGAAAACGATAAATGACCTCGTTGAGTTGCTCCATCCGCTCTTTGTTTTCAAAGACCAGCTCACCCAGTTTTTTACGGTTCAGGGAACCATCAGAATTGAACACGCCGTGGAACTTGACCTCAATGGCATGGCGGAGCTCCTGATTTTCGGCCACCATCTTATGATATACGGCGTCGCAATCAATGACCGTACCGCCCAAATCGCGAATTGCGTTCAGAGCGCTGGTCTTTCCGGAGCCGGTGCCGCCGGTAATTCCAAGAATGACCTTCCGTTCCTCAGCAGCGATGGTTTTGAAGCCAGCCGCCTTTTTCAAACGGTTGCTGATGGCAAGGCCAAGCCCTTGACTGTCCGGGCACTGCGCGTAAATTTGAGGCACATCCTTGCTGTCAAAGGCACGCAGGGCATCAAAAACACGCTGTGCCTGAATACGCTTGTCCTGACTGGGGCCAAGATGCTCCACAACCTGCTGGTCAAAAAGCGTCGCAAATTCGTCAAAGCAGATGACGCCATCTCCCGGCTGTGCCAGATGCTGAATCGTTCGGGCCGAGGAGGCTGCCGGGCCGGTAACAACGGTGACCGGGGCCTTGGGCGCATAGTGACGGTACTTCATGCCTGGTGCCTTCGGCTGCTCACCCTCCTTTAGCTGCTGGGTCACGGCGCGGTCCACCGCGATAGGACCGGCCACATCCTCCAACGCCTCCAGCGGCAGTCCGCCGGGTCTCAGGAGGCGGGGCGGCTCACAGGTCAAGTCGATAATGGTGGATTCCACGCCCACCTGACAGGGGCCGCCATCCACCACGGCGTCGATTTTGCCCTCCATATCCTCCATGACGTCCGCCGCAGTGGTGCAGCTTGGGCGGCCGGAGGTATTGGCGCTGGGCGCCGCAATCGGGACGCCGGACTCCCGAATGATCGCCAGTGTTACCTGATGGTCCGGGCAGCGGACGCCTACGGTATCAAGCCCAGCCGTGGTGGCATCCGGAATGATTTTTTTCCGCTTTAAAATCATTGTCAGCGGTCCGGGCCAGAATTTACGTGCCAGCGTATAGGCAAGCGGAGGAACATCCTCGCAGTAGCGCGGAAGCCACTGCGGCCCCGGAATGTGGATAATCAGGGGATTATCCTGCGGACGTCCCTTGGCTTCAAAGATTTTGCGGACAGCGTCCTCGTCCAGAGCGTTTGCACCAAGACCGTAGACGGTTTCCGTCGGAATACCGATCAAGCCTCCCTGCCGCAAAATGTCGGCTGCCGCTGAGATCTGATCCTCAATGACCTTTTGCTGACCCTTGGTGTCCCGCAGGTCAAAATACCGTGTATGCATATCAATCGCCTCGAATCAATTTGTATATCTATCAAATAGTATCCTGCTGTCCGCGCTTCAGCTTCTCAGCCTGATCGGCTGTGACCAGAGTGTCGATCAGCTCGTCAAGCGCGCCATCCATGATGGAATCGATTTTATATAACGTCAGGCCAATTCGATGATCCGTGACCCGGCCTTGCGGAAAATTATATGTGCGTATCCGCTGAGAACGGTCACCGCTGCCAACCTGACTGCGGCGCTCCGCATCATAGGCACTCTCCCGCTTTTCCCGCTCCGCCTCATACAGCCGGGAGGCCAGCAGCCGCATGGCCTTTTCACGGTTCTGGAACTGGCTGCGTTCCTCCTGACATTCGGCAATCATGCCGGTGGGCTTATGAATAAGCCGCACGGCGGAGGAAGTCTTATTTACGTGCTGTCCGCCAGCTCCGCTGGCGCGGTAGACCTGCATCTCAATATCGGCCGGATTAAGCTCAACGTCCACCGGCTCCATTTCCGGGAGTACCGCCACCGTGGCGGCACTGGTCTGGAGCTTTCCGTTTGACTCCGTTACCGGTACCCGCTGGACGCGGTGCGTACCGGATTCGAATTTCAGTCTGGAATATACGTCCTCACCCTCAATCACTGCGGAGCAGTCCTTTACTCCGCCAAGCTCCGTTTCATTGATGCTGGCGATTTCCAGCTTCCAGCCACGGCTTTCGGCATACATGGTGTACATCCGCAAAAGGGAGTGCGCGAACAGCGCCGCTTCCTCCCCACCGGTCCCAGCCCGGATTTCCAAAACAACATTCCGTCCGTCATCCGGGTCCTTCGGCAGTAAAAGAATGGTAAGCTTTTCCTTCAGGCTCTCCAGCTCGGCTTTGGCCTCTAACAGTTCTTCTTGTGCCATTTCCTTCAAATCGGGATCGTGGAGCAGTTCCTCGGATTCTTTCTTGCAGCTGTCAGCCGCGATATAAGCCCGGTAGGTCTCCGCAATCGGCGACAGCTCCTTCAGCTCCCGGTTTACCTGCCGCAGCCGTTCGGAATCACTGTAAACCTTTGGGTCTCCCAACTGATTTTGCAGGTCCTCATAGCGCAGCTCCAGCGCCTTTAATTTTTCCAGCATAGTGTGCTCTCCTTTTCTCAAATTTTAAATCAGGAAAAAGAGAGCGGCTATCCGTTTGACTCCAACAGCTCCCGGAGCTGCCGCAAAAATTCCTCCTGCCAGAACGTATGGCCCACATGGCCTACACGGAGTGATGTTGCCACCCGATGCGGCTGTGCCGTGTAAAGGTCCATCTGACGGTAAACATCCTCGCTTTTGCGGTCGCTGCTGCGGGTCAGCACGTATGCGACCCGGTTCAGCTCCTTTCCGTGCTGCTTTAAAAAGCTGCGGACAACGCTGCTGCACCGTCCGGCCCATACCGGCGTGCCGATAATGACCAGCCGGTAATTTTCCAACTTTCGTTCCGTTTCAATGGCAGCGGCCTCCGGGCAATCCTTTTTAACTGCATCCAGACCGCTGCGAAGCCAGCCGCGCAAACCGGAGCGCTCAATTCCGTCGGTCAGCTCCACCAGCTCCGCGTCCATTTCGGACGCGATGGCTTTCATTACCTTTTTGGTATTCCCGGTTCGGGAATAATAAATGCAGAGAACATCCCGCATATCTTCACTCCTTTTGCTCTCAGACTTCACCAGCCGCTTCGCTCAATTCCTCCCAGCGCTGATACAGCGCGTCCAACTCCGCCTGCGCGGCGTCCTTATCCGCTACAAGCGTGTTCAGCTTCTCATAATCGCAGGCGTTGGCCTCCATTTCAGCGTCCAAGGCCGCGATTTTTTCCTCAGCCTTGGCAATTTCCCGCTCACAGATGGTAAGCTGCTTCTTTGCCGCCTGCTGTGCACGGTCGCCGCGGGCAGGCCTTTCCGTATTTGTTTTTTCCTTTACAGGCTTTTGAGTTTCCTGTTTTTCTGCTGCCTCCTGTGCCTTTACCTGCCGGTACTGCGTAAAGCCCATGGGATAATCGGTAATGGTTCCATCTGCCACCTCCCAGATACGGGTGGCGAAGCGATTGATAAAATAGCGGTCATGGCTGACGAACAAAAGCGTTCCGTCATAGGCCTCCACCGCCTCCTCGATCCACTCCCGTGCGGCAATGTCCAAATGGTTGGTAGGCTCATCCAACAGAAGCAAATCGGCCGGACGCATGAGCGCACGAGCCAGCGCGATTCGGTTTCTCCAACCGCCAGAAAACTCTGAGACCTGGCGCGAAGAGTCATTGGGCTTGAAACCCAAACCGTAGAGAATTTCTTCGGCTTTTGCGACGACAGCGCCTTCATTGATTTCGGCCAAGTGTGCAACAGCTTGTGCATAAGCCATATCATCGCCGGCTTCTTCCGCTCGCTTGAGTTCTGCTTTGGCTTCCATCAAAGGAGCGTGTCCCTCCAGGATGTATTCCAAGGCAGGAAGATCGGTCTCAACCACACGCTGGGCCACGTGCGAGATGCGGTTCAAAGGAGGCGCAAGGATGTCGCCGTCCTCAGTGGAGAGCTCGCCCAGAATTGCGGCGAAAAGCGTGGACTTGCCGGACCCGTTGGGTCCGACTAGTCCGATAATTTCTCCGTCCGAAGTCGTGAGATTGACGTTTTTATATAAAACTCTTACGCCTCGAACCAGGCTCACATTCTGAAGTCTAAGCATCGGGAAGCTGTTCTTTCTTAATCATGAAGACTTGATCTTTGCCGCCGGAGGTGGGCAGCCAGGTGACCTCAATATTGGGGAAACGTTCCTTGAAGTTTTCGGCGCCGTCTCCGAGCTCAACGATTAAAACACCGTTGTCATTTAAGTGCGCTTTAACTTCTTTAAGCAGCCGGTCGATGATATCCATGCCGTCGGCGCCTGCGACCAAGGCTAAAGAAGGCTCGTAACGGTATTCCTGAGGAAGTCCTTCCATGGAAGCTTCCGTGACATAGGGCGGATTCGAAATAATGAGATCGTATTTCGTGTTCTGCAGATTCTCGAACAAATCGCTTTGAATCGGATAGACACGATTTTCGAATTCGTAGTCGGCGATGTT
>OGII01000875.1_pt1 | contig 24584 bp, 12 predicted proteins | sample 1571701 | NCBI WGS metagenome assembly OGII01 (sample SAMEA2581950, study PRJEB24529) | metagenome | biome: Human gut stool | place: China | collected 2011
AACTCGCTACCTCCACCTTGGCAAGGTGGCGCTCTACCAGATGAGCTAAAGCCGCATCTCCCAAATGCGAGAGTTATTGTACCATGCCTCGCCGCACTTGTCAAGAGGGGAATTTGTTAAAATTCCCGCTTTTTTAGAATATCAGAAATCGGCTGATCTTACCGTTCGGCTTTCTCTGCTTGGTTAATGAAGCAAAGCCGTCAAGCCCTAAGCGATTACCGTTTGTGCCATTTTTTGACCGCTTGTGCCAAATCCATTGCGGAGTGTTCCCACATCCATTATGATGATCATGTATGATTATGTCCGCGAAGGAGGCGTCCTATGAGGTTGATTCTATATGGAACAGAATCGGATAAAGAGGCGTTTATGCACGCTCTTTCCGCGATACCGGGTCGGCATGGCAACACCATAAGCGTTGTTGGCTATCCGGACTATGACAGCTTTATCACAGGCCTCAGAGAGAGCTCACCGAACGGCATTGTGGTAGCGATGGATGGCGCAGACGGCATGGAGGGCGTGATCGCCGCCAAAAACCTCTGCGAAAGCGTTCCGGTGCTGTGGTTTTCAAATGATAATGGCTTTGGCGTGCAGTCCTACAGGCTCGGCTGTGCGTATTTTCATCAAAAGCCTGTTTCCCCGCAAATTCTTTCTGCGGCGATCGCCAAATGTGTGTAAAGGAGTAACAAGATGAACACAAACATGACACTTAAAAAGCGGATACTTTCCGTGTTGCTGACGGTCATTGTGGTACTGTCCATGATGCCGCTGTCGGCGTTTGCGTCAGCGGCTTACGCCGACGAGAATACCGGCGACATCGCCGGGCAGCCCTCTGCCCCGGAGACCCCGACCGGGGAGGACGATCTGTCCGATACCGAAACGAACACAAAAACGGAGATATGGTGCACCAGAAAGCCGAACTCCATAGGCCGTTCATATAACGGCACGACGGACGGAAGCATGATTCGGATCACGCTGTGGTTTACCACGGACGGCACGGACGAGATCCAGCTCGAGGAAGGAACGGGCTTCACGGCCGTGAAGACATTCGATTCCGCAGATACGGGAGACCATACCGTTAATGTGGAGATCACCCTGATAGGCGAAGCTGCGAAAAAGTATAAGCTCAAAGAGGGCGAAGAAACGTTCACCATCGGTGGCACGATCTATCAGGCGGTGCCTAAGCTGGTCGTATCGCTCTCCAGCTCGACTTGTACGACGGTTGAAAAGATACTTCCGCTGCTGTCTGCGGAGGGAGCGCCGGAGGGAGCGGCAGTGACGTATTATTATACGCCGACTCCGAGTTCCATTTATTACTCCGATCTCGATTCGCTCAACGTGGAGATAGACGAAACCACCACCATAAGCGATATCGACGAAACAAACACTACATATTATATCTTTGCAAGATCTTCCGAGACCAAAAACTACACCGCGACCTCGTCGGAGGCGGTAAAGCTCACGGTAAGCCGGGAGCCGCAGCACGGTCACGAGGATGTGATATTCGAGCCCTGGGACGGTACGGGCGAGGTGCCCTATTCCGCCGACGGCAGCGCCTGCGTTTACCTGACGAATAATGTGACGAGAGATCTGACCTTGTCCGGCACGCAGCAGCTTACCCTGTGCCTGAACGGCAAAAAGCTAAACGGAACGATAACAGCCGAAGACGGCGGCAAGCTCACGCTCTGCGACTGCAAGAGCACAGGCTCCGTCAGTGCTGTCACAGTAGACGGCGGAACGCTTGCGGGCTCCGGCGGAACGATAGACACTCTGACCATAGGTGGTACCTCTCCTTCTGTCCGCCTCTCCGGCGGCAGCCTCGGGAGCGTTATCAACAGCACAGGCAATTCTTTAAAAATCGGTGAGCTGCTGGAGGACGGCTATGCCATCAGGCATACAGACGGCGATTTTATATTTCGCAGAAAAAGCATATCCACCGGCAGCAAATTTGAAGACAATGCACAGCCTGTCAAGGATCTCACCGTGACGGCGTGCCTGGATGGAGAACACAGCGGGGTTTATAGCAATTGTTCATATTGCGGCAAAGCGCTCGCCGCGGCAGTGTATGCCGCGGGCGGCACTAAGTACTTTACCGATCTGGACAATGCCGTTTCCTATGCAAAGAGCTTTATAGAAACGCATTCGGTCAAAGTGGCGTCTTTAAAACTCCTTAACGATGCTGCGGTAAGCCGGACCATTGTGCTGAACACACAAGGTACGGTTTATCTGGATCTCAAAGAGTACACGCTGTCAAACACAGCCGACTGCAGCGGAAGCATAATTGAGCTGACGAGTGGAAATCTTGAGATCAGAGACGCCGGTAAGGTGGCTGCAAACGGTGTGGACGGCATAGTGGTCACCGGTGGGACCTTCACGATGCCGTCGGAATCGATGATCACCGCCGACGGTGAGGGCTGTGCGGCGATTCGGATGCGGGGCGGCAGCCTTGACCTCTCCTACGGCAGTGTTTCCTCGGAAAACGGCGCTTACGCCGTCATTGCGGAGGGCGGCAGCAGCCTGAAAGTGAGAAAACAGGGTACTTTCGGCAATGTAAAGATCACCGAAAGCTATAACGGTACAGTCAACCTGTTGGCGGGCACCTATACCGGCATAGAGGTGGAGGGTGATAAATTCCCGACCGCCGGCGCAGTGCTGGGCGGATGCTGCCGGTTCGTGGACGCAGATACCGGCGAAACGGTGGACGGCAGTGCGCGTAAGGTTGAAAATGTAAAGATAGTCCATCAGCATGAGTATAACGACGAAGGTGTGTGCAAGAGCGCGGAGTGTTATGTACGCGCGGCAGCAAAGATAAGCGGTACGAATGACGATAGCCTCGATAAGTTCTATGATTATTTAGAGGAAGCGTTGACCGTCGCCGAGACGCATGAGGGCTGCACGCTGACCGTTCATTCGGATGTGATAGTCTCTGATACAGTGACCGTCAGCGAAGGCTCGTTCCGGATGGAATTTGATTCTTACGGAAGAATTGGAAACGAATTAGAAGACACCATGCCATGCGTTCTGAAAATTACCGGCGGAAACATCGAGATCACCGGAGATGGGTGCTTAGATGCAAATTCCGGCGCAACCACGGCGCTGATCGTTGAGGGCGGCACTGTGACTGTCCATGACACGGTGACGATCCGAAACTATTTTGGCGGGACAGCTATAGAATACAAGAGCGGCACTCTGACGCTTAAGGGCGGCAGATATATTAAAGCAGAAGGCGGCCTGATGTTCGGGCTCCCCGAGGGCAAGACCTATGCCGATCTGTTGGCGCCCGGGTACTTATTTGCAGATGAGAACGGCAGCGCGCTCTCTCCGGATAAGGTCGAAGAGCTGACGGACGTTCAGGTCGTCGCCTGCGGCGAGCACACATGGGGCAAGGATGGCAAATGCACGAAATGCAGCTACCCCTGCCCGCATGACGGCGGCAATGACCGCGAGGCAAGCTATTTTGAAAAAGCGATATGCTCTGTTTGCAAGGCGGAGTACGGCGATAATATACAGGATACGACCGTGCCCACAGGCGAAATCAAGATCAAAGAGCGCACCTGGTGGCAGACGGCTCTGAACGCGATCACCTTTGGACTGTTCTATAAGGAAGATGTCAAAGCCGAGATCACGGCCACGGATGACAGCTACAGCCAGTCCGGCTTTGATGTGGCAAAGCACGCTGTAAAAACAGAATATTTTGTCAGTGATATCGCCATGAGCAAAGAGGCGGTCGAAGCTTCGGTATTTGCGGAATACGATGGAGCGATAGATCTTTCAAACGAACAGCAGTATGTGATCTATGTCCGTTTGACCGACTACGCCGGCAATGTGGCTTATGCCTCGACCAAGGGCTTCGAGATTGACAAGACTGCCCCGGTGATCGAGGGGTTGGAAAACGGCGGAACCTATATTTTCTGCGGCGAAAAAACCATAACGATCACCGACAAGAATATAGACAAGGTCACCTTAGACGGTACGGAAATCGCCCTCGGCGAAAACGGGCAGTACACCCTTCAGGCCGATTCCGAACAGCATAAGATCATTGTGACCGACAAAGCGGAAAACAAAACTACCGTTTACATTAAGGTCTATCCGGCTCACGATTTTGACACTGAGACCGACACCTGCCGCAACTGCGGCACCGCTGCTGCGGCAAAGGTGGAAATTGGCGACATATCTGACCGCTTTGCAACCGGCGACGAGCTGTTCGCGGCGCTGCAGGATGAAAAGTACAGCGGCGCGACTGTGACATTGCTGAGCGATGTGGTGTGTACGGAACGTACTTCTTTGAAATACGACCTGACAATCGAGATGAATGGCAAGTCGCTTTCCGGTCAAATCGCCGTTGGTATCCTTTCCGGCGAGGTAACCATTCGCTCCTCGGCAGGCAAATCCGATATCGCCGCAACGTTCGGGGTGAACGCCGGTGCACACCTGGTGATGGGTGAGGGCATCGGCGAAGTTAAAACGATCGTTGTGGTGGGTAAGCTTACGGTCTATTCCGGCAGCTACGGTTATGTTCACACCTTGATCCCGGATACAAAATCGGATGATATCACCCTGTACGGCGGCACTTACGGAAGGCTTGAACTGAGAACGCTTGGTGCAAGGGATGCTTTGGCAAAGGGCTATCGTTTCCGCGATCTGTTTTATGCGGAGGCAGGAGATAAAACTCTAAGTCATGTTACCGTTATCCCCTGTGACCATGAGGATATCGACATCAACAATATCTGCTTTGCCTGCGGTCTGAAGCTTGTCGCATCCGTGACAGCAAACGACACAACAAAGCGGTTTGGGACCTTTGAAGAGGCCATAAGCTATGCCGGGCAAAACGAAGGCTGCACCGTGAAGCTTTTGCAGGATATTACCATCGCGGGCACGAGCTCCATGGTATCGCACTATCGTCTCGCCTTGACCGAAGGATCGTATACTATTGACCTTGCGGGAAAAACGCTGACGGTCGGAGCGGTAGAGGGCAGCTATCTGACGGTCAGTGTCGAGTGTGATCTCACGATCTCCGACTCCGTCGGCGGCGGCAAAATCGTCGGCGAAACGGGTTCGGAAGCCATTGAGGTCAGGAAACGGCTGACGATAACCGGCGGCGACTTTACGGGAATCTACAAAATAGAAGCCTACGGCGCCGACAGTCTTGTGCTTGAAGGCGGCCGCTTCAAAATGGTCAGCAGTGCGCAGAGCGCCGAGGCGGTCTCGCCTCTGAGCTATCTTGCCGAGGGTCGCGCCTATCAGCTGACTTCCGGAAGCGATAAATATGCAAACGAAAGCGATGTTGTGCGTGATACGGTCGGCGCAATGACCACGTGCTATATCAGAAATGTCTCTGTGGTGTCGGCACCTTTGAAATTCCACAGTCAGCCTCGTGACGACATCTACTATCTCACTATGCCGAACTACGAAAAGTGGGCCGTCTTTACGTTTTTATACAGCGGCGGTTATCCGTCAAAAGGGGACATCACCATTACCGGTGAAAGGACACACGGAACGGTTGTGTATACAAACACGGTCAAGCCCACAAGAATTTTCCAGGATGGCATTAACCTCTGGGATTTCACTACGGCGGATTCCGGACAGTTCCGTATCAAGCTGGAATACAACGGCTATGTGCTCTATTCCAATACTTTTACAATCACTATGACAGTGTGCGAGCACCCGGGCTATTACGAAGATTACGGCTACAAGTGTTCCCAGTGCTACTGCGACCTTGCGGCGGCTATCGTCAAGGACGGCAAGACAGCGGGCTATGTGAGCTTCGCGGACGCACTTGCAGCGGCGCAGACCGACGAAAACAAGGACTGCACGCTGAAACTGTTCGCTGATGTCAGCGGCACTGTGGCCGTGAAATCCGGCAAGTTCACCATGGACGCGGCGAACTTTACCATTAACGGAAAGCTCAATGTGTCCAAGGACGCGGATCTTACCGTCAGCGGCGGTACGGTCACAGAAAATGTCGTTTGCGCCAAAGGCGGAAAGCTTACTGCGTCGGGAACCAACTTTGCCGGCGCGATCAACTGCGTCGGCGGGGGCTCCTTCAGCGGCTGCAAGCTGGCCGGCACCGTTTCGGGCAAGAGCAGCCTGACGCTTACCGCCTGCGAGATTGCCGGGGCCCTTTCCATCAGTGGATTTACCAAGGCGGAGAGCTGCACCGTCGGCGGCGATGTCACCATCAACAATGGCGGCAGTCTGAAGTCCTACAGCGGCACCTATAAAAACAGCATCCTGCTCAAGTCCGGCGGAACGCTGGATATGGCGGGCGGTACTTATACCGGTAAGATCACCGCCGAATCCGGCAGTAAGCTAACCCTTTCGGGCGGTGTTTATACCAAAATTGCGGCTGTGAGCGGTGCTAAGCTTACAATTTCCGGCGGCACGTATGCCGAGGTCGGAGCTGAAAATAATGTTGATTTCACTCTAAGCGGCGGCGAATTTACCAATATCACGGTTAATGGTCAGCATCTTATCGACTGTCTTGCGGAGGGTAAGGCGTTTGAGGATATGAACAACGGCTTTATCATCGACGGTCGTGTGGGTATCGCCGGGGATGTTAAGGTCGTAGACCACACCCATACCTGCGTTTGGAAAACCGACACCCACGAGAAGCTCTGCGGCTGCGGCTATGTGGAGGCGACCGATACCGAAGCACCGGTCATTTCCGGTATTGATCCGGATAATAATCACTACGGCTCGCTGGAGTTCACCGTCACCGACGAAAACGACTTTACTGTGTGGCTGGACGGTGAGGAGATCACGCTCGTCAACGGGAAATATACCATGGAGCCGGACAACGAGACGCATTTGATCACAGCGACCGACGTTGCGGGCAACACGGTCAGCTTCCGCTTCGGGATCTTTAAGACCTATCATGTCACGCTGCCCACCGGCGCAGGCTATACGATATCCTCTTCAGACGGGCTCACGGTTAGACATGGCAACCGCTTTAGTTTTATCGTGCAGGTCAACAAAGGCTATTCCCGGACCGAGGACTTTAAGGTGCTGGTGAACGGCAATAAGCTCGACGAACTGTGGTCTGATACGAACAACGCTTCCTTTGTTGTCGTTGATGTCAGCGAAGATCTCGTCATTACCGTGGAGGGCGTAGCGGACATCACGCCGCCCGAGGTGGATGTCAGTATTCGCGGTAATAGCTTCAAAGAATTCCTGAACAAGATCACCTTCGGTCTGTTCTTTAAGGAAACACAGGAGGTGTGGGTGAAGGCCGAGGACGAAGGCAGCGGGGTCAAAAAGGTCGAATATCTGCTGTCCGAAACGCCGTTCACGAATCAGGATGCGATCACCGGCGACTGGACGGAAGTCAGGCTCAATGCTCAGCGTGAGGCGTGGTTCGACATCGAGCCGAACCAAAAGGCGTTCATCTATGTCCGTGTGACGGATGTGAGCGACAACATCACCGTCGTCAACACCGACGGCGTGGTGGTCTATACAGACGCAGAGGCAATCACCGAGGCTATGACTGTTACAAGGCTCGATGGGGAGGACGTTTCCTTCGCTGTCAGCCTCAACGGCAATACCGTAAAGGCGCTGTATAACGGCAATACACTTATCGACAGTGACAGCTATACGGTATCGGAGAACGGAACTATAACTCTTAAAGACGACTATCTTTCCACCCTTGCCGCCGGAGAATACACCATCCGTGTGGCGTATAACCCGCTGGGCATGAGCTTTGGCAGCGGCGACGAGCCTGCCACGACGGCGGTGAAGCTGACGGTGAAGAAGAGACAGCCGAAGATCGTTCTGGCGGACTGGACGATAAAGAGCTATGACGGCGATCCGATCGATCCCGCCAAGACCGGCCCGATGACGGAAACGAACGGTGCAATGATGTGGGAATACAAGCCAGTCGGCGCAGACGATTCGGAATATACGGCGACTGCGCCGAAGAACGCAGGCAAGTATACCATTCGTCTAACGACGGCCGAGACCGATAACTACGAGGCGGGCGAGGCGACGGCACTGTTCGTAATCGTGCAAAAGGAGGTCACCGTTACCGGGACGGCGGTCGAAGCTTCTAAAGTCTACGACGGCACGAATTCGGCAAGAATCACCTCTCCGGGTACGGTGAGCGGCATTATAAGCCGGGATAAAGCGGCTGTTTCAGTCGGCAGGGCTACCTACACCGACAAGAATGTCGGCACAGGCAAGACGGTTTCCTTTACCGGATTTATCCTTATAGGGGATGACGCAGCAAACTATACGCTCAAAGCGCAGCCGGCAAGCGTTACCGCTGACATCACTGCCAAGGAGATCACCATTAACGGCGCAGCTGTGGAAAGCTCCAAGGTTTACGATGGCACAACCGAAGCGAATATCACAAATGCAGGCGCACCGTCCGATAACTACGACGGCGAGAACCTCACGATCGTTGCCGGTTCGGCAGCCTACGACAACAAGAATGTCGGCACCGGCAAAAAGGTAACATTTAGCGGATTTGCGCTTGCAGGCGATGCGGCTGCAAACTACAAATTGATTGCACAGCCGACGAGCACAACTGCGGATATTATCGTTAAGGAAATCACCATCAACGGCACAGCGGTTGAGACGAGCAGAATCTATGACGGCACGACCGGTGCAAAGATCACAAGCGCGGGAACACCGTCTGCAAACTACGACGGAGACAATCTCACGATCGTTGCGGGCTCGGCGGCCTACGACAATAAGAACGCCGGCACCGGCAAAACGGTTACCTTCACCGACTTTACCCTTTCCGGCTCGGCGGCAGCAAACTATAAGCTCACTGCACAGCCCGATGCGGTAACGGCAGATATCACAGTCAAAGAGATCAAGATCGTGGATACGGCTGCCGAGGCCTCCAAAGTCTACGACGGCAACACCGATGCCAAGGTCACGGCAGCCGGAACATTTGACGGACTGATTGACGGCGACGAGGTGGCGATCGTCACCGGTAAAGCGGCGTATGATAACAAGAATGTCGGCAACGGCAAGACAGTCGTGTTCTATGATTTTGCCCTTTCGGGAGATGACGCGGCGAACTATCTGCTGGCGGCTCAGCCCGACAGCACAACGGCAAACATCACGCCGAAAGAGCTGACGATCGCTGACCTCAAGGTTAAAGATAAGCCATATGACGGCAAAAACACCGCCACAATTGATGGTACGCCGACACTGGTGGGCGTGGTTGACGGCGATGTGCTAACGCTCGTAAACGGCACTCCGACCTTCGACAGCGTGGCGACTTCTAAGAATATTCCCATCAGCTTCACGGCGTTTACTCTCTCCGGCGATGGCGTGACCGTCGGCAACTACACGCTCACCCAGCCGCGCGGCATTACGGCGAATATCGTCGAATATGTCGCTGTCGGCAGCGAATATGGCGTAAACTCCCATGACTGGATCAATAAAGATTTTGTTATCACGGCAAAGCATGGCTACAAGCTCAGCCTGACCGATACGGTAAACGACGAGTGGGCGGATACACTGACCGCTTCGGAGGAAACTGCCAGCGGCGAGCTGACCTTCTATGTGAAGAACACCGAAACTGGCGCGATCTCTGCGGCAGTGACCGAGAACTACAAGATCGATAAGACCACGCCGACCGGTGAGGTCAAGCTGAACGAACGCACAGCATTCCAGGCGTTCATTAACAAAATCACCTTCGGTCTGTTCTTCAAGGAGGATGTCCATGTCAAGCTGACGGCGACGGACGACGCCTCCGGTGTGAAGTCGGTGCTGTACTATAAATCCGACAAGGTGCTCACCGAGACGGAGGTCCGTGCGATCACCGATTGGACGGATAATAGCGATTTCGACATTGCCGCAGAGGATATGGATCAGTTTATCATCTATGTCCGCATCGAGGACAACGCCGGAAATGTCACCCTCATCGGCTCGGACGGTGCAACCTTTGATACCACCGCACCCGAGATTGTCGGCGTGGAGAACAGCAAGACCTACTATGTGACCAAGAAGGTCGCCATCGATGATGAAAACCTCGAATCGGTCACACTGAACGGCGAGTCTGTCGAAGATGTATTTACTCTTGTCGGCGACAAAGACGCCACCTATGTCATTTGCGCGGTGGATAAGGCGGGCAATGTGACCGAGTATACCGTTTATATGAAGCCGATCTCGTCCATCACCGATGCTATCGCGTCCATAACGGTCGATAATGTCAAGTCGAGCGATGCAGAGACAATATCCTCTGTCGAAAGACAAATCCTCAACATCGCTGAGACGTTTGACGACGGCGAATCCACCGAAGATGAGTGGAACAAGCTGACCGACGCGGCGGCAAAATGCAAGGAACTGAATAAGCGCATTGCAGAAGTTGCGGATGAAATCACCCGCCTGACCGACGCCGTGAACGGCTACGACATCGGCAAAGTGACGAGTGCCGACAAAGCGGGCATCGAAAAGCTGATCGCCGACATCGACGTCCTGCTCGGCAGCGATAACCTGACGAATGCGGAAAGAGCGGCTCTGGAAGCACTGAAAGCGACGGCGCGTACGCTCCTTGACCGCATAGCGGCGGCGAAGAATGCTTCCGAAGACGATGAGATCAAGGCGGTCGACGGCATCGTTGGGAACAATGTGAAGCTGGAGGACAAGGAAGCTCTTGAAAAAGCGGAAAAGGCTTTGGAGAGCGCTTTGCGTGACTTCGATGGCAACTACACCGAGGTGGAACGCAAAGAGCTTGAAACAAAGCTGGAAACCGTGAAAGCAATGCTTACCGCTATCAACAACGCCGAAAAAGCGGCGGATGCGATTGGCAAGCTGCCCTCTGCGGACGATGCGAAGCTCAGCGACAAAAGCGAGCTTGACCGCGTGAAAGAGATTGTGGCAGGGCTTACCGATGACGAGAAAGCGATGCTCGACAAAGACATCACCGGCAAGGTTGATGCTCTGGAGGAGAAGATCCGTAGACTGGAGGAAGAAGCCGACAAGAGCGATTCTCCCACGACCGGATACACCGGTGACTTGGCTTTGTGGATCGCTCTGCTCTTCATCAGCGGCGGTGTGGTGACCGGCACCACAGTTGTGAGCAAAAAGAAAAAGCGTTCCGTGAAATAACGGACGGCGGGACAGTCCATCCCTATGCGGCTGTCCCGCTTTTTCTCACATGTCGGCAAGTGCTTCTTGAACTTGTCGCTCTTCTATGGTATACTAATGATAAACGAACGGTCGGTATCCTATAGAAGGGGAGAGTCCATATGAAAACCACAGAACAGCAGCACAACGAGCGGAAACAGGAGCTTATGGAAAAATGCTTTTCCTGTTACGCCGAAAACGGCTTGACCGGCACGGGCATCCAGGCATTAGCCGATGCGTGTGGCTGCACCAAAGCCAATTTGTATTCTTATTTCAAAAATCTCGACGAGTTAATTATCGAATCCACCGCCTACTGTATGGCCAAGGTGGAGGATGATTTTATGGAGAAAGCCCCGACCGACCCCAAAGATGTTATGCGGTTTATTGAGGAAGTTCCCTATTGGACGGCACGGGAGCACGGCAAAAAGTACCGGCTGATGTATCAAGTCTATACGCTGCCGAAATACATGGAGCACGGCAAGAAGTTTTTCGAGGGCGTGAACGAGCGCTATACCGAATATGCTAAGCAACTGGAACCGAAAATTGGGATACCATATACTGTCACCACGCCGCTGATTTTCATATTCGTGCGTGCGTGTGTGCATTACGCCATGTTCGAGGATGAATATTACCTAAAAGCCCAGATGGAGGTCTTGAAGCAGGGAGTCGCCCTGTTTGCCGATAAATACCGCTCACAATACTTGAACGGAGGGAACGAGAAATGAAGAAACGAATACTCAGCATCCTGCTCACCTTATGTATGGTGCTATGTCTTGTGCCGACAAGCGTATTTGCCGAGGACGTCTACGAGGCGGCTGACGAACACTTGAGATACGCGCTGGATGATCCCGCCTATAGCGTTTGCCGGTTGATTATGAGCATTATAATCAGCAAACCCCTGGAGATTACCCGCGAAGTCAAACTGGACCTCAACGGCTATGCGCTGGCATTGGACGGCGGCGGCAGCGTCTTTGTCATCAAGGACGGTGGCCATCTGACCGTCATCGACAGCAGACCCGACGCAGAATACAAGTTCACCCCCAACAGCAGCGGCCTGTGGGTGTGGGATGAAACCGACGGTACAGAAACCGTCCGTGGCGGCATCATCTACGGCGGCAGCGCCGAGCGCGGCGGTGGTGTGTATATTGCACCGGGCGGCCAGTTCACCATGAACGGCGGCAGCATAGTCGGCTGTAAGGCCAACGACAATGGCGGCGGTGTGATGGTTGACTGTGACGAAACGAGGGGCAGCAAATTCACCATGAATGGCGGCGCGATCATCGGCTGCGTGGCAAAAGGGCACGGCGGCGGTGTGGAAACGCAAGCAAACTCCGGCAATGCGCTGCATGGTGCATTCATCATGAACAGCGGCGTGATCGAACACTGCGTGGCCAACAAATACGGCGGCATTTTATGCAGCGGGCCGTTTATCATGAACGGCGGAACGATACAATACTGCAGGGCAACGGAGGAGACTGACCCAGCGGAACAAAAGGGCGGCGTATTCCTCGGTGGTGATAGCCAGAATATCCTCAACGGCACGATCATTTCGGAGGACGTCGTTGATACGCAGTACATATTTGTGCACCAACCGGTGACCATCGGTGCAGATGCTGACATTCGGGCGAATATGTACTCGACTGGCCACACGATCTCGCTGACCGACGGTGTGACCAGCAAGACCATTTACGGCAAGATCACCAACGGCAACTATGCCGACGGACTCGCCGCCATGACCTACCAGGTCAACGGCGCGGACTACGCCACGCAGATCTTGCGGAGCGGCGGCACAGCCCCCCAGCCTGTTGCACCCGCCATACCTGCAGGCCAGACCTTTGACGGCTGGTACAAGGCCGATGGAACAAAGTGGGACTTTACCACGGCTGTGACGGAGAACATCACCCTAGCGGGCTGGCTGTATGTCCCCGTGACGAATGCGACGGAGCTGACCACGGCCATGGCGGATGAGAGCGTGGGCATGATCAAGTTGACGGACGATATTATCCTCCCTACCCGCATGTCGATGTCGATAATCATCAGGGATGACCGCCAGCTCATCCTCGACCTCAACGGCCACGTCCTTGACCAGGGGGAGAATCCGATTCATGTCGGAGGTGGTACCGTCGGGATCATGACCATCATGGACAGCAACCCCAATGCCCCCCACAAGTTCACCCCCGACGCCGACGGCCTGTGGGTGTGGGATAAGGGAGCTGGCACGGGCACGGAGACCGTCCTCGGCGGTGTCATCACCGGCAGCACCGGCAGCAGCGTCAGCGCTATAGCTGTCGGCGACAGCGGCAGCAAGGTCATCATGAACGGCGGCAATATCGTGGGTCATAAGTCCGGCGGCGCAAGCGGCGGCGCTGTGCATATCACAACCGGCGGCCGGTTCACCATGAATGCCGGCAGCATCGTGGGTTGCACGGCGGAGGATGGCGGCGGTGTGGCCGTGGGTAGAGGCACGTTCGAGATGGCTGGCGGTATTATCAAAAGCTGCAAGGCTGCCAGCGACGGCGGCGCTGTGCGCGTGAGCGTCAAGGACGGCACATTCACCATGACCGGCGGCTCTATCGAGGGCTGCACGGCCGCCAATGGCAGCGCCCTCTGCCTGTACGGCACGATGAACGCGGGTGGCGGCACGGTGAGCGGCACAGTTGTGCTTGATACTAAAACCAACAACGGCATCTCCAGCAAAGGCATCATCCAAGGCAGCGGCAGCACCGCCACCCGGTTCAGCAGCGCTGTGACCAGCTATGGCGAGATTGGCCATGGCATATTCAGCGGCACAGTGACGCTCGGCAACTCTACTCTCAGTGGCACGATCAGCGGCGGCATATTCAATGGCCCGGTAACAACGGCTTCCGAGGGAGAAGCCGAGATAAGCGGCGGTGTGTTCAACAAGACCGTCACCATCAACCGGGGAAAAATCACCAATGGCACATTCAACAAAGATGTGGTGGTGGACAATGCCCAGATGTCGTTTAGCTGCGCTACGCTCATAGGCGGCACATACAACGGCCTGATAATAAACAAGAGCGCATACGCCGCATTCGCCGGCGCACACAGCCCCCTGGGCATCGTTGGCGAAAAACCGACTGGTGTAAACGGTCATAATTACTGCACAGTCACCTTCGATCTGACGGGCGGCACGATGGAACACACAACGCGCTATTTCCTCCAGGGCAAGAATATCTCCGGCGAGATCAAACCTGACCCCCGCACGGGCTACATCTTCGCCGGCTGGTGCAAGGCTGACGGTACGGTGTGGGAGCACACCAATGACACGGTCACCGAGGATATTACACTGTACGCGAAATGGTCACCGCGTACCTACACGGTGACCTTTGATAGCACCGGCGGCAGCGAGGTAACACCGAAAACCATGGATGTCGCCTACGGCGAGCAGCTCGGCGATATGCCTGTGCCAATACGCACGGGTTACTTTTTCTGTGGCTGGTATGATGCTCTTGTGGACGGCAAATGCTACGGCAACAGTGAGGGCAAAAGCACAAGCCAATATGACAAGACGGAAAACTGTACCCTGTATGCGCAGTGGAAAATCAATCAGTACACGATAACCTTTGATACCGCCGGTGGAAGTGAAATTGCTCCCATTACGCAGGACTATAGCTCTGCAATTACCGCTCCTGCCAACCCGACAAGAAAAGGCTATAAATTCACAGGTTGGGATAAGGAAATCCCCGAAACTATGCCTGCGGAAAATATAACGATTAAAGCACGGTGGGAAGATGTAGAAAAACCCACGGGCGAAATTAAAATCAGCGAAAATAGTTGGAAATCGTTCCTCAACAATATCACCTTTGGTCTGTTTTTCAAGGAAACCCAGACGGTGACGATCACCGCCGCTGACAACAGCGGTGAGGCGGTAACAGTCAAATACCTGCTGTCCGATCGGGAGATGACGATACTTGAGCTTGCTGATGCGATCTTCACCGAATACAACGGCTCCTTCAGCATCGATCCCGATCACGAGTATATTATCTATGTCCTGCTGCGCGACACCGCGGGAAATGTCGCCTACATCTGCTCGGACGGCATCGTGCTGGATGGCACTGCGCCTGTGATCGACGGCATTGAAGATGGCAAGACCTATTGCACGGCGCAGACCGTCACGATCACTGAAAAATATGTGGATAGCGTTACCGTCAACGAAACGGCGGTCACGCTGGACGAAAAGGGGAGCTTTATCCTTGCCCCGGCGGACGGTGAGCGGACGATCGTCGTCACCGACAAGGCGGGTAACACCGCCCAAATGACGGTGACGGTCAATGACGGTCACACAGCACTGGCGGACGATGGCGACTGCACGACACCGGTATACTGCCAGATCTGCAACGCGGAAGTCGTTGCGGCACAGCGGCATGATTTCAGCGGCGAGTGGCTGACCGATGAAAGCGGTCACTGGCACGCCTGCCAAAATAAAGATTGCACCGTCGTCGACACGAAAGCTGCCCACAGCGGTACGGACGATGGCGACTGCACCACCGCGGTCATTTGTGAGTGCGGATATGTGTGCACAGCGGCGCAGCCCGCGCATACATGGGGCGAGTGGGCGCCCGGCGGGGATGGCACCCATACCCGCCGGTGCACGGTGAACGGCTGCACGGCAGGCGTAGAAACGGAAGACTGTGCAGACATAGACAAGGATCATACATGTGATACCTGCGGTTATGTGCTCAGCGAGTGCACCGATGCCGACCATGACCACCACTGTGATCTGTGCGGCAAAGAGCTTTCTCCACACACCGGTGGCAAAGCCACCTGCACCGCAAAAGCGGAATGCGAGGTGTGCGGTGAGCCGTACGGCGAACTTGACGCGCACAACCACGCCGACTGGCGGCATGTCGAAGCAAAAGCCGCCACCGAAGAGGCAGCGGGCAACATCGAATACTGGTATTGTGCGGCGTGTGGCGCCTATTTTGCGGACGAGGCGGGTACCCAGCCGATCACCGAACAAGACACCGTGATTGCCCGGTTGGAACCGACAAAGCCGACGGCAACGACGACAAAGCCGACGGTTGCACCGTCGCAGCCGCAAACCGGCGACAGCGGCCATCCGCTGTTGTGGTTCGCCCTACTGTTTGTCAGCGGCGGCGTGCTGACCGGCGCGGTGGCGCTCGGCAAGAAGAAAAAGCACAACCCATAACGCTCAAAGGCGGCTATCTTTTGATAGCCGCCTTTTCTGTCGCTGACCGGTAAAGCAGGGCGGGGCGGGAGCTTTTGGCTGCATTTCGCGCCGAAAAAGATACATTTCGCGAAATCGCACTTTTTGGCCTTTATTATCGGTATATAATAACGCTGAATATAGTCGAAAAAAGTGGAAAAGGGGCGAAAAAGATGGCGGCGCGGCGGTGTGCATCACTACCGCGTTTGCAGCCGATTTTTCTTTCGGTGTGTCCGCTGCCGGAGGAACAAAAAAGCGGACAATCTATAATCGGGGGAATCATGATGAAGAAGTTGTTTGCCGTCCTGCTCAGTCTGGTCATGGCCGCAGGGGTGCTGCCCGCTGCTGCCTTTGCCATCGGCGCGGGACACCAGGATCACTGCGTGTGCGGGGGTACCGCCTCTATTGACGGGCACACCCACAACGCGAATGTGACATGGGTAGGGGTCTCCGACCTGAGTGAAATTACAAAAAGCGGCTACTACTACTTAAAAAACGATGTGGAGTGTGCCGAGTCCTTTCAGCCTGTCAGCGGCGTGGTGCTCTGCCTCAACGGCAAGACCGTCACCAGCAAGGCAGACTCGTCCTATGACAGAGGGTCCGCCATGATCGTCAATGCCGACAGAACCTTTACTCTTACCGATTGCGGGGACAACGCCGGTAAGATCACCCATGAAACTGGCAACATCGGCAGAGGTCTTCTCAACCGCGGTACCGTTATCATGTATGGCGGCACCGTTTGCGGCAACACGATGAAAAGTGCTGGCGCGGGTGTGTGCAATAGCGAGGCGGCAACCTTTTATATGTACGGCGGATCTGTCGCCGACAACCACACCACCGAGTATAGCCACGGCGGCGGTGTGTATAACCGGGGAACCTTCACCATGACCGGCGGCAGCATCACCGGTAACGATGCGACCGGCTCCGGCGGCGGTATGTATAACTACCGGGGCACCGTCACCCTGTCCGGCACTGCGGCGATCCGGAACAATTCTACCGATCCCGAAAACAGAAGTGCCTCCGGCGGCGGTGTGGATAACTACCTCGGCACGTTGATTATGACCGGCGGCGAGATCTCCGGCAACACCTCCAATTGTGGCGGCGGTGTGAGCAATGCCGCTGCGGCGGGGTCTTCTGCCGAGACGACCTCCTCCAGCTTTACCATGACCGGTGGTACCATTTTTGGCAACGAGGCTTCCGCGGTCGGCGGTGGCGTTTTCAATTCGGCTGACAAAGAGGCGACGGCGACCTTTACCATGTCGGGCAAGGCGGTCGTCCGGGACAACCAGGCGAAAAACGGCGGCGGCATCTGCATCAGTGGCGGCGGGGCAACTATGACCCTGTCCGAAAGCGCCGAGGTCAAAGATAACACCGCGACCAGCACCGATCTTACCGCTGCCGATGGCGGCGGCGTATACTTCTCTGGCAGCAGCTACAGCGGGTACCCCGTGTTTCACCAGAACGGCGGCACCATCACCGGCAACACCGCCCGCCGCGGCGGTGGTATCTATGTGAACTACGGTAAGTGGAATGCCACGAGTGGTTCGATTACCGGCAACACCGCGGACTATGGCGGCGGTGTGCATATGTCCGGCAGCGATACGATCACGCTTGGCGGCGCGGTGACCGTCACCGGCAACAAAACCGCCACGGACAGCAAGAATAACAACCTGTATCTGGTTCTGTCGACATTTCGTGTTGCCGCTGCCGACTTGACCGATGGCGCCAAAATCGGTGTCACCGCTCCGCTCGGTGCGACATACCCCATCACCCTTACCGATAGCGCTGTGACCAGAAACTATTTCGTTTCCGATGATGCCGCTTATGAAACGGCCATCGATGAAACCGGCTATGTGGTGCTGCGCGTCAAGACGGAGCAGACCTACACCGTCAAAATCCATCTGCCCACGGATGGCAGCGCCAGCTCCACCGCGACCAGCGGCGCGCTGGAGCAGACGGTGAAGGCGGGCAGTAACGATTATCAATTGGTATCGCTGCAAGCAGATAGCACCCACTATTTCAGCAACGAGGACATCAAAACGATCGACGCCATGCTCGACGGAACCGGCCTGTATGTGGCGACGGTGAGCGAAAGCGCGAATATCAAAATCACCGGTACCCCGACCGAGGATGTGGAGATAACCGTTGTCACGACCGCGAAAGAGCAACAGTCCGCACCGAACCGGCTTGTTGGCGAGGCACCCTCCGAAGAGGGCGGCAAAGGCTATATCACCGGCACCAGCGGCGATATGGAATACCGCAAGCTGGGCACCGAGCAATGGACGGATTGCAGCCATCTCTATTATCAGGAGGTGGATGCCGGTTACACCTACGAGGTGCGCTACAAAGCATCGCTCAAAAAACTGGAATCTCCCATCAGCAGAGTCACGGTTCCCGTATACATCGCGGTAGTCAAGGTGTCTGACCCCACCCCGCACAGCTACATCTACGACGGGCAGGAGCACACCGGCATCGCGCTGGGGGCGGACTATGTGGTTGCCTCCGGCACCAACACCGCCACCGAGGCGGGTTCCTATGTGGTGCATATCCAGCCGGCCGACGGCAAGCAGTGGGAGGACGGTACCACCACCGCTAAAGAGTTTGGTTGGAGCATTGCGAAAGCCGACCAGGATGCGCCCGCCGGTCTGGCGGGTGTCAAACCCACCGTGGCGGGCGCCAGCGACGGCACCATCACCGGCGTAACATCCGCTATGGAATATCGCCAGGCGGGCGCGGCGGCTTGGACCTCCTGCACCGGTACCACGATCACCGGACTGGCGGCGGGCAGCTATGAGGTGCGATACAAAGAAACCGCAAACTACAACGCGGGCAAGGCGTTTGCTGTCACTGTTCCGAACGGTGATGCCCCAGTGTATGTGTTGACCGTTTTGGGCGGCACCGGCTCCGGCAGCTATGAGAGCCAAACGACCGTGACCATCACCGCTAACGCTCCTGCGGCGGGCAAGGTGTTTGATAAGTGGGTGATCCGCAGCGGTGATGCTGCGATTGCCGACACCGGCAGCGCCACCACCACCGTGACCACCAAGGCGGTGTCCGCCACCATCGAAGCCACCTATAAAGACAGCGATCCGGCCTACCGGATCGTTGAGGGGGCCGACAGCACCTGGACGCCCAAAGACGATGGCACCCTGACCTTCCGTGCCAACGGCGATGTTACCAAGCTCACCGGCATCAAGGTGGATGGTGTCACTGTTCCTGCCGATCAGTACACGGTCGGTGCCGATTTGACAATGGTTACACTGAAGAACGAGTATCTTGCCGCGCTGACTGCCGGCAAGCATACGCTGACGGTGGTGTACAGCGACGGCGAGTGCAGCGCGAATTTTGAAATTCAAGCGGATGCATCGCATACGCATCAGTACGGCACGGAATGGAAATACGACGAAACGAACCACTGGCACGAGTGCTCCTGCGGCGATACGGCAGACAAAGCGGCACACACCTTTGTATGGAAGGTGGATCAGGCGGCTACCGCGGAGGCGACCGGCTTGCAGCATGAGGAATGCAGCGTTTGCGGCGCGAAACGCAACGAAAACAGCGTTATCGAAAAGCTGACGGACGACAACAGCGGCAGCACCGATAACACAGGCGCGGCGGATGCCACCGATCAAACCGGCAGCGCAGACAGCACCGACCATACCGGTGCGGCCGATACCACCGGCAACCAGGGTGACGCGGCTTCTCCGAGCACTGGAGAGCACAGCAGCCTGCTCCTGTGGATCACGCTGCTGCTTATCAGCGGCGGCGTGCTGACTGGTGTGCGGTATGCGCGGCGGCGCGCGACCCGCTAAACCAACGATAAAACACCCGCCCGACAGAATCGTTTCTGTCGGGCGGGTGTTGCTCTATCCGGCGGGTGGTCACAGATCGTCGGCGTCCTGTACCGGCTTTCCGCCGTCAATGTCCAGACCGGTGTAGCTGCCCTGCACATCCGACAAGATCTCACTTTTGCCCTCCAGCGGCAGGGTGTGGGCACAACGCCGCGATTTTTTCATCACCGGGCTTTGGTACACATCCGGCTGCGCCGGACGTTTCGGCAGTTCCCGCGGCTTTTTGGAATTATCCATGTCAATAATCCTCCACTTTCAGTTGAAAATACGCTTGCGGCTTGCCGCACACCGGACATTTTTGCGGTGGTTGCTTGCCGCTGTACACAAATCCGCAATTCAAACAGATCCACACACTGGTTTCGCTGCCGCTGAACACGGTGCCTCGCTCAATGTTTTCCAGCAGCTTGACAAAACGGCGCTCGTGGGCGTTTTCAATATCACCCACCTGTTCAAACAAGCGGGCAATATCGGTGAACCCCTCTTCGCGGGCGGTTTTGGCAAATTCGGCGTACATGGTGGTCCATTCGTACCGCTCACCCTCGGCGGCTGCCGCCAGATTGTCCGGCGTGCTTTTGATCGCGCCGCCCTGCAGCGCGGTGAACCACAGCTGCGCGTGGGTGCGTTCATTGTTGGCGGTTTCGGTGAAAATATTGCTGATCTGCTTGTAGCCATCTTTTTCCGCCTGCGCTGCGTAAAAGGTGTATTTGTTGCGTGCCTGACTTTCGCCGGCAAACGCCGCCATCAAATTGGTTTCGGTTTTGCTGCCTGTCAGCTCCATGGCTATCGCCTCCCATTGCCAGTATGCGCGATTGGTAGGCGGATATCCGTTTCTTTTTGGATTTTTAGCGAACAAAAAGCCGATTCGCAGATGCTCTGCGAATCGGCTTTGCTTATGTTATGATGTTGCGCCCAACGCCAAAAACCAGCAAAACGGCAATGGTGATGTACACAATGCCGTTGACCCAGCGGCTGGGGGTGAGTTGTCCGGCTTTGACATAACGCACCGCCACATTGCCGGCGATGACGGCGCCAAAGGGCAGCAGACACAGTATAGCGGGATTATACCGCCATGCCGCCGCGAAATCCCCTTGCAGCAAGCTCATGCACATCCGGCTGACACCGCAGCCGGGGCATTGAAACCCGGTTATCCAGCGGAATACACAGGGAATACCGGTGCCAATTGCCCGACAAACCAGTGCGTATCCTACGCCCACCAGTACCAAAGCACCGCTTATCAGCAGTACCCGTGCTAATCGTCCGCGAGGGGTCGTCTTAGTGAACCGTTGCAACCTGGTTCAGCTCGTTTTGGATCAAGCAGTAGCTGACGATGCTCAAGCCAAAGAAGCTCAGCAGCAGATACAGAATGCCCGCGCTGGAATCACCCGGCTGACCGCTTTTTTGCTTGATGTAGCTAACTTTTTCGCCCGCTTTATACAGCCAATACAGGGTGTAGATGTTGCAGGTGACCAGACCCAGCAAAAAGACGATGCCGCCGGAAGTGTCGCCGGGGCAATCCGCCGCGGTATTCAGATCATTGACCATGCAGATCATCCAATAAATACCGTAGATGCCGCAGGTCACGATGGTCAGCAGAATACACAGCGCAATGTTCCGCTCCTGGATGGGGGCGCCGCCCTGCGGCACGCCATATCCGGCTTGCGGATAAGAAGGCTGCTGCGGTTGTTGATAGGGTTGTTGGTACGGCTGCTGCGGCGGATAGGGAGGTTGCTGCGGCGGCACATACGCAGCCTGTGGGGGCTGCTGGGGTTGTTGCGGTTGCTGGGGCTGCTGCGGCTGCGCCGCCGTCAAAGCGGCTCCGCAGTTGACGCAAAAGGATGCCGTATCGGCGTTGTTGGCTCCACATTTGGAACAAATCATGGGTCGATCACCTCGTTAAAATTTCGGAACAGGGGAGATTATGAAAATTCAGCATAGGGTAGAATGTGCGCTGCCTGTTGGCAGGCAGCGCACATCGACAAATCACAAAACAGGCCTTATGCCGCGGCCACTTTGTTCAGCTCGTTTTGAATCAGGCAGTAGCTGACGATGCCCAAGCCGAGCAACGACAGCACCAGATACAAAACACCGCTGCTGGAATCCGCGCCTTGGCCGCTCTTCTGTTTGATGTAGCCGACTTTTTCGCCCGCTTTATACATCCAATACAGGTTGTAGATGTTGCAGGTGATCAAGCCCAGCAAAAACACCACGCCGCCAGAAGTGTCGCCCGGGCGATCGCTGGCCGTGTTCAACTCGTTGACCAGACAGATCATCCAATAGATACCGTAAATACCGCAAGTGATGATCGTTAAGATCAAACATACCGCGATGTTGCGGCTTTTGATCGGTGCGCGACCATTTTGCGGAGCATTCATGGTTCCGTCCATAGTGATACCCTCCATATTCTGAATTTTCAAACAGCCTGTTCACTGTTTGTCTATATTCTACCATACCGCCCTATGGATTGCAACTGGTTTTTGCGAAAAATCGACATTTTTACGCCAAAAATGACTGGCGGCGAATGCCGGCGCGAGGGGTAGGACAGAACGGTATACAGCAGCTTATGCGGCGAAGGGGTTCGGCTATGCCGAAAAGGCGGAAAAAAACACAAGAAAAGCCGCCCGGCGAATATCGCCGGACGGCTAGGAAACCGATAGGGCCGCTGAGCGTATCCTTTACGCCAGCGGTTTTCCGCAATGCGGGCAAGCGGTATCGGCGGCGCTGTGCGCCTGACCGCAGAACGGGCAAAAAGCCGTTTCCGCTTGCGGTTGCGGGGCAGCGGGAGCCACCGGCGCAGCGGGCTGAGCATAGGTTGGCGCCGGAGCCGCCGCCGGGGCGGGCACAGCTGCCGGGGCAGGCTGTGCATAGGTATTCAAAAAGCCACGCATGGTGGTGCGATAACGGAACAGGAAAATACCAAAGGCGATGGAAGCCGTAGCCGAGCCAATGGTAGCCAGCAGCTCCAGCACGTTGGCGCTGCTGAAGATAGACAACGCCGAACGAATGCCGGAAAGGATGGCAATCACACCGACATAGCCGGAGATTTTATCGCTGGCGCAGCCGGTGGCGATGGTCACTTTCATGGTGTTGATGGTGGACACGATTTTGGCGTAGTACACAATATACAAGACCAAAACGGCAACCGCGATCATCGCAATGACGATCACCGCGCCGAGCGCGGTTGTCGGAACACCACCCTCGTTCGAGAGAGCGATCAGCAGAATGAGAGCCGCCACCACCAGCAAAGCCGTCAACGCGCACAAGCCGATCAACGCCAGAACGCTGATGACTTTGATAATGGTCAAACCGGTCGTCTTCATCCCGCCGGTGCGGCTTTCCCGCGCCGAAACAAAGGTCATCCACATACCGACCAGCATCAGGATGCTGGGAATCAAACCGATGATTTTCCAAACTGTGAAGGTGCTCTGGAGCGAGCCGAGGTAATAGCTGAGCGTATACACAGAGAGACCAAACTCGTTCAGTTGGCTTTCATAAGGGAGAAGCAGCGCATACAGCGAGTTGTTGTTGACAAACGCGCCCAGCAGACTGAACAGCACCATCACCGTAAAGCCGATGACCGCCACCATAAACAGAGGCGAAGCACCGAGATTTTTGACAGCGTTCAAAACCGGATGCGCCGACCGCACTTTGACCGGTGCGGGTGCCGGCGGATAGCCGTAAGCGTTACCGACCGGCTGGTTGGGCGCCGGGGTGTATGCCGGCTGCGAAGCATAGGCTTGCTGCGGGGCTGCATAAGGCTGCTGCGGTTGTACCGGCGGTTGCACCGGCTGCTGGGGGATATTGTTGTTTTCGTCCATGGTTGTACCCTCCGCTTTCAAAATGGGAACCGTTTGTTCACGGTTTGTTAACATTTTAGCATAGCGGATTTACAAATGCAACGGTTTTCGCAAAAAACGGACAACTTTTTGCAAAAAAAGCCAGCATTATCGAAAGAACGCGTATTTGCCGATCAGCGGAAGGGGTTTGTCGCTGCCGGTGCAGACCTGCACAATGCCGTAAACCATCCAGCCGATGGTGCAAACCGCCACCGTCAGGCTGAGAATAGCGGTCAGCAGCAGCCCGGCAAACGAGCCAAGAATCGTGAAAGACAGCGCGCTGATGATGGCGTTCAACACCCGCAGAATAACCGACAGGCAGACATTGGCGATGGTCAGCACCATGCCCTGCCCCACATGAAAGCGCACCCGCGCGTCATACCGTTCGGGCGTGACCAACAGTCCGAACAGCCATAAAATGCCGATGTAGGACAAAATCGAAAACAGCTTTTGATGGTTGCTGTACAGCGGCTGCTGAGGATAGTTGTTGTTATAGGGATCCATAATTTGTTCCTCCTGCTTTTTTCACAATGTATCTACAGCTTAGCACAGCCCTTTTCCAAAAGCAATCGTTTTGTTCATTCTATGCGGTGGCAAGCAGGGGAATGCCACACAGAAAAAGCGCAGGAACCGGGT
>OGII01000896.1_pt1 | contig 24065 bp, 23 predicted proteins | sample 1571701 | NCBI WGS metagenome assembly OGII01 (sample SAMEA2581950, study PRJEB24529) | metagenome | biome: Human gut stool | place: China | collected 2011
TGGATCCCGTCCCATTTGAGGTCATTGAGATAGTCCAGAATCGGGTGGAAGTGGTTGCGTTCAAATTCCAGAGCCATGGCATCGTCGATCTTTAGCGAGGACGTTATTCCATATACACAACCCAAATAGTTCCGGACCCCGGAGTAGTCTACGTTCTTGACCGGCTCCGGCTTAACAACCCGACGCCACGGGAGATTCCCAAAAACGTACCTCTTACCGTCAAAGTCGTTCTGTCTGAACAGTCTTTTGAGTCTGGGGTCGTTTGCAAATATGAGGTTGAGGTTGGCATCCGACGAGAGGTATGCTCCTCGGGTGTCAACCTCCAGCTCCTTCATCCACTCGACGCTCTCAGCCTCCGGGTCAACCTCCTTTTCGACTACCTCTTCCTGAGTCCGACCATGCTCTGGATCGGCAAACTCGTACTTGGCACTGTTGATGTGGTCGTTGGCAATGGTTGTCTTAGTGTCTGGGTCATTGCGTACGAACTCCTCCATTGCTGACACACTTGGCAACTTCGACGAGGGATCCTTGACCTTGTCGTCAAGGTGGCCGAATTTGTGTATGCGGACCAAGTCAAACGCATTGCAAAGTTTACCCCCACACGGGTCAGTTCCATGATGGGAATAAGCGAACTTGTCCTCATACACGATAAGACCAGCCGAGGCGCTGCCTTTTGTGTAAGTGTATCGGTCTTCCAATGCTGACGGGACATAGGTGTCGGAGAGGAAGGTCTCTATTGCTTCGGGTATGGAGTACGCCCTACAGAACGCTCCTATGAGCCCCCTCTTTATGGTTGGGTCCTCCTGCTTCTTAACGGCTCTGTCGACAGCTTCGAAACGGGACGAAGCTGTGGGCCAAAGTGATGAGTCCTTCCAATCGGCATAGGAGTTGAGGATCTCGTCAGCATCAATCCATGGACCGTCCTGAACCTTAAAGTAGTAGTCCATGTCCTTCGGCGTAGAAGGCCAGAACATGAGTCGGTTGGTCTCGAAAGTTGAATTGTCGAAAAGGTCTATGCCGATTATCCCGGCAATTTTTCGGCTTATGGCCACATACTCATCAGCCGTGACTTCTCTGCTCAGTGGCATTATTAGTCGGTACCGGGGGGACGCATCTGAGTGTTTGTGAGTCCCATGCAGAACAGCTGCATTGTCAAACTGGAGAGTAAAGTCATCCCAGAGGTCTTTGTGGGCAAAGTCCAAGTCGAGTGTCATCAACTGTCTGTGGACCACATTGGCCGGACTTCTTTTGCCTCCCCTCAGGTAGCCCCCGACATATCCACCTACGTCCTTTATTTTGAGCTGGTCCTCCTTGCTTGCAGAAACAAATTCCTTGAATGTTTCAGTGGTCTTATTCTCCTCCCCGAGTCGACTGACCAATTCAGACCATTTCAGTTTCTTGTTGCTCCATACTTTTGATCTTGCACTCAGTCCAATTGCAATATCAAGTTCCCCGTCGTATGTCATTAGTCTTTTTTATAAAATTTAGTAACGTATCCGTCTGCTTTGAGAGGCAATCCCATTGGCAAGCAGTTCAGCCAAGGAAGATCCTCCCCCATAACTCTGCACATAGTCTCCAGACAATCCCCGGCTCGGTCTTCGTCTACCTCTGCAATGGCTTCATCATGGACATGCATTACTATTTCGAAGTCTTTCATAATGCTTAGTCTGTACATTGCTTCGGCGAGAAGATCCCGGGAGATTGCCTGGACTATGTTCTCCACCAGTTTGCCCCCGTAAGTCTCTACCTCAGTCCATCCTACTGACTGGACCATGCCGTCATAGACAATGCCAGTCTGCCCGAACCTGTTGGGTCTCACCCGGGGATTTCTGTAGTATAATTTTCTCCCAGCTGGGAGAGCTATTGTCAAATTGGTCCCGTCATGTTCAAAGACGAGACAACTTACCTTTTTAGTCTTTCTGGTCTGGACGCACTCAATGGCCTTTTCGTTCACCTCAGCCCAAAACTCAACGATTTTAGGATTGGCTCGACGCCAAAGAGCTACAATGGAATACATTTCCTTTTTGGACAGCTTTTTCTCTTTGTCCATCTTCTCCATTGCGTTGACCGATCCCTCATATCCGAGTGCTAATTCTGCCGTCTTGCCCCGCTGTCTGAGGTCCGATCCTTTCGTAACCTGCTCAATGGGGACCCCGAACATGAGTGATGCTGATGCCTCATAGATCTTGCCATGAGTGTTGAAGACGTCGAGTCGCCATTTCTCCTGGGCTAACCAGGACAGGACCCGGGCCTCAATAGCACTAAAGTCGGCTACTGCAAACATTTTTCCCTCCGGGGCTATGAAGGCTGTCCGGATGAGCTCGGACAAAACATTCGGGATATTGTCGTAACACATTTCGGCAAGGTCGTAGTCTCCTTTCTCTACTATGTTTCTGGCGAGGTCCAAGTCCTTCATGTGATTCTGGGGGAGGTTCTGGAGCTGAATCATTCGGCTCGACCAACGTCCTGTTCTGTTGGCCCCGTAAAACTGGAATAGCCCATGGGCTCTCCGGTCTTTGGCAGCGCAGTTGAGCATAGCAATGTACTTCTTAGTTGAAGTCTTGGACAGTGCAAGCCGACCAGCGAGAGCCTCCTTGACCAAGTCGGGAGCATCCGGGGTATTTTTCAAATATTCCAGGATCTCGGGTTTGCCAAGGGCTGGAAACTCGAGCCCGAAGTTAGTTTTGAGCCACGTCTTGAGCTGAGCTAAACTGTTAGGATTGTCCAGTCCGGTTAGCTCCTTCATCCGGTCGGTCATCTCCTCCGTGTACACATGGTCAAAAAAGATGGCGTTTCCGGCCATATCGAGATCTATCAGAATTCCCCGGTCATTGATGCTTTGGTCTACGAGGTAGTTCCGACGTTCGAACTCCGGGAATGGGAATTGGTCCAGCTGTTCCACGATCTCCCGTTCGGCAATCACGTCATATTTGGCATACGTCTTGAACTCGTTCCACTTGTCCGGGTCGTCGTCCGGCATGTTCCGAGTCCTCATCCCGTTGGACTTGGTTGGCTTGCACGGGGAGCAGAAAAACCGGATTAAAGCTTTACCGGTCGACTTCTTTCCGTGCTCTCCGAGGACCAACGCCTTGGAGAGTTCATCCAAAGCCAAAGGCAGTCCGCAATAGGCTGCTTTAGTCATTGAGCAATACAATTGATCAACCGGGATAGGTAGTCCTATACGCTTAAATACGAGTCTCTCAAATACTGCGTTGTGCGCCCATTTCTCGATCCCCGGGTCAATTAAAGCAGAAACGAAGTAATCGGGGAGCTCCTCTCCTTTGGCCAGATCTATCACCTGAACGGGAGAGGTGTCAAAGGCGAAAGATACTATAAGGAGCTGAAAGTCCCCCGATTCTATGTATTTATAGGCGCCCGTGGATTTAATGTCCTCCGGGCTATATGTTTCGGTATCGAAATATAAGCGTCTCGGCATGTTGACTATTATTAAATTTGTTGCTGGGCGGGGATTCGAACCCCTAATCCCAAGTAAGACCCAGCATACCAACCTACATAAGGTCGTCGTCCCACGGGTTCTGGCCGAAGTCCTCTTCTGCCGAAGATCCCCCGGAGAGACGTTCTCCGTCAGCCAACTTCTGGAGGTTGTTCAGCCCGCAAGCAACGCCTTTGTTGCCATTGGTGTTGAAGGCGTAGAAGTTGATCGACGCCCGGCCATAGCACCCGGAGTAGAAGTCCTCTCTTTCGATGATCGGGTTGAGGTTGATGTCCACGATGCCAGGACGGTTGTCCGAGTTGGCATTGACGAACATGTGCCCTGCATACTCCGGATTGTCAGGTCTTTCGGTGTCCCCGTCACGGAGGGGGCTCTTCCACGTCGGGGGAATCTTGCCGCCCAATTTGGCGATGCCTTCTCTGAGAGCCGTGTCGATGGCCTCCTTGACCCGAGACAGAGTTGCCGAGTCAGTCTTCGGGATGAGGATGGACACCGAGTATTTTGCTCGGTCGGAACCCTCCATTGCACGGGGTTCCCATACGTTGGCGTAACTGAACCGGACTTTGCCGGTAACTACTTTGGTTGTTGCACTCATAATTGTTGGAGTTTAGTTATTTGAAAAATCGAGTTTTGCTTGTTCTATGCCCATTGCCGGACGTTTGTCAGACTCAGGGACGAGAGTGGGTTTGCCAGGAGCTTTGATGACGAGGTCCCCGACCAGTGAATCGAAGTCCTTTTTGAGGAGCTTCTCGATAGCCGGGATTCCAGCCAGTTTGACAACTTGGAACTGCTCCGGAGTGTAGTCGCATGCGGTAAGAACTTCCTGAACTGCATTCTCGTCAGTCCATTTCCGCATTGACCTTCCTTCGACTACCTTATATCCCGGGATCTTCTCGCCCGAGATGGCTTTGGAGAGCAGGTGCTCAGATACAGCATTTACCCATTCTTGGAGCATGGGGGCTTGCTCGAAAATCTGAGCGAGTTCCTCAGTGGTCAGGAGTTCGGGCTCTTTGAACTCGTGTTTGGCCAAGTCCAGATTGTGGTCTGCCATCTTGCGACACAAAGCTTTGACTTTACACCACCTGCACCAGTGCCCGACTTGGAATTCCCCCTCCCCGGAGTAAGCAAGAGCTGCTTTGGGTTTCACTACCTCCTCACCCCATTTGTAGAGGTCCTCGGGGGTAATCTCCCATGACGAGATTCGCTCCTGTCTGGGCTGGACAATAGTCAACTTCACCATGTTGATGTCGTAGACCATCTCAAATTTGGACAATGCCCCAAGAGCATACAGCATCAGCTGAGCATTGTTCTCAGCGAAAACCGGCACGCCAGTGCCAAACTTGAGGTCTATGATCTCCATGACCCCGTCAGCGATAATGCAAGCGTCTCCAGTGCCGAATCCTTGTTCGACCCAAGCCGAGAAATCCAGTCTCTCCTCCAGGAGAACGAGTGCGTCTTTGGTTTTCCGTAGAGCTTCCGTATATTGGTCCGTTACGTACTGGCAATAAGCCATTACGGGCTCATCCATGGCCTCAGTGTAGAGGTCACTCTTTTTCAGCTTCCTGAGTTCAGCAGACGTAACGTCAACAGGCGTTATGCTGAACCTCGCTCGGAGGTAACATTCTGCCATCTCGTGAGCCAGAGTACCCTCTTCGGCATACTTGGAAGGCTTACCGGTTTCCTCAACTTTTTCCTCCAGTCTGGCACTGGGGGTGCAGTTGATCCACCGGTCTGCCTTTGATGCCGAAAGCATGGCGTGCTTACGAGATGAGTGATTCGGGGCTCCCATTACGCAAGGTCTTTGAGGAATTCGTAGAATACGTCGTAGTTTCTGGCATCCAGTCCCGTCACATTTTTCGCTCCCAATTCAGTGAGCTTTGCCCGGATGGTTTCGCGGTGGTTGTCCACCTTACTTGCCAGGAGAGTCCGGATGTCCTGAATGGAAACAGCGGGGTCGGAACCCAAAGAGGAGTTCGCATCCATCGGCATGGGTTCGGGCTCCTCAGTCTTTTTGGGGGCTGGAGCCGGAGCCGGAGCTGGCTTTTTCACGTCCTGTGCAGGGACTGATTTCTTGACGTCAGTCGTCTTAACTGTCACGGGATTTGCTCCGATAACCTGACAGATCTTGCGGACCATTTCGAGATCCTGAGTTTCTCCGAGGTTTGCCTCGAACTTAATTTCTACTTTCATTGGCTTGATGATTTTTGACTATGGTGTTCAGAAGTTCAATGTACTTGCTGAGAGGTATAGCCGGGTCATGGAGAACAGTTTCATGAAACAGGGACCCAAGATGGAACACCCTCGTCTCTCCAGTTTTGACCGATAACTCGGCTCTGTAGTTCCCGTTTGTCAGAATACATGTCTCTCCTTTAAACTCGGAGTTCCATGCTCCTCTGTAGAGGTCGTCGACAGATACACGGAGCCAAGCTGCTAAACGGGAGACTTGCTCCGAATTCAACAAGGTTTTTCCGTTGAGAACCCGGTTGAGAGCTGCTCGGGGAAACCGGTTATCAGGGAACAGAATTTCTGCCACTTCTTGAAGCCTTAGTCCCCTCTGTTCGACTAGTTCTCTGAGATTGATAGTCATTGTGTTGTCCATGTTGTTTGGCCTAAATATAATCAATTTTCCCCAGATATTGAAATTTTTTTAATCTTTTTAATGAAAAATGTTTACTTGGTGAGGAGGTATACCACTTGAGCAATAAACGTACTCCTTTTGCTTGGACTGAGGCGTTTGTATACTTCTCGTAGAGGCTCAATGGCTTTCTCGAGCTTGAGGTCTTCTCCTTTCCTCTCCAGTTCCTTGAGGGCTCTGTAAACCCTGGCCCTTTCCTTCCACTCCAGAACGTCTCCCTTATCTGGCCACCAACCCGCCACGGGGACAAATTTGGAGTTGAGCACATAAGCCGATTTGCCGTCCTCCGAAAATGGCTGACGAGTGATAGCTCCCGGAGTACAGTTGGGGTTGATCTTCCCCCTGAACGAGATGGACTCCATGTATGTAGGTCCCTCTCCTGGAAGCTTGTCCATTACCATGTAGTGAAATCCGAACTCGTCTTCGTACTGGAATACTACGTATTTTTCAATATTTTCCATAGTTGTGTAGGTTTTTGTTTGTATCACAAATGTAATACTTCTGCGGTAAATACTACGATAAAATCAGCATTTTTTTCCGTTTGTTTTAAGAATCCCCATCATGACCATTTCGGTTGGGTTGGGTGAAGCTGGTTCTATCTGTCTCTGGATTTCCGCCAATCTCTCCCACATTAAGCCAGCCTTAAACCCGATGAAAGCCAGGAGTTTCTCCTTTCTCGTGAGGGGCTTGTCGCTTTTAATGCCTAACCTGTCAAGGATGGTCTCAATCCCTTCATTGACAAAATCAGACTGATTCTTGACTGACTCTCTGCGAATAACTCCGAGGAGAACCTCTCCCATATTGCTGGAGTCTTTCAGCTCCTTGGATACGATTCCGTTGTAATAGTTGTCCGATTTGGGATCCGGGTCTGCCGGGAGGTCCCAGTTGAATTCCTTTTTCATAATAGTTGGTTTGAATTTATGTTCTATTTTTCCTAACTCCATTACCTGATTGAGGGTTAACAGATGCCCGTCCTCCGTAGTTACTACGTCCGATCCGGTTAGCTGAGGATCCATGTGAGTGGTTAACATTTCTGAAAGTTATTTCTCTGGAGGAAGTCCTGGAGCTCCTCTTGTGTGTAGCAGGTGGAGATGATCCCGTTACTGAAATAGAGGTCGAAAGCACCCGAAGGAAGCTGAGTAACCATAAGTCTTAAGCCATTGCTGTCGATGTAACTTGTAATTGCCATTGTCTTATCCTTTTGTCTGGATCACAAATATAAGAAAAGTTTTTTGAAGTAAAAAATTTTTTGATTGAAAAATGAGAAAAAAGTTGGGACCCCTATTTTGGGGTCCCGGGAATTAAAACTGTTTGAATCCGTAGGGGTTGAGTTTATGCTCCAGGAGCTGGGGTTTCATGTAGCCCATGTCCAACCCGGTTCCTATCATATTTACGAACGGGATCCGGCTGGTGATGAAGACCTCCATCTCGGATCCCCCGGGGATCCTGTACCTATTAATAAGTACGTGCTCCTCCGTGAGGGGGTCAAACCTGTCTTTTACATTGGCTGCCCATTTCCGGGTCATCCCGTTTTTCAGTAGGATGGTCCTGAGTTCCGTCATGGTGTCGCAGAAGGAGTGGGCTCCGTTGTTGAAGGTAAGGCTGAATGCCCCGGAGGCAAATTTGTTGATCTTGAGTTCGAGCCCTTGATTGTTGGTGTAGGTGATGGTTTTCATATTGTAATTTGTTTTTGTTTGTACCACAAATATGGGGATTCTGCTGCAAATACTACGATAAAATGCTGGAAAATAGGGCCCCGGAACAATGTGGAACAATAAAATTTTTATTGTTCCGGCCCCTAAGTGATTGATATTCAATTGATTAGGCCCTAAAATCCCCTCCCCCCCGGAACAATTGGAACAATGTTTCTATGCACTTCTATTTGGTGATTTCTCATTTCCTATATTGGTCATTATTGGAACATATATTTCCTATTCAGGTTTTCCTCCTATATTATTGTTCCAATTGTTCCGGGGGGGGTTAATTCATTGATATTCAATCAATTAGGGCCGGAACAATCATTGTTCCACATTGTTCCACATTGTTCCGGCCCTAAATGGTTGATTATTAATGGTTTGGGTGTTTTTCACGGGGGGGACCGGAACAATGGAACAATAATTTCCCCAACTTTTTTAGGGGGGCCTGTCGAGATTTTTACCAAAACCATGGTTTTATCAACTTTTGGGGCCGGGGGTCCCCGGGGGACCGGAACAATGGAACAATGGTTTGGATGTTTTTCATTGGGGGGGGACCGGAACAATGGAACAATAGTTTCCCCAACTTTTGGGGCCGGGGGACCGGAACAATGGAACAATGGTTTGACCAACTTTTGGGGCCGGGGGTCCCCGGGGGACCGGAACAATGGAACAATAGTTTCCCCAACTTTTGGGGCCGGGGGTCCCCGGGGGACCGGAACAATGGAACAATGGTTTCCCCAACTTTTGGGGCCGGGGGTCCCCGGGGGACCGGAACAATGGTTTGACCAACTTTTTTAGGGGGCTTATCCTCTTTGAGAACCCATGTTCCCTATCATTGTTTACTGCTGGTCCCTGCCACAGGGGCCAATATCCTCGGCTTGTGGACACAAAAAACCCGGGCTCCCCTAAGCCCGGGACGGAGTAGTTTCCTAAAATTTCCAGCTAAAGCCGACCTCATACCCCGATCGGGTCAGCTCGAAGTCCCTCATATAGGATATATCTACTCCGAAATTCCTGTAATATATGCCTCCCCCAACCCCAACCTGCCCGAAGGAGTTAGCCGAAGCTCTCAGAAAGGGGGACCATTTCCGGGACCTCGTTTCTTTGATCTGTTCTCGGACGGGGGTATACTTGTACGTAAGATGCTGGAGAGTGTTGTATTGGACTGTAGCCTCCCAGTCAAATTGGCCAATTTTGGGATCTTTGAAAAATGTTCCAGCGTATTTCCTGGTCGTATTCCAGTCCAATATTGTCCTTTTTACGCTCTCCAGAGTATCCACCTCCTTTTGGTCCTCCCCAAAACCCCCTCCATTTGTGATTTCTGGGGGTGTTTGGGGAACCTTTTCCTCCTGGCCCTTATAGATATATATCAATTTGATTGGATTCCTAAAACCCTCCCATTTTGGAACCAAATCCGGGACTTTGACCTCCCCCTGAATTGGGGGTAAATCGACGTACTTTATAACGGTCTTTTCCTCGATTGTTTTACGCCCGATTATAAAGCCTATACCTACAAGAACTATTGTGCAGAGTACTTTCTTTAGTAAGTCCATATCGTGTCCTGCGGGAGGGTTTTAGAAGCATCTACGTGGATAAAATTCCCGTCGATGCCTATCCTCCGGATCCGCAATGCAATGGCTGCCCGGAGGATCTTCATCCGATTGGGGCCCGAGGCACACCGGATGTCCACTGCCAAACCTTCTGTGTGAGCACTGTTGCCGGACCGTCCTTTGGCCTTATCGTGTTCTTTGGAACGATAAGCGCAATTGAGGACGAGAGGGATGCCTGCCTTTTCACGGAGGTCATCCAGGAGATTGAGAAAGTCCTGGTCCATGTCTTCGATGGAGCAGGACGGATTGCATCGCTCGAATTCCTCGGGCTTAAAATACTTACTTGTCTTCATGGCATTCAAAATCTATTTGAGTCTTCTTGCTGACTGATCTCTCCATGTACGACCGGAGAGCCCTGAATATGGGATGATTTGAGATTATAGCTGAATTCTCGAGAAAGCTCCAAAACTCTGTTCCGACGATGAAGGCAGCAAAGAAGTTGGCAAGGTTGAGACCCCCCAAGTTCGGGAGGACACACATGTCAAGCATGTAGGCCATGCCGATACCGATAATGCTGAGTCCCAACTTCCAACAGGTATCCCACATTTTCTCGCTTTTGAACACATATTTTTGATGAGCTCGTTTGTGACGTTTGTAGTCAGCAATATTTCCAGTTATGAAGTCGACGATAACGGCAATACAGACACAGAGGATAAGGACCTGGACCGGAGCTAAAAGCCCCCAAAGCCCTACAATGCTCCCGCATATCCATTTTCCTGCTTTCATGACTTCCTCTCCCATATCTGTGAAACTTATAACTTTTCACGTCCTATAATCATTTTACGAGACGGGGACTCCTTGTATTCAGTACATGGAGTCAGTAACCGCAGAGCTTTAAGGTGATTTATAGCCTTCTCGAGGTAGGCTTCCCCGATGTTCCGTGCTTCGTTCGAGCTACGGACGATTATGTTGTCTTCTACTCGAGTGCTGAATTCGCCATCTTTGTACCTCACACCGAAGGCAGTGGGATTGATTGGATTGTTGACGATGAATCGGGAATACGCAATGTATGCAATGGCGATCTTGAGTCCTTCGCTTCGACAATCCCCGGAACAGCCACCATCATAATACCCGCCTTCCATGGCGGCAGTGTACTGATCTTTTGTAATGGCTACGTCCCCGTATTGGAAAGGTCCGGGGCCAGAAAAGTCTGTCTCGTCGAGCCATCTGTAGAGGTTGGCTCCTATGGCATCCACCAATCTGAGAGTCTCAGCCTCCCGGATGTATGGCTCCAGTCTGGCCGGGTCGTTGATGTTCTCGGCTATCGGCCGAACATTCCGAAGGTCGTTAGAGTTGAGTATCATCGGGCATGAGTTTTATAATCTCCTCGTCGTAAAGCCCATAGATGAGCTTGAGCATGTTTCTCTTCTGAACAGTGGAGAGCATCTGGTCCCGGATAATCTCCAGTACCTGAGTCATGTTGTCCTTGCCAATTCTGTCTGCTATAGACTCGCCGGCATTGTAAGTGAGAGACTGAATAGCGAAGTCGGGATTTTCCAAAGGAGCCCACCAGTACTCAAAGATCGATACGAAAGTCTCCTCCAGCTGCTGACGCTCCCGTACTGTAACAGAGTTGTAGTACTTGTAGGCATTGGTCATGAGATCAGCCCCAAAGTTAGCCCCCACGTCAACAGCTCGGAGAATGGGGGGTTGCTTGAAGGATTGGCCAATGTTCTCCGGGATGACTCTCTGCGTTACTTCGAATGCTTTGTCGTAGTTCTCCCCGGAGAATCTTATGAACTGGGGCACCTCGTCTTTGGACTTACACTGAATGTACCACAGTTGAGAGGTATTCTCGTCTCCCTGAAATTTGTTGAGCTCTTTCTGCGTCTCATTGACTTGGGACTGGTCTTGAGTCTCGTCCTTGATGTCTACCAATATTCCAGCTGACAAGAAGTTGGAGCATGCGTTTCGGCCGGCTACGTTGGCAAGTGCTTCCTCGGTTCTCATGTCGGTCATCTCAGCGATGAAGATGGGGACCGGATAAGAGGGACTGCCTTCGGAGTCTCCTGAAAAGTAGAGGATCTGGCCATTATAATTGTCCCATCCGCCAGCTTCTCCTACCTGGTTCAGAATAACCTCCGGATCCGGGTTGAAGAGATGAAACCACTCAATGTCAGACGGGGACCACCGGGATCTCGTCTTGTCTCGGTGACCCCAGTCGGGGTGATATGCCGTCCGGCCAATGAATCCATCGTCGTCTGCCTTCGCAAGTCGGAGAGACTCGAACGGAATGTGGTGGATCGAACTGACGCGGAAGTTCATATTGTAGTTAACATGGATGGCGAACCCATGCCATAACGTAAAGTCTTTGCAGACCATGCGGAGGATCTTGTCGAGCTTCTCCCCTTCTTTGTTGACCCGCAATTTGTAGATGCCGGGGTCTTTGAATCCATGACCGTATACGAAATCATTGTATATGCTCAAGCAGGCATTGCCGGTCTTTGAAGCCTGAACAATCTCGCTGACTGTCTGGGGAAAGTCGTTGGTATCTCCGTATGTTTGGATGCCATATTGTCTCCAGTCCCGGGATTCGAACTGAGGAGCTGATTTGATCTGTGCAACTTTCATTCTGGCGTAATTTTAATAGTAGGAGGGACGGGAAGCGACCCCGTCCTATTACCAGTCCTATTTGGACCCTCCTTTTTTGGCTCCCTTCTTGGGAGCCTCTGAAACGGGATTGACTATCCGGTTGTAAGCCTCTTCGATCTCCCCGGCAGACATTTGCGAGTCTGCATAGGCTTCTTTGATGGCTTCCAGATCCATCCCGGCGTCGATGAACTCCTTCACCTCGGTGTCGATGTCGGCGGGCTTCTCCTCGGGCTTCTCCTCGGGCTTCTCCTCGGGCTTCTCCTCGGGCTTCTCCTCGGGCTTCTCCTCGGTCTTCTCCTCGGTCTTCTCCTCGGTCTTCTCCTCGGCGGATGCCGAGTCGAGAATGGCATGGATTGCCTCCATGGCTTTGGAGTACTCATCGAGCTTGGCGTTCAGCTCGATCTGTTTCTTGTTCAGCTCTTCGAGTTCGGCTTTCACGGACTCGATCTGCTTGCTCAGAACCTGAGCCTGACGCTTCTTGATTTCCACGTCCTTGTCCGGCATCTCCTTGCCATAACGAGACATGAATTTCTCCAGTCGGTCGTTCAGGTCTTCGGGAACTCGGGTGAAGTACGAGAGCGCATCCTTGTTGAATGCGATGTGGTACAGGCAGAGATCCTCCGTGATGTTCCTCGGGGTGAGGATCTTGCTGAACTCTTTGTTGATCGGGTCATGGAGTAAAGTGCCTGCTCTGAGTTCGTAATCGGGGTGTGCTACATTTTTCATTTGTTGTTCTGTTATTCGTCTTAATGCTAAGTCGGCTTCGATCAGGCAGAAGCCGCATCGGGAAACTGACTTATTCAAAAAGTATCGAGAAAGTTCATCTACTTCTCGATGGAGAGCGGGATTTTTTTCCAATTCCAATGTATGGGCCCGATAGGCTTCGCCTTTCAGGGACCCATACTTGGATTGGTAAGCTCTCAGTCTTTCGAGCATGTCAGTCATGAGTGCTACGATTTAGATCCTTTGGTCAGAAGCCCGTCTACCATGAGGTCTGTGGTGGCTTCGTCCGTGTCGAAGAGGCTCATCGGGAGCGAACCTTCCTGAGCGATGGTGCCGTTGGCCAGAGTTACCTGGTAAGCGACGCCGTCGGTCATTTCGGTAGTGACAGTGATTTCGGTGAGCTCCAGACCCGAGTCCCAGCCATACACCTCGTACTTGGTGTCCCCTTTGTCTCCGGTGTCGTTGTTCTCGACGATAGCGATGACGCGGGCATTGGTCAGGCCGTTTACGAACTTCTTGGCTGCTTCCGACTTCTTGAAGATTCGGACAACTACGTTGTGCTGGTGAGTCTTGAGGTACGTGCCAGCATTGATGGTGTCCGAGCCTACAGTTGCGTTGGGCAGCGAGTCGACTTCGTAACCAGTGGCACCGGTCTTAAGGATGAGCGAAGAGATAACATTGTCAGTTACAACAGACTTCGATTTGTCGACGTCCGAGTAGCTGAGGAGAATCACCCTGGCGGTGGTGCCGGCGATTGCCGGCTTACCACACACCTGGTTGATGAATCCTGTTTTGATTTTAGAACAATCAAGTCCTGCCATTTTCTTAGATTTTTAAGGATTAGATACCTACCGAGAACAGATCCGGGTTAGTGAGCTTGGCATCCGCCCGACCCATGAGTTCTACGTAGACTGCACGGTCTTTGTACTCGTACCAGATCCGCATCTTCTCGAAGCTGTCGATTGCATCAACACCTATGCCGAGCACGCTCTTCGAGGTGAAGAGAATTCGATGGGGATTGTTGAGCTTCGTGCCAGTGTCTTCCGATGTAGCGATGATCTTGTCCCAGATGGGCATTGCGATGACCGGGATGCCATTGAAGCTGAGAGCCTCCATGCCATTCAGCAGAGCCAAGCGAGCCGACTCGAGACAGCAAGCGTCCATGAGAGACTGCTGATAGGCATCGTAGACCGACTGGGTAACGAGGATAAACTTGTCAGACTGCTGACGGAGCAGAAGCGGGGCACTAAACACGACCGACTGAATGTATTCCTTGGCCTTGTCCGGAGTAAGCTTCTGAGCTGCGTAAGATGCCCCAGCATTTTCCGTAATGGTGGCTCCGCGCTGGGACGGATTGGCTGTAACCTGGGCGGTAATCTGTTTCCAGAAACCATTGATGATGGTGAAAAATTTCAGGTCGAGACCATCCGTAATGATACCGCTGTCGGTAACGTTCTTGGCGTCCTTGTCGTTGAACCAGAACAGGCGGTACCAGAAATCCATAATGGAGCGCTCCAGAACCTCGATGACAATGTTCATGTAGTCCGTGTCCGTGAAGTCCGGAATGTCGACGCCGGTGCGGAGAGAGTAAATAGTTGCCGACTGTTGGAGGTCAGTGTAACACTGGGACAGAAGGATCTCCCAGACACCGGGCTCCCACTTCAGCTTGCGGGTGTTGATGTTCCACGGCTGAGGAGTCGGGTTACACCCGGTGTTGACCACGCCGACCATGCCGCCCTCGCCGATGTAACCCACCTCGGTGTTAGTGACGATGTCGGGGAAGACTGTGTGGATGGAGTTGATGTCAGGACCCTGAATGGTGTCCTCCATAATCATCTCCGAGATTGCCTGAATGACACGTCCACAAAAAGTGAACTTATCCATGTCAAGGAATCCGCCATTTTTAGCTGCCATAGTTCTTAAAGTTTTTGAGTTTGACTACTTGAGAATCTTTTTGGCAGCGTTGACCTTCTGGAGCTTTTCGCGGGCTTCGTTCTTAAGGTCGGCTGCCGAGGGATCGGCCTTCTTGCCCCCGGGCAGAACCGTCTTGCGGTTCTTTGGGCGGTAGTTGCTACCACGGAGGTTGCGGAGTTCGTTCTCCTGCTCCTTGATGAGGTTCGTTGCCTCGTCGAGCATCGCCTCCAGTGCTGCAACGCGGTCCTCGAGAGACTCGGTGTCCTCCATCTCGATGCTGGTGACGATGTTGTCCTCGACAGTAACCACCCGACCGTCTTCCAGAACGACAGTGCCCGACGTCTCGCCATTGGCGAGAGTTGCCTCTACACCTTCGGCCAGATTGTCCTCTTCACCTACGGTCTGGAGAACGACCTGACCCTCAGCATCCAGATAGTCAAAATTGGCGGGAGCGCCTTTCTTGCCATTCCGGAATGCCTTGACTTTGCTCATGAACTTCTCATAAGCGCTTTTTTCGTTTTTTGCCATAGCATTAAAAATTTGGTTTGTGTTGTATGAATTGATTTTGGAAATGAATCCCAAGTCAAGAAGTGATTTGGCATCATGGATGCGTTCCTCATGCATGACATTGCGGAGCCGTTCCCGGTCCTGACCTGTTCTCTCGACATACACGTCAAGAATAGCCTCCTCCTCCAGAGCAAGCTCCTCGGCAATGCTACGAGCATCGTCGGAAGTGAGCCAATCCCCGACCGGCATGTATACCCGATGGATGAGTGCCCGGCAATTCCTGTTTGCCGACCGGTTCTCTGCCGGAGCTGCCAACAGGATGCACACTGCCATCGAGTGGCATCCCCCGACAATATTTGTGTATATAGTCCTCCCGCTCATGCGAAGATGATCGTAAATCTTGAAGCCCTCCTCAACAGAGCCCCCGTCACAGTCAATGTTGATGCACACCTCCTGTTCGTCGGGGTGTTCACCAAGTACCCGGCGGAAGGTCTCCACGGAGCAGATCTCTGAGGTCCCACCCCAAAGCTCCATCATGACCCGATTCTCTTCGGAGTCAATTGCGCCTTTTAAGTTGATGAATATCATGTGCCAAATTATTTCAATACAAATATAATTATTCCTAATAGATATTGAAATACTATTTGTGCTGGACTATTTAAAAATTAGCCCGGTCTTGAATCTGCACGTAGTTAGCATCTTCCCTCCGAATATCTTCGATTGTAGCAATCACTCTCACCTGGCCAAATGCTTTTTGAATTGCCCTCTCCATGTCAAGCCGATTCATAGGTTCCGACGCCTCAGCGAATGATCGGATAGCATATCCCCCGTCCGATCCAACTTTAGTGAACGGTACTCCGCCACCGAGTTCGTTTATGGCTGACAGAAGAGGCAGGAACATGCGGCTCGACTTCTTGTTAATGATGGTCTCGCCTCCTTCCGCCTCAATGTGCACTCCTCCAGCGGCATGACTGGGTCCCTCAATGTATTTACCTCTTGCGGCTTTCGGCAGAGGAGCTGCCCAAAGAGCTGCCATCTGAACTGCTCCCAAAGCCGCAGCTGCTGCAATGAACGGGATAGCCAAAGGGAATCCCATTTTAGCCGATGCCATGATGGAGATGGCAGTATTGATGCCAATCTCGAAGGATCCCATTGCCCTCTCCCGGATAGCTTGTTCCCGTTCGATTTTGGCCAACTCCTTCTCCTTCTGTTTCTCCATCTTGACTTTCTTTTCGTTGTACTGGGCCTCCGTGATTTGGCCATTAGCGTACATGTTTGCCAATGCCTGCTCCTCCCGGCTGTATTGTTTTTCTACCTCCTGAGCCCGGCGCTCCCCGAGAGCACTGGCCAAGTCATTGAAAGCATTAGCAAAGCCGGATGCCATTTCGGCATACTCCCGGAGCTTCTCGATCCGTTTTTCCCATAAAGCCTCCTCGTTCTCAGCCATCTCAAGTTGGATCTGAGCAATGGCGTCCTCGTTTCCTTGAGCTGCTGCCAACTCTGCCTCCAGATACCTTTTCCTGATCTCATACTTGGACTTGTGATTTAATTCGGCTTGAGCGAGCTCCTTGTCGAGGTCCATTTGCTGGAGACGAAGATTGTTGGCTCGGAGCTGGGCCTCCTGCTCATAGGTTTTCTCCCCGGCAGCTTTCCTGGCTTCGATTTGCTTCTGGAGCATCTCATTCTCGAGCTCCAGCTTCTCCCTTTCGTTGTCCGCTGCCTTCGAGAGGTCCTCGGCATACTGTTCGTTGAGAACTTGGTTGAACCGGTCAAGTTGCTGTTTGGTAGCGTCCTCGCGGATCTTTTTAATTTCATCCTGGAGGTTTTGCTGAATCTGTTTCTCGAGTTCGGCTCTGTTGACCAGGAACTGCTCATAAGCGGCATACTCTTTCTGGTATTCCTCCTCGCTCATACCTCTCACGAACTGAGGAGACTGAATGTTGGCCAGCTCCTTCATGGCGTCCTGGTACTTCTGAGTAACCTGGGCAATCTGCATGTCGACTGTGCCTCCGGAGGCTACAGCCAATATGTTGGCTCTCACCCCCGCAAGGTAGTCATTGAGCTGTTTGGCTTGGTTCTCGTAGAACTGCTTGTCAGACCGAGCCAGGGCATTCAGAGCCGTCTGATACTCCTTGTTAGTGATTTTGCCGTAAGCTTTTTGGAGAGCGAGACGCTCCCGGGCTCCATCCTGAGCTGCCTTGTAGAGCTTTTTCTCATACTCCATCCGGATGGCAATGTTCGTAGACTGGAATGTTGTTTGGAACCTGAGATCGTCTTCCCGGATCTTCTGCATGGCTTCCGAGTTCTTTAAAGCAACCTCCAGAGCCTTATCGGCAATGGCCTGCTGAGCCTCCCGGTTGGCTATTGCAATCTCAAGAGCCAAGTTATCAATTGCGGCTCCCTCATTCTCGATTGTCCGGAACAGTTCTTGGTATCGGCCTTTCAAATCGTCGAGTTCCTTTTTGGACTCCTTGTATTTGGCCAAGCTTCCTGACCATGTGTTGAGCTCCTCCTCCTTGGCTGCAATCACCTTTTTCAAGGAGTCGAACTCATCCATTGCAGCCATCTGTCTTTGACGAGCTGCACTCATCTCAATCTCGCGGAGCTTGTTAGCTGTTTTAAGCTGAGCTTCGGCGATCTGTTCCGACGTGGCATGATTGGCTTTGAGATTTTCTATTTCTCTCTTGCCCCGGATCTCCTCGGCTTTGGACAGAGTGTTCCGCTTGGTCTCGATCTGATCCAGTACATACGTGGAGGCTTCGGCAGCTCGATTGTATGCCTCCATTGCCCGGGTTGCTCTCTCTTGAGCTTCCGTGTTATTATTAAATGCGTTCATAAGAGCAACCACTCCAGCCACCAATCCGCCCACTGCTGCTGCCACCAATACAACGGGGTTGGCAGCCAAAGCCGCATTCCAAAGCCATGTGGCAGCTGCTGCTGCTTTGGTGAGGATGTTGCTAGCTCCTTGTACGGCATTTTTAGCAGCTATCGCTTTCGTCTCGGCGAGAGTCTGGTTGATGCCAACCAGCTGAACCAAGTTAGATGCAGCTCGATAAGTGGCTTCGGTCTTGGAGAGAGCTGCTTGGAGAGAAGACAAAGAGGAAAGAGCCGTGATGATGGTTATCATCTTCGTCATGGTAGCATTGAGCTCCTCGTTCTCGCTCCCCAGTACCTGAGTGGCTGTGGTCCAAAGGCCCCATACGGAAGTCAAAGCTGACGTGGCGCTGGTAACTGCCTGTATGGTTTCAGTTCCTTTACCAACGTTGGATATAGCTGTATTGACCAGGTCCTCAGCGCCTTTCAGTTCACCGGCTCGTTTAATCATCTCCTTGAACGTCTCAGAACTCGTATCCCCGGACTGAGCCATCTGGATGAGTGTCTGGGTAAGGTCGGAGAGTTCCTGTTTCAGGTTATCCGTTGCCTTCTCGTAGTTACCAACTGACCGGCGATAGTCCCCGAGTGCCTCCTCCTGAGCTTTGAGCTCCTCGGTGGTTTCTGCAATGCGCTTGCCGAGCTCGGCTTTACGAGCCGCGTCCTGCATTGAGTTGCCCAGCTCTGCAAACTCGGCATTGTCCAAAGCCAGCTGGGTTCTAAGTTTTGCTAAACTTGCCTCCTGTTGGTTCTGGAGCTTAATGTTGTTCTGGATTTGCTTCTGGTACTTGTTCGCCTCGCTGTTGATTGCCTTGATCTGGTTGTCAAGCGCATAGTATTCTTGAGCATTCTCCTCAGTTACTTTGCCGAGAGCCTTCTGCTGGTCTCTCAACTCCTGGGACCGGAGTTTCAATTCGGCTAACGTCTTGAGGGCATCCTCAGCTGTTACACGGACGTTGTAAATTGTATTTTTCTGTTTTTCGGCCATATCACATTCGTATTAGGTCTACTTTGGGTATCTTTCCAGCTTGGAAGTTGTTTATTTTCGAAACGTAGAACCAGAACCCATGCTCTTCCAGCCATATCGGGTTGAACAAGTCCAAACTTTGAATGTCGAGCGAGTCCAAAAGAATTTGGACCTGTAGGATCTTTGGTCTTTTGAGTATATTGTTGATGAGCTTGTCGTAGTACTTAGGAACGTAGTATTTCAAATTTTTGAAATACGCCGTGTATAGTCGTACCTGGGTAGTGGTGTGGCCTACCCTCACCTTGGGCCGCATATAGTCAGACTTATCTATGTGGACGACCATCGGCTTACTTAGAACATTGTACTCCCAAGTCGTCTCGGTCACTTCCCCGTTCTCCATCCGACCTCTATTGATGGTCCAGATAGGGTAGTTAGCAAGTGTATGAATCTTATTTGTAGTGTCCGCATCATAGAGGCTTTGGTTGAGCCCTGCCAAGAACCCAATTTGGAACAGGAGTTTGGTGGGCTGGAGGTTGACGTCCGGGATGCTGAACTTGTACGAGTCAGTAACGTTGTTGTCCTTATTATCCTCTAACTTTATCTCGTTGGACTGGGCATAGCTGGACAATTGGAACGTAAGTTTGGTGTCCTTTCCTTTTATCAGCTTGTCAGACCAATTTTTCCCGGACGAACTTCGTCTGTTGTAAAACTCCCGAATAGAGTATGCTCTTGCTACCTTTGTGACGGGATTAACGTCGACGGTTAGACCAAACAGCTGGACAAATGCTTTGACTATGTCCCCCAAGCTTTTGAATCCAGTAGAGGCCAGGAGGTCATAGGTTAGTCCGGGTTGGGGCTTATCCCCTGGTGAAGTTTCAGGCACAGGAGGAGCAGTAATGCTGACCGGAAATCTCATGTCAAACGAACTGCCAGGGTTAGTGACTATGGCGAGAGTTCCAGACACCAGTATGTGCTCCCCTGCCTCCATCTGGATGTCGACCGAAACGTTGCCAGAAGACCCCGATGACCAGGACCTTGTCAACACTACAGCACTGGTTCCGTCGTTCTTGTAGTGGGTAACTTTGACTGACACACTACTCTTTTGGATGGCAGAAATATTGGACCACGAGAATCTAAACGTGATGGTCGTGTCCCATAGAGTCATCCAGCTGAATGTTCCGGATCTGGGGCCTATAGTCAAACGTCCGGCGACCGGGTCACGGAGAGTTACCCCGGGGGAGCCTTCCCATATCACCCCGGTGGGGGTGCCAACCGTGGGATTCCGGATCCAGCCAATTCCGGATGCTCCCGGAGCCTTGGGGTTGTCTGCCAAAACGGGGTAAGTGCAAGGCAAAAACATTTCGGCTCGGTCGACGAGGTCCACGTCGGTCTCGAGACTGTAGCCTGCTCGACCGAAGATCCATGTCACCAAGTCATACCAGTTGAGGTGGGGGTAGAACTTGTCCAACTCACTGACTTGCCTGATTGCCTCCATGGCGAAAGGGGGGAAGTTCGGGTTCTTTTGTAGAGTTGCATACAGCCAAAAGTACAGGACTTTAGCCCCTTCGGGGCCGGAGAGGTATCGCTCAGTCTGTCCCATTGTGTCCGTGTACCACTTGAGGAGGAACATACCATTCCCCGGGTCCTTCGCGTCAGTGTTGTTTAGTGTGTCGAACAGGTCAACGGTTGCCCCGAGGATCTGGACCCCGATCGATGTATCTGATACGTCTACGATGTTCAATACTGCTCCAGCCGGGGATATGAGTGCTCCCTCATAGAATAGTTGGCAAGGAAACCTCATGTATGGCACACCCGAACCTGAGCCAACTACAAAACTGAATTGGAATGCTTGCTCGTTATGGGTCGTCCTGGGCAGACTGATCCGCTGGGAGTACGAGGCATTCCTGTCTTTCAGCTCCGCCAGATTGTTGATCTGGTAATTCATCGCAGGAGCATCCAGCGGGAGGTCCAGGGACCAGACCTCGCCGTCAATGCCTTTCATGAGTAGTTCATAGTTCATATTACCACTGAGTTTGTTCGTCAATAAGCTGGAACTCGTAGCTAACAGTGTTCCTGGGAGTCTTGGTGTCCCAAGTTAAGTCCGTGTCATTTACTAGGACTCGTTGCCATGCCTTGACTGAGTAGTTGTACCTTTGAACAAGAGGCGAGAGAGCAATTCCTTTGAGCAAGTTGAAGTCGTTCTCATCAAGCTGTTCTGCTCCTGCTTGGACTATGTTCTTAAACTCCGGAGCTAACTCGCCTCTCGTCTGTGAGGCATAGGGGTCTCTGGAATTCGCTAATACGTATTGGTCTCCCCGGTCAACCTCCTGCGTATACTTCTTGTGTTGCTCAAACATGTAAGTGTCCCATCCGCCTTTCTGGTTTATCCAGCGAATGTAGAATGGGTTGCAAGGTACCTCCGTATCGACGAATATGATGTTCCATGCTTGAGAAGAGTATGCGCTTACAGGAAGTCTGAGTTTTACGTAGTCTGCTTCATCATTAGCTTCATCCTCAAATTCGTACACAAGGGGGATGCTGAGTCGGGTAGAAATTTCAAATTGATTTTCGACACCACCATAAAGCTTAACCCAAACGTCGACCGATGTAGCGACACGTGGTGACCCCAAAAACCCTCTCGGGAATAGGGTGACATAGTACGGATACCCGTAGTATTTTTTTACATACAGATTCCTGTCGTTGTCAGGAACCCGGTCAGTCAGTACGAGTCCTAAGTATGACTCGGTGAAATTAGCGTTGTAGCCTCGAGCCCTAACTCCCCGGGAGGCATATCGAACATTGAAGTTTCGGTCGCCGATGACTCTGTAAGCATATGCCGATATGAGACTGTAGTCAATGGCAAAGCCGATGAGTGAGTTTGTGTACGGAAATGTTCTCAATCTGTCGTCCCGGAATCCGGCTTTTGCCAAGAAACTGAGGTCGTAATTCTTTGTCGTCCCGAATCCCGAGTCTCTGTAGATGTCGATGCTTTCAGTTAGTGAGTTCGCTGCTTTAATTGGACTGGGGCTATAGCCGACAAAGTTCTTTCCGTAGGCCAAACTCATACCTGTGAGAGTAACCTTCACTCCAGCTGTTGCTCCTTCAATACCTGCAAAAATGACAAGGAAATCGCAGGGGGATCCTGCTGTAACAATTTGCGGTATCGGAACCCTCCACGTCATGTTGGCACCAATTGGTATATTTGTTTTAGCAATCACAGTGGTAAGATTACCCGAACTGGTTGCTTGGAACAAAGCAACGGTGAGTGAAGTGGCACCCACTCCAGCCCCGCGAGAAACCCTAAAAGAATACCATTCCCCGGGTACCACCTTTCTACGGAGAGGAAACTTCACAGAATAGTTGTTACTACTACCTCCACTGTTATCAATTACTTCGACCTCCTCATTGTCTATAATGTTCAACGAGACCATATTGTCCTCGTCAAAGTTCTGAGTCTTGATCTCAAGCCCAGGTGTTAATTTGTCGGTCTTAACTGGTATTTGCGAATATGCTGAGTATAAAGAATCCTCAGCCGGTTGATTGGTAATTGCCATATCGCGTTATATTATATATCCGTGGTCCATATTGTTGTCAGGAGTGAATGCCTCTTCAATGAGGACCTCCATTGTCTTGTCCAAATGCTGAGCCAGGTACTCCTCGAAGTTATCAGCGGGAGTGTCGACCAAGTCAACGTAGATGTGATTGCGGTAAAGCTCTGAGCCTTCTCGTTTTATCTTCCATGCAGTGGCATTTCCGAATCGGACCAGGTCCTTGGGATCCGAGAATGTGATGCCTTTGAGCTTTGCCCACTCCATGATGATCTGTCCCAAATTGGCGGGGATCTTTCCAGGACCTCGTCCCCGGATGAGAGTGTAGAAGTAGTTTGGAGCTTCGATCGTTCCCCAAACTGTTTCCCCTTCTCGTCCCGTCTGGACTGTTATCTGAGCATAGGTTCTGCCGGAGGCTTCCTGCCCGGCGTCCTGTGATGCCCGGATGATCTCGTCCCTCATCTGGGTGAGACCCTCAGCCAATATCTGTTCCAGTCCTACCGCCATTTGTTTCTGGGTTTGCGAGCATTGGCTTTCTGTTGAGCCTTACGCTCCAGTTCCTTGTTCAGTCTCTCCCGGAAGAGGTGGCTCTGCAAGTTGGTGAAAAGGAGGTTGTACACCTTCCCGTATTTCCATTCCAGAATCTCATCCGGGTCTTTCGAGTAGTCCTTGGCCAGTGCAGTGATGGTGGCCATCTCGCCAACCACCAAAGAGAATTGAGTAATGCCGGCTGCCTTTTCCTCGGCACTGGGCTCGTACTTGAGCTCAGTCTGTTCTCGCTCGATCCAATATTTAATGCCCATGAGAACCTCGTACCAGTACTCGACAATTTCGGAGGTGTTCCTGAGACTCCATTTGACGCCGAGACATTGCATTCCTTCCTTCATCTTGTCAATGTCGGTCAGCTCCTTTTCAGTGATGATCCGGCCAAGCTCTATGCGTTGGCCGAACGTCATCTGACCGCCTTGTATGTCGATTCGCTGTATCATTTTATGTAGCAGTGTTTGAGACTCCAATACTGTTCGGGGATGTCTTCAATTTTTATTGAGTTGACTATAAACCCAGATCCGGAGCCCAGGTTGGGGTACGTCACACTCGACTTTTTCCACCCATCCTCTTCGGTCCATGGGTAATCTACTGCTAAGTCGCCATTCCCATCAACAGTAAGTTGTCCAACAAAGTTCCTTGTTTGCGAGATGTAGAATGCCAATAGAGGCAAACTCACTGCGGACACCAAAGCTTGGATCCATGCAGGAGGATAGACCGGCATGGGCAAGTCCTGTCGGTCAAAGAATAGAGTGTGCCCCGACAAGTCAAACCCGGGCTTTACCACTTCGAGGAGGGGGCGCCAGATCTTGTCCTTGTACGATTCAATGCACCAGTCCTGTTTGAAGGTGAACTCCAGTCCTACGCTGACCTCGTTGGCGTCAAACCGAGGAGACGGGTACAGCACCCGGACAGTGTTCATGATTTCCGGATATTGCTTGACCAGCTGAGAGGTCTTGAGCAAGTAGAGGAAAGGCCGGACCATCTGCTCCTCGATTTGG
>OGII01000936.1_pt1 | contig 23529 bp, 20 predicted proteins | sample 1571701 | NCBI WGS metagenome assembly OGII01 (sample SAMEA2581950, study PRJEB24529) | metagenome | biome: Human gut stool | place: China | collected 2011
GGGGCTTTCAGCCAGACCTGCTCATGCCGCAGGAGGCACTCTTCGCCAGAGGGGCGCATTCCATGCAGGCTGCTATGCGCAGGGCACTCTTACGCAGAGGGCGTTCCGGCAATACTGCTTTTTCTAAAACTGAAAGCAATGTTGCCGGAAATCTATGCCGGATGTGCAGAAAGGGGGAATCCAGACATGGCGATTTTTCATTACACAATCAAAATAGTCGGACGAAGTAAAGGGAAATCTGTTATCTCCGCTTCCGCATATCTCAATGGGGATGTGATGAAAAACGAGGAAACCGGGCGAATCAGTTATTACACTTCTAAAAAAGAAGTGGTCTACACCAGTCTGATGATGTGCGAAAACGCACCTCCTGAATGGCAGATAGTACCAGAAGAAAATATAAAACGCTTTCAAAAATCTGTCCGATACAAAAGGTCAGAAGATAAAGAAGCTGCTTTAGAAAAATTTAAAATCACATTTCAGAAACAACGGTTATGGAATGAGGTATTGAAGATTGAAAAAAGTGCAGATGCCCAACTTGGCAGGTCATTTGAATTTGCCCTCCCCAAAGAATGGAGCAGACAGGAACAGATTCAATATACAGCCGACTATATCAAAAAAACATTTGTGGATAAGGGAATGTGTGCTGATTGGAGTATCCACGACAAAGGGGATGGCAATCCTCATGTCCATCTGCTTCTGACAATGCGCCCTTTTAACCCGGATCATTCTTGGGGGAAGAAAGAAGTCAAAGATTGGGATTTTGTCAGAGATAAAAGCGGAAATATCGTGATTGATGAATCCCATCCGAACTGGTGGCAGGATAAGAAAAACCCTGACCGTCATGGAATCCGTATCCCTGTATTAGATGAAAACGGAATCCAGAAGATTGGTGCAAGAAACCGCCTGCAATGGAAACGGGTACTGACCGATGCTACGGGATGGAACAATCCAAAAAACTGTGAACTGTGGCGGAGCGAGTGGGCAAAGGTGTGTAATGAACATCTGCCTTTGCATAATCAGGTCGATCACCGTTCTTACGAAAAGCAGGGAAAACTCCAGATTCCTACCATCCATGAAGGTGCTGACGCAAGAAAGATTGAACAAAAGTTTCTTGCCGGGCAGGAAATAAAAGGTTCGTGGAAAGTAGCGGAAAATCAAATCATAAAACAACAAAACACGTTATTGCAAAAGATACTGGACACCTTTGGGAAAGTATCAGGTGCATTATCATTATGGAAGGAGCGATTAAATGACATTAGAAGAAAGCCGGGAAATTATACCCTTAATGGAGTCCATGATTGGGCAAATCGAAGAACAGCAGACCTTAATGGCAGAAATGCTTCTGGAAATGCAGAACCGGGACACCCAACTCTCTCTTATGCAGGAACAGAATCAGAAATTGCAAAAATTAAACAGCGAGTTATCCGAGCTGCTCAACATTTTGCCAAATACCGAGGAACTACTTTCCAAGATGGAAGAACAGAAAACGAAGATAGAACTTTTGGAAAACGAAAATCAGCAATGGCAGATATTGGCACAGAAGCTGAACAGCGAAAACAGTTTATTACTGAAACAGAACACCGAATTGCTGAACTGGAACAGCAGGTAGAGAAAGGACGTGATATAGATGAACGAATCCAGAGAATTAAAGAACGCCGAACAGTTGGAAGAACTTCTGCTCTTGACCGAGGAGATACAAGAAGAGTTGGAACAGAAAGACCAGCTTATCGTGGAACTGAAGACGCAGCTCAACGAATCTCTGACCTTGAACGAGAAATTAAACAAAGAGAACAGAGCCGGGAATATTCAAGCATTAAAGAACGACTTGAAGCTGGCAGACAGAGCATTGCGGAGCGAGAAAGAGAAGCTGCGAAGCGCAAACGTCACGATAGAGGAATGTCAAGATAAAATACGATGCTTAACACAACAACGGGATTATGCCCGGACACATCAGAAAATCGTAGAGATACCGGTAGAAAAGCCGGTACTCTATAAAAAATGCGAAGCCTGTGACCGGACAGCCTATCAGAATGCAAAAGCAAGATACGAAACACAAAAAGAGCAACTTGCAGGACAATATAAAGCAAAAACGGTAATGTTCCAAACAACCTTGTTCCTTCTTGCATGGTATTCGCTGACAACCACTCTTTTTCAGGCAGTACAGTCAGATGTGTTCCTTTCCGATTGCAAATCATTCTTCCATGATGCAGCATCATTCATACAAACTTTTATCGGTTGGACGATTGATGCCGGGCAATCTGTGGCACAGATTAGCACAAAAATTCCAAATCCTTTTATAGCCGGAATGGTATATTGGATATTGCTAATATTGATTGTAGGAATATGTGTGGCAGGAACAGGGATACTGGCGATACTGATAGAAATAAAGGTTATAGAATTATATAGGGAAAAGTGTTGGGATGTCATTACTCTACTGATGATACTGACAAGTGCTGCTGTCATCATTTATTTTGGAGAAGCAATCAAAAAAGCACTGTCAGTAAATCTTCTATTGCTTTTTGTACTTTTGCAGGGCGCATATGTTGGACTTAGGTGTTATTTAGAATCGTACCTTGAGAAAAGAAACTATTAAGCATTTTTTACAAAGCTATGTACAAAATCATTCTAAAATTCCCATTCAATAATTGTACATTAGTCAATGATGTGACACCAACTTTTGAAAAATAAAAAGATTGGCATGGTACTATAGAATCTAATCGGTAAGCATAAGATACTATACCTCATTCTTGTTCTGTTTGATTACTTTTTATCTGCAAGATTTTATTGAACAAACGGAATAAGAATTATTGTGTCTCGAGTTCGAGACGTTTTTCTAAAGGTGATTTCCAGCCTAGAACCTGCATTGGTATTTTATTAGAGCGATTTAGGTATCGTCTCATTTGAATCATTAGATCATCATAACTGAAAAACGACATATGATTGTAGAATCGTTCTTGATCATTACGATGGCTACGTTCAACTTTACCGTTATGTCGGGGTGTTCTAGGGCGAATTTGCTTATGCTTTATTCCGATTTTTCCACAGATAACATCAAGAGGATGGATTCGGTCTGTTTTCTTCAAGTGGGTGAATTCGCCTCCGTTATCTGTTTGCAAAATCTGTGGCTGATAGCCAAAGTAATCGATCGCACGCTTTAAAAAGTCAACAGTGGAATAGCTGCTTTGTTCCATGTAAGGATAAATAAATCGTTCTCGAGAAGCTTCATCAATAACGGTGTATTGATAGAACTTTTGCGGAATAGATCCTGAGTAGCAGGCGGCAGGGACGTACTTTACATCCATTTGCCACTTGATTCCAAGCGTAGATGGAGTGTCATAAGGCTGAGGTTTGCGCTTGTTCTTAGTAGAAGGTGCAGAACTAGAATAACCAAGACGACGATAAACGCGGTACAATGAGCCTGGATGTCTGGAATACCCTTTATTAGAACGGAGCTTACCATAAAGCTCACAGACGGAAATTTTAGGGTTGCGTCTGTGATAGTCCTGAATCCATTTTAGTTCTTCGTCTGTATGAGCATTGGGATGCTTGGAGAGAGGACGATGCGACTTGTCGATTAAGGATTCTTTTGTACCATCGAATTTCTTATTCCATCGCATCAAAGATGATTTGGAAATATGATATCGACGGCAGACAAACGATACACCTACACCGGTACGATAAAGTTTGGCTGCATAAAATTTTGTATTAAGTTCATGTGGAAAATATCGTTGTGAGTATGTTATTGTATTCATGACGGTTGATAATCCTTTATATAGAGTTTTGGTTTGGCGATTAAAATTCTATAGGACTCAACCGTTTTTGTATAGGGGTAGGTGTCACATCAATTGTAACCCTACACATTCTAAAATTCCCATTCAATAATACGATTGAGAAAACCTCTCTGATACAGTATAATAAAGTGTCAGGGAGGTATCTCTATGAAGGAAAAAATACTAATCATTGAAGATGATTTTACGATACAAACACAGCTTAAAACTCTTTTGTCTGGGAATGGATATGAAGTATTTGCAGTTACGGATTTTTCCAAAACAATAGAGCAGTTAAAAGAAGCTGCGCCACATCTGGTTATTCTGGATATAAAACTTCCGGGGAATAACGGTTTTGAAATATGCTCGGGGATTCGCACCTTTTCAGATATTCCGATTGTATTTGTAACAAGCAGCAATACAGATATGGACGAACTGAACAGCATTATGCTGGGTGGAGATGCGTTTATCACAAAGCCTTATAATCCCGCTATTCTTCTTGCTAAAATTGCTGCATTGTTAAAGAAAGCCTACCGTTCCCCTCAAACAGAAATTTATATGTGGAGAGAAGCTACCCTGCATTTGGAGAGTAGCATGATAGAGTACAAAGGACAGAAAGCAGAATTGACAAAGAATGAATTGAAAATCCTCTACTACCTTTTTAAGAACTCCGGAAAAATCTGTTCCAGAAATGATATTGTGGATTTTCTTTGGGACAATCAGCTTTATGTTGATGATAACGCCCTAAGTGTCAATATTACCCGTATTCGCGACAAACTGGCAGCAATCGGACTTGTAGATTTCATTAAAACAAAACACAGGCAAGGATATACATTATGAGTGGAAAACAATATTTGAAAAATCAACTCCCCGTTATTTTAATCAATCTGCTGGGTATGCTTGTCCTTGCTTTGTTCCTGATTGCAAGCGATAATCCTATCCAAACAGTCCTGTTTATTTTTGCAGTCTGGTCGATTGTCCTTGTTTTATCTTTGCTGGCATTTTATTTCTCACGAAAAAAATATCTGAATAAATTGCTCAATATGACGGAGCAATTAGAAGAACGATATTTATTGCCGGAAATCATGCAAGTGCCGGAAAGGGCTGATGAACAGGTTTTTTACCAGATTATGAAAATGGCTGAAAAATCTATGTTGGAACGGATTGGCGAAGTACAGAGGGAACGCAGGGAATATAAAGAATACATTGAACAATGGATACACGAAGTAAAAACACCAATTACAGCGATGAAGCTGCTGTGTGAGAATAACCGTTCTCCCTTTTCCAGAGAGGTATTGGCAGAGTTAGAGAATATCAACCAATATACAGAACAGGCACTTTACTATGCCCGGAGTGAACACGCTGAAAAAGACTATTCTGTCCGTGAAGTCAATTTATGCGATGTTGTGCATAGTGCAATCGCAGATAATAAGTATCTTTTGCGTCAAAGCAATATGTCAATTCAGATAGACGATATAGAAACAAAAGTTTATACCGATGAAAAATGGGTGCGGTTCATCTTAAATCAGATTATCGGTAATGCAATCAAATACCATGCAGAGCAGCCTATTTTGCACTTTGGGGCAACAAAAACGAATGACAAGATTGTGCTATCTATCAGCGATAATGGGATAGGTATTCCTAAAAGTGATTTACCCCGTATTTTTGAAAAAGGATTTACAGGTCAGAATGGGCGAACCGGGAAAAATTCTACTGGAATTGGCTTATATCTTTGCAAGCGTCTATGTGATAAACTGGGAATAGGGCTTACTGCTTATTCCGAAAACAGAGGAACAACGATTTCACTTATCTTTCAAATGAATGATTTTATTATCGGAGTGCAGGGCTGACAGGTTCTGCACTTCTTACATTTTTGTAAGAACTGTGTAAGAAAACTTGATACAAAAAATGAGATACTCCATTTACAATAAAGATATGGAACAGTTAAGGAGGTTTATCAGATGAATACGATTTTGAAACTGGAACATATCCAGAAATATTATGGCAATGAAGGGAATATTACCAAAGCCATTAAAGACATTAGCTTTTCTGTGGAAGCTGGGGAATTTCTCGGAATTATGGGTGCGTCCGGTTCTGGAAAGACAACGCTGCTCAACTGTATTTCTACGATTGATACCGTAAGTGCAGGGCATATTTTTTTAGATGGAACAGATATAACGGAAATCAAACCAAAATCCCTTGCCCGTTTTCGCAGGGAGAATTTAGGGTTTATATTTCAAGACTTCAATTTGCTGGACACATTGACGATTTCAGAAAATATTGCACTGGCATTAGCAATCAACAAAGTCCCTGCCGGGAGCGTAGAATCCCGCATTTTGGATATAGCCGGAAAGCTGAATATCAGCGATATTCTAAACAAATATCCTTATCAGGTATCCGGCGGACAAAAACAGCGTTGTGCTTGTGCAAGAGCAATTATCAACAACCCGAAGCTCTTACTGGCAGATGAGCCGACAGGGGCATTAGACAGCCATTCCTCACAAATGTTGCTGTCTACCATTCAAAGTATCAATGAACAGCTTAGGGCGACAATTCTTATGGTAACTCATGACGCTTTTACCGCCAGCTATGCCAACCGTATTCTTTTTTTGAAAGACGGAGAAATCTTTATGGAACTGCGCAAGGGCAACGACAGCAGAAGTGCTTTTTTTGATAAAATTCTGAATGTCCTTACCATGATCGGAGGGGGACAAAGCCATGTATGCTAAACTTGTTTTCAGAAATGCAAAACGGTCTGTAAAAGACTATCTGGTCTACATTGTCACAATGACAATCTGTGTTACCTTGTTTTATGCGTTCTTGTCTATTTCCAGTAGTTATTATAGCCCGGATATAGGCAGCGAGTATGATTTTACTCTGTTAAGTGACGGAATGAAAATTGCAATCTGCATGATAACATTGCTGTTGTTATTTTTGATACGGTTCGTCAATCATTATATGCTAAGGCGAAAGCAAAAAGAGTTTGCTGTCCAGTCCATTATGGGAATGGAACAAAAAACTATTGGCAGGATTTTCTTTGCAGAAACACTGATTATGGGTATGTTTTCCATTTTGATTGGTATTTTTTGCGGTGTATTTTGCTCTCAATTCATTACCGCAATGCTCCTTACTGCTTATGGAGAGCCTTATGAAATCTCATGGACATTGTTCCCGGACACCGTTTTGCTGACAGTGATATTTTTTGTGGTAAGTTTTTTTGTGGTAGGAGTTTTCAATACACGCACAATCAAAAAAACAAAAATTATTGATATGCTTTCCGCAGAGAAAGAAAATGAGCCAGAATTGAAAAAGAGCCGATTCATTCCTGTCGTAGTAATTCTGTTTTTAATGTTTACTTTATGGGAATTGTTTTCAGGAATACAAAATGTCCGATTTTATTATGACTCCCGCTTTGTTTTCCCGGTGAAAATCATGTATTGGGGAAATATTTTGCTCCCTGTTGTTACATTAGGCTGGGCGGCATTATGGATGTTGAAAAAGAAAAAAATTGCTTTTCAAAAGTTGATTGATGGGCTGCTTATTTGTTCTGTATTGCACGCCTTTTTAGCAGCAAGCGTACCTGCTCTTACCAATCAATACTATTTGCCTTTACATGGTGGAATACTGAATCAATATCTGGTATTTGTATTGATTGATTTGCTCTTCTTTATTTGTGCATTGATTTATCTTGCCAGCAGCTTGATTGTAGCATGGAAAGTAAAATCGCCGGAACATAGATACAAGGGAGAAAACCTGTTCTTTTTCGGGCAAATTATATCAAAACTAAATACAACCAGCAAAACAATGACGCTGATTTGTATAACCCTTGTCCTTGCAATCTTCATGTTTATTGCCGCCCCTATTTTGACGGGCTGGGCTTCAGGTTATTTGGATATGCGCTCTATGTATGATGTGCAGGTATATTCAAGATATAATGACGTATATGAAGAAGAAAATCTGCCGCAAGACAGTTATGAAATCATTACTGAGTTTCTGACAGAACACAAAATAGATACAGTTTATGATTGCACGTTCAATCTATATCTGCCAGAGAAAGACGATTTTCACAACAGACAGAAATATGATTTTCCGATTGTAGCAATTTCTTTGAGTGATTATAACACTATACGGGAAATGCTGGGTTACGAACAGATTTCTCTGGAGGAAGATGAATTTACAACACAATGGAAAGCAATCGCCACCGAGGAAGAACGGGATAGCTTTTTGAAAGAACACACCAGCATTATGACAGACGCAGGAGAATTGACTCTTTCCGGGCAGTCCTATTATGAGGATCCGATTGGAGAAACAGCGTACAATTCCTATACAAATGTATTGTATGTACTTCCAGACAATATTTGTGAAAAGCTGTTGCCAGTAATAAAAAACCGATATATTACAACAACGGAAAATATCTCCTATGAAAATGCAAGGAAACTGGAAAAACTTTTTACAGAGAAATATCCCGAGCAGGCAGAAACCGGGGCTATTTATGGCGTGCGTTTTAGCACACTGCAAATCAATAGTTCCATAGCAAATAACTTTATTTTACAGACTGCAATGATTTATGGTGCTGTCGTACTGATGGTTATATGTCTTACCGTACTTTCTTTGCAACAACTCTTAGACGCAGGACAATATAAATATCGCTTCTCTGTACTCCGAAAATTGGGGGCGGAAGAAAAGCATATCGGAAAACTTATCTTGCAACAATTAAGTGTTTGGTTTGGGCTTCCAATTATCACAGCAATCATTGTAGCTGCTGTTGTAATAGCTTACTTTATCCAAACCATATCAGCAGAAATTTCAGCCTATATTGGGTTTAGTACATTGATGTTACAAATAGGGGCAACAATGGGGATTTTGGTAATTTTATTGATTTGTTACTTCATAAGTACATGGATTATTTTTAGGCGCTCTGTTAATCCATAGAAAATATGTAATTATTGCATTTCGCACATTCTTTAAAGAGGGATAGCACTCTTAATGAACACTATCCCTCTTTCACTTAATAAAGTTCTAATGAATCTTCTGCATCCACCCACATCTGTAAATTGCCCTCAAGATATAATCTTGCATATTCCAAAGGCTCATCCACAGCCAATGAAGTAAGCGCACATTCTGATCCGTATGTGGTTTTTAGATTTTTTTCAGCTTTCCAGCAATCAATGCGAAGCATATATCCGGCACTTGTGTAAACATCAATACTATCGTGATTTATGTTGTATTCTGCATAAATTGTTCTCATCGTATCTTATCTCCATTTTCTTTTAATAATCAGTTATAGAGTTAAATATCGAAAACATTTCAATCAGTTCACCATGTCGTTATTGTTATATGTTATACTGTGTTATGAAATTTTCTTTCCCTTAATTTTTCCCATATTAAGGTTCATGAAAGCTAATGGGAGAATGTAACACAAGGGAAAGAGTAAGGGAAAGTACACTTGCTACAAACTTAGTATTTTCAAGGGTTTGCGAAGAATTTGATAATCAAATATAACAGTTATTAAATTTCCTAAAATATGTGAAATATCAACTGGGATTTGGCTATTTCGTTGCAACAATACTTATCCAATGATTTTTTGCATTTGAATACGTTTTGATCTCTGTAAAACCCGCTTCTTTCAAAGCGGCAACAAGTTGTTTAGATGTGTAAATCTTCATACCATTGATCATCTTTGTCCATTTTTCATCTGCGGCATTCGTTCCGTCACTCTCGTTACAAATCAGGAATATGCCTTCGCTTTTCAGCACACGGTTGACCTCGGAAAAGCATTTTACTAATCCTGGCCAAAAGTAAACTGTTTCGAAGGCAGAAACATAATCAAAAGTCGCGTCAGAAAAGGGTATAGCAGATACATCTCCTTGAACTACATTACATTTCCCTTGTTTAATGGCGAGGGCGTTCAATTTTTGAGATTCTGCCACACTAACCTCAGAATAATCCATTCCTGTCACGTGGCCATTTCTACATCTATCAAGCCAGACCGCAATATTTGCTCCGCCGCCACAGCCGATGTCCAGAACTTCAGCATCAGACTTCGCGGAGATATTTGAGAATCCCCATTGCGATAATTTGGCGTGACCGCTGTTCATCATCTTCGTCATCAATTTTCCGCCGAAGCCTTGTGGCTTACGGGTATTTTCAAAAAATCTCATTACAGAATTCCTCCTCCACAAATACCGGTTTTCTTAATTCGACAAACCGGTATTGCTCAATCGTTTTTCTCCGTTAGGAGAATATACAATCCATAAATAAAAAGAACAAGGAATAAAACCGTAGGAATCAATAATCCATTTTCTAAAATACTTACAATCATTCTTCCAGGTGGCGTTACCCATGCAGTTGCTGGATTTTGCATTGCCGCTATTATCATTCCTACAATACCAACAACACCACTTAATGTTAAAAAACCACCTTTTATATTTCTACTCATAATCATTACCTCCTCGTTAAATTCCGATTTGTTACGTTGAAATTATAGCCGATGCAGGGAGCGTTTTCAAGCAATCCTGATTTATCTGACAATATTATGCCAGTTTTCATAATATATGTGGACAGCAGTCAGGGACATTCCAGTGGAGAAAGTGATGGTATTTGAAGATAGAAAGCATTGTGAATATGTGATAAAATTTAAAAGCAGCATATCAAATGATGATACCTATTTAGAAACGATATTATAAGGATTAAGGAATATGGAAATAAGAGAAAGCACAACAGAAGATACAAAGCAGATTATGGCAATTTTTACAACGGCAAAGGCATATATGATTGCGCATGGGAATAAAACGCAATGGGGAGATGGATACCCTGATGAGAAAATATTAAAAACAGATATAGATGCCGGAAACAGCTATGTAATTATAGACAATGGAATGATTGTGGGAACATTTTCATTTATCATAGGAGAAGAACCAACTTATCAGATTATTAAAAATGGAAAATGGACTGATAACAGATTGTATGGAACCATTCACAGGCTGGCATCTAATGGTACAAAAAAAGGAATCGCCAGAGCATGTTTTGAATATTGCATTGAACAGATAGACTATATTCGTATTGATACACACAAAGATAATATTTCTATGCAGACTGCAATTGAACGGTTTGGATTCCACAAATGTGGAAATATATACGTCAGAGATGGAGCTGAACGGATAGCGTATGATTATTTGAATGAATAGTATTAAGATACTTTTATTTTCAGGTTGGGTATGTTATTATAAACTATAGTTAGATACTACTAACCACAATTATGGGATTTAACAGATTCACCAGACTGTAAAGGAGAAAACGGAAATGTTTACAGAACAGAAATATAAGGATTTATCGATAAAAGAATTTACCAAAGCTGCGGAAGTATATGATTCCGGGCATGCGGGTGTGTATGAAATGTGTAAGGACGATTATCCGCCGGTTCTTGAAGAATTAAAAAAATACCCATTTCAGGAACTTTTGGATGTGGGGTGTGGAACAGGTCCAATGATAGAACTTTTGGTGAAAGAATTTCCTGACAGGAATTATACGGGAATCGATCTGACGCCCCGCATGATCGAAGTGGCACAGGAGAAAAAACTTGTCCATACCAAATTTTTAGTCGGAGACAGTGAGAATCTTCCTTTTGCCGAAAACACGTTTGATGCAGTGATCTGTACGAACAGTTTTCATCATTATCCGAATCCCCAGGCGTTTATAAATGGAGTGGCACGGGTGTTGAAGAAAAGCGGAAAACTGGTATTGCGTGATTACACGAGTAATAATTTTATGATATGGCTGATGAATCATATTGAGATGCCATTGGCACATCTTGGCGGACATGGAGATGTACGGATTTACAGCTGCATGGAAGTGCGCAAAATGTGCGAAACAGCAGGTTTAAAAGTGAAAAAATTAGAGAGACAGAAAGGGTTTCGTATGCATCTTGTAGCAGAAAAGTAATGAGGCTTCGTTTATAGTCAAATATTGTTTTTTGGATATTCATCCGCTATACTAATGGTTAAGTGTAGCGGATTTATTTTCAGGGAGGTTTCCATGCATGGATAACAGATTAAAATTACCAGTAGGAATTGAAGATTTTGAAGAGATCCGGAAAGAGGGATTTTATTATATCGATAAAACAAAACTGATAGAGCAGCTTTTGATGAGCTGGGGAAAGGTAAACCTCTTTACGCGTCCGCGGCGTTTTGGCAAGACTTTGAATATGAGTATGTTTAAAACATTTTTTGAAGCTGGTACAGATAAGTCTGTTTTCGACGGACTATATATTTCCCGCAACAGAAAAATATGTGAGGAATATATGGGAAAGTATCCGGTTATTTTCCTGTCACTTAAGGGCGCAGATGGATTGACTTTTGATGCAGCCTTAAAACGTATCATTACTACCATAAAAAATGAAGCCCGCAGACATTATTATCTAAAAAACAGTGAAAAACTGGTAGATGAAGAACGTATGCAATATGATAAACTTTTATCAGGACAGATGGAAGATTTGTCAGACAGTATTCGTCTGCTGTCAGAACTTTTATGCAGACATTACGGAGAAAAAGTGATCATTATCATAGATGAATATGATGTACCGCTGGATAAAGCATTCAGTAATGGCTATTATGATGAAATGGCAGAACTTATTCGTGGACTATTAGGGCAGGCATTGAAAACGAATGATTTCCTGCAATTTGCCATCTTGACAGGATGTTTAAGAGTATCGAAAGAGAGTATCTTTACAGGAATTAATAACTTTAAGGTGTTATCTGTCATGGATACAAGATTTGATGAGCAATTCGGATTTACCGATGAAGAAGTAAAAAAAATGCTTCTGGATTATGGATTATCGTCGCATTTCGAGGAAGTAAAGGAATGGTATGATGGTTACAGATTCGGTAATGCAGATGTATATTGTCCGTGGGATGTTGTAAATTACATTGATTTATTGTGTGCTGATCCCAATGCCACACCACAGGATTTCTGGTCAAATTCCAGCAGTAACTCTATCGTACGCAGGTTTATTGACAAGGCAAACGTCCAGACAAAAGCGGAAATAGAGCAGTTGATCGCAGGAGAAAGCATTGAAAAGGACGTTTCGCAGGAACTGACGTACAATGAGATAGACAGAAGCATAGAAAATTTATGGAGTGTACTTTTGACTACGGGATATCTGACACAAAATGGACATACAGTAAGTGGAAAATATTTGTTGAAAATTCCAAATAGAGAAATAAGAAATCTGTTTACCAGACAGATAAAGGAATGGTTCAGTGAGGTGTCAAAAAGTGATGGAAAAACGCTCGAAGAGCTTTGTGAGGCATTCGTAAAGAAAGAACCGGAAAAGATAGAAAAGATATTTGGAAATTATCTGTGGAATACCATAAGTATCAGAGATACTGCGGTCGCAAAGGAAAAGAAAGAAAATTTTTATCACGGTGTTCTTTTAGGACTGTTAGGCTATAAATCCACATGGCGCACAATATCCAATGCAGAGTCAGGTATTGGTTACAGTGACATACTTATCGAGATTGGAGAAAACAGGATGGGTATTGTAATCGAATTAAAATATGCAGAAGGCGGAGATATGGATGCAGCATGTGAGGAAGCACTGCAGCAGATCGAAGAAAAAGGCTACATTGCAAGATTAAAGCAGGATGGTATGCAGAATTTTATAAAATATGGCATAGCCTGTTTCCGGAAAAATTGTAAGGTGGTTATGGCAGACTCCATTTAGATATTGTAGAAGAGGGAAAGATATTGAACCATTTTTCAGACAAAAGAAGGAAGTAACATTGCAACACATTCCCCGTTTATGCTTGAAACGTTGAATGCAAAAATCTATAATATCGATACGGAAGACTACCGTATTTGTGAATGGTATGAGCTTGAAAACTCAATAATAACTGGCATAAAAATAGCATGAAACCATCTGGTTTTCTTCTATAAGTGCTACATAAAAAAGTGCAAATGTACAAAAAATAGTAATGGCTATGGAAATAAAAATAATTTAGTAGTAAAATAATACTACCAAAATTTGTGCAAAGCACAAAAATAAGGAACGAATACTATGGAGATTAAGAGAGATTTATATCTTGAACAGTTAAAAATAAAAAAAGATAACGGAATGATTAAGATTATCACGGGAATCAGGAGATGCGGCAAATCATTTCTGTTATTTGTGTTGTTTAAGAAATACTTATTGGAAAGTGGTGTAGATAATGACCACATTATTGAGATTGCTTTAGATGGCATTGAAAATGAGGAGTTGAGAGATCCAAAGAAGTGTTATCAGCATATTAAAGATATAATGAATGATGATCAGAAATATTATCTGCTCTTGGATGAAGTACAGTTTATGCCACGATTTGAAGAAGTGTTGAACAGTTTGCTTCGTATCAGTAACATTGATGTGTATGTAACTGGCAGTAATTCTAAATTTTTATCCAGCGACATTGTAACTGAATTTAGAGGCAGAGGAGATGAAATCAGAATTTATCCGTTGTCCTTTGCAGAGTTCTATGCGGCTTTTAACGGAGATTATGATGATGCGTGGGAGGAATATATGATATATGGTGGTTTACCGCAAGTGGCACAATTCTCTGCGGAACGCCAGAAAACGGAGTATCTTAAAAATATTTTTACCAATGTTTATATCAAGGATGTAGTAGAGCGAAACAGGATTCAAAATGTTGATGAAATCGGAACTTTGGTAGATATACTGGCGTCTGTCATTGGAGCTTCTACCAACCCAACTAAAATATCAAACACCTTTAAAAGTGAACGAGGAATCAATTATAGCAATAAAACTATATCTAACCATATTGATTATTTGGCAGAGGCATTTTTGATTTCTAAAGCGAACCGGTATGATATTAAGGGCAGAAAATATATAGGAGCCAATCTGAAATACTATTTTTCGGATGTTGGACTTAGAAATGCAAGACTGAATTTTAGACAGCAGGAGCCGACTCATATTATGGAAAATATTGTTTATAATGAGCTGCTTGTGCGTGGTTACAATGTGGATGTTGGAATTGTGGATGTATTTGCAAAAAATAGTGAAGGAAAGAGAGTGCATAAGCAGTTAGAGGTTGATTTTGTAGTAAATCAGGGCAGTCAGAGATATTACATTCAGGTCGCTTATGATATGACTACAGAGGAAAAGCAAACACAGGAACTTAATTCGTTTCGAAATATTCCGGATTCATTTAAGAAGATTGTTATAGTGAATGGAACGAAAAAGCCATGGAGAAATGAAGAAGGATTCGTATTCATGGGCATGAAATATTTTCTGCTCAATGCAGATAGTTTGGAGTTTTAGTGTGGCAAATTGGAGGTTAAGATGAGACTGGTTTTAGGTGGAATAGCACAGGGAAAACGCGATTATGTAAAAACTGCATATCAGATTTCAGAGAACGACATTTTTTCCGGTGAACAAACAGAACTTGAGCAGTTAAGCGGTGTAGTGGCGGTAGATCAGTTCCATCTGTGGGTCAAAAGAAAAATAAAAGAAGGCGCAGATGTACCGGAACTCACAGAAATATTTATAAAGCAGAATCCGGACTGTATCGTGATCTGCGATGAAGTCGGATGTGGTGTAGTACCGGTCGAAAAAGAAGAAAGAGAATACCGGGAGCAGGTCGGAAGGATGCAGATCGTTCTTGCAAAAGCCTCGGAGAGTGTGGAGCGTGTGATATGCGGGATAGCGCAGAAAATCAAATAGAAATGGTCTTTATCCGGCATGGCGAGACAGAATCAAATCAGAGAAAAAGTTATCTTGGGTGGACAGATGAGCCGCTTTCTGTGGAAGGACGTGAAGTGATTGCACAGAACAGAAAAAAATATCCGGATGCAGATTTTATTTTTACAAGTCCGATGTTAAGGTGCAGACAGACAAAAGAGATTATATATGGCGATCAGTCCTGCCAGATCATAGAAAAATGGAAAGAGATGAATTTTGGCAATTTTGAAGGAAAAACATATCTCGAATTAAATGGAAATAAAGATTATCAGAGATGGATCGACAGCGGTGGAACGCTGCCCTTTCCGGAGGGGGAGAGCCGGGAAGAATTTATCCTGCGGTGCAGAGCCGGGCTCATGGATTGCCTGACCAGATTAACAGAAAAAAGGATCTGTTTTACAGAGCAGGAAAATGAGCCGAAAAAAGCATCGCAGCAAAAAAAAGTACAGGGAAAAGTTGTCTGCGTCGTACATGGCGGCACGATCATGGCATTATTTGACAGCTATGGAAAGGGTTCCTATTTCGATTATCAGTGCAGGTGCGGACAGGGGTATGAATGTACATTGTCTTATACCACGGATGAAAATGGAGCAGTGGATGAGACTTCGATTTTTATAACAGATGAAAAATTAATTTTGGGAGAGTAACGATATGTATTACCATATGATTGCATTTCTGGCAGGATTTCTGTTAGATCTGCTGATCGGAGATCCGCACTGGCTGTATCATCCGGTGCGCCTGATCGGAAATCTGATCGCTGCAATAGATCATAAAATGCTTGATGTATCAGGCATAAGAAATGAAAAAAAAGAATGGCGTGCAGGCATCTGGCTTGTAGTGATCGTATTATCTGCTACAGGTCTGGTAAGTATTTGCTTACTTCTGGGGGGGTATGTACTCAATCCCGTAGCAGGCTGCATTTTAGAGAGTATCATGACATATCAGATTCTTGCGACAAAGTGTCTGAAAGTCGAGAGTATGAAAGTGTACGAACGTCTGAAGGCAGAGGATCTTGACGGTGCAAGAAAAGCAGTGGCAATGATCGTGGGACGTGATACGCAGAATCTGAATGAAGCAGGTGTTGCTAAAGCAGCAGTGGAGACGGTAGCGGAAAATACATCGGATGGTGTGATCGCACCGATGATCTATTTAGCGATCGGCGGACCGGTTCTGGGATTTTTGTATAAGGCAGTCAATACGATGGATTCGATGGTGGGATATAAAAATGACCGCTATCTGAATTACGGAAGAACTGCGGCAAAACTTGATGATGTGGTAAATTATATTCCGGCACGTATCAGTGCGGCACTGATGATCGCTGCAGCTTATCTGCCGGGAAAACAGTTTTCCGGGAAAGATGCCCTGCGCATTTTTAAACGTGACCGTTATAACCATGCAAGCCCCAATTCTGCCCAGACCGAGGCAGCCTGTGCAGGTGCCTTAAATCTTCGTCTGGCAGGGGATGCAAGTTATTTTGGAAAAATCGTGAAAAAGCCATATATCGGGGATGATATCAGACCAGTGGAAGCAGAAGATATTGCGCGGGTAAATGTGCTTTCATATCGGAGCGCAGTGATTGGGGAATGTTTGTGTCTGTTAATTCTTATGGGAATAACGTTGTTCATTTAATCTAAATTTTCTTCCCCCCATTTTGATATTTCAAAAAACACCGGCAGCAGTGCTTTTCCTTTTTCGGTTAAGGAATATTCCACATGGGGTGGAATCTCATTAAACTGCTCTCTGTGAATGATCCCAAGCTCCTCTAAATCTCTTAAGGTGTTCGTAAGCATGGTATTTGTGATGCGTGGATATATAAGTCGTACTGTCATGCAATGGGGATGCTCATCACCGCAAACCATATAGAAATGGTGCTTGTCAATCTGGGCGATGAGATTATAAAAAAGGAACGTATCCGCTTAAAATTTACAACAGAATTATCTTATTGTACAGAAGCTGCAAAAAAGGTAAAAACTTTTTTAGCTGGTGAGTCTGCAGAGAAAACATTGCTTGGAATTGGGATTGCGATTTCGGGAATCGTTGACCAGAAAGAACGGATCGTTTTAAAATCCCATGCGCCTGTTCTAAAAAACTACAGTCTGCGTTTTTTAGAACAGACGATCGGAATCCCGGTATATTTTGAAAATGATGCAAATGCGGCGATGCTGGCGGAAAAAACAGGGGAGTACTCCAATGTAATCTATCTGTCTTTGAATCACACATTAGGGGGTGCATTCTGCATCAACGGAAAGCTGTTTTTGGGGCAGAACCATTTTCAGCTGTTTCGTCTGCGAGTGCCTGAACCAGAGCCTGTACTTTGGGCGAGAGCCGTCTGTAATATTCTAAAACACGCTGTTCACTCTGCGTGATGGAATCTTTCGGATATACTTCATACCGGAAGGGAACATCTGTGTAACCGATCAGATAATCAACAGAAGTATCAAAGAAATCTGCCATGTGAAGAATTACATCAAGATCCGGTTCCGCAAGAGCATGCTCATATTTAAAGATTGTCTGCTGTGTGACATGAAATACATCAGCGACAGCCTGCTGACTCATATGTTTTGATTCACGTAGTTCTTTTAATCGTACCATGCAATAAATCTCCTTATCGTTCTACTTTATCAATAAAAAATGTAACTATATAAAACATACAGGTTGTATTGATAACAGCTAATAAGTGTTATATAATGAATGAAAAGAGTCTGAACTACAGAAGAAACATATCTGTGAAAGGAGAACAGTTATGAAAAAACGAATGATCGCATGGCTGCTTTGTGCCTGTATGACATTGACCGCGGCACCGGAGATGCTGCTGGCGGATGTGGCAGGAAAAGAGCATCAGCAGACACAGGAAGAAAACAGTTTCAAAGAGAAAGGGACTGTGGAAACACAGACTGCAGAACAGGATGATGAAAAGTCGACAGTGACAGAGAAAAAAGAAACAGACCAGGCAGATGAAGAAGATCATAATGCCGGAAGTCTGGCAGAGGAAGAGTCTGGGGCGGCCGGGACGGAAATTGTCACGGAAGAGACAGAAGAGCCAGAGACGACGATCGTCACGGAAGAGACAGAAGAGCCAGAAACGAAGGTTGTTACAGAAGAAACAGAGGAGGCTGAAACAGAAAATGTCACAGAAGAGCCAGAGCAGGCTGAAACAGAGAACGTTACGGAAGAAACGGAGAGTACAGAGGAGATTTTAAAAAGGGCATTATCAGGTGATGAGATCAGCCGTATCGACTGGGTACAGGAACTGGTAACATTATTTGATCTTACGGTAGATGGGGACAATTATCCGGATAATTATTACAGTGACATATCAACGGATGATTCGTTTTATCGTGATGTGATGGTGGCATGCGAGTTCGGAATGATCGATCTTCGGGCAGGAGAAGAATTTCGACCGGAAGATGCAGTGACACGTGAATTTGCAGCGCAGACCATGAATGCGATGCTTGGTTTTGTACCGGAAACAGACAGTTATACTTATCAGGATACAGCAGATGTTACATATAAGGATGCAGCACAGGTCGCAATCGGCAGAGGATGGGTTACGGTTGCTGCCGGTAAATTTCTCCCGGAACAGTCACTTACAACGGAAGAGCATGATGCAATGACCGCGGATGCAAAAAAGGTTTTGGCAGATGCGCAGATAGAGACCGGAAAAGAAAATACCTGTACGTTTGCGTCCGGAGTAGTTGTTGTACCAAAGGAAACAGCCGTATCTATTGATGTGGATGGAATAGTTATGATCGAAAACTGTCCGGTTACGATCAAACAGGGAACAACATTTGCCGTGTATGTTAACGATATTGTCATGGCATATAAGGCAGAAAGTGTACGGACAGAAGGAACAACGACATATATTACAACCTCAGATGCGGATGATGGCGCGGTTTTAAATGTTGACCAGCAGGGCGAACTGGATGTTGATATGACGGAATTTATTCCGGCAGATGAAGAAACATATGTGGTAAATGGTGTTACAGTCACAGAAGGTATGACAAGGGGGATATCCTATAAAAACAATACCCTGCGTGCAGATAAAACGATTTCCATCTCAGATGATGTCACAGCGACAGTAAGTGTTGTGATTTCAAACATGAAAGTAAGTTACAGGCTGAAAAATAATGACTATTATTTTACAGTCAGCGGAGATATGGAGTACTCCTGCAATGTAAAAGGGGACGCATTTAAAGATATTAACCATACACTGACGCTGGGGGCAGTGCCGCTCGGCGGTGTTGGTATGCTGACGCTGGCAATGGAATATAATCTTTCCGGGGAGGCAACGCTTACCGTGGAAAAGGAATTTGAAGCCGGATTTGCGTATTCGGACGGATTCCGTGTAGTTGGAAACAGTCATAAAAAAGGATTTTCCTTTTCAGCAGAAGCAGATCTGACCACAGGTATTGTACTCTCCGCAAAAGCAACGCTCGGAATTGTCAGCGGAGATATTTATGCAAAAACCGGTGCACGTATGAACATCAAATACGTAAGGTACAGTTCCGGAACACCGACATACTGCGCGTCACAGGCTGCATATCTGTATGCATCGGTGGGGGCAAGTGCAAAGATCGGAGTTGGTATTGCATCAAAGACCTTTAGCAAAAGTATAGAGATCTGGGGAAAGAATAACAGTCCGGTGCGCGTGTACTATCATATTGAGGACGGTGTACTTCGGACATCATGCACGCGTGGAAAAGAATTTGCCGCGCAGGGAGGCTGGACAAGTTATTGGACATCTCCAGGTTCGAGGTATTTCAATCCGGCGGGCGTAGGAAGCTATTTTGATGCGGGAGCAGGTGCCGGCGGTGCGATCGTACCGATTTATACCTATACACTTGACGATGCAAACAGGGCTACAATCACAGGATATAGCGGAAATGCGACAGCACTTTATATTCCGGATGAGATTGACGGGCATGAGGTTGTTGAGATTGGAGATAGCGCTTTTGAGAACCGGACAGATTTGAGGACGGTGATGATACCGGATAGTGTGACGGAAATTGGAAGCTGTGCATTTAACAATTGCACTAACTTATCAAATGTGACATTATCCCAAAATTTGAAATATATGGAAGGGAGGGCATTTGGGAGCTGTGAAAAAATAACGAAGATTGAAATACCAAAGAATTTAGAGTGGTGTGGCAGTACATTGTATGATTATGGTCCATTTGGAGATTGCACAGGATTGAAAACGGTAATATTTGAGAATGGAACAACTAAAATATTAGGTCATTTGTTTGAAAAATGTACTGGGTTAGAAGAAATTAATATTCCAAATACAGTAACAGTGATAGAAAATAGTGCATTTAGCGGTTGTACAAAGTTAGAGCAAGTTAATTTTTCAAATAAATTAACAAAAATAGAAAGTTACGGGTTTTCCGATTGTACATCATTGAAAAAAATTACTGTACCAGATTCTATTAATTCTATTGGAAACAGTATCTTTCAAAACTGTACAAGCCTGACAGAAGTGCATTTGCCAAAAAGTTTAAAAGAGATACCATCAGATACTTTTTCCGGCTGCAAAAAGCTAACCACCATCAACTTCCCATCCACCCTGACCACAATCGGAGATTCAGCCTTTTACGGCTGTGAATCCCTGCCGGAAGCCATCCTTCCATCCGGAGTGGAAAAAATAGAAAGCAATGCATTCAAAAATTGTAAATTCCTGAAAAAAGCAGTGGTGCCGGATACCGTATCATCCATCGGAAGTTCTGCTTTTTACGGCTGCGAGGCTTTAACGGATATTACGTTAGGCAGCAAATTAAAGAAAATTGACAGCCAGACCTTTTATGGCTGCGCAGCCCTGCCGTCCATCGTGCTTCCTTACAATGTGACCACAATCGGTGACAGTGCCTTTGTCAACTGCACGAAGCTGACGCAGATCACAGTCCCACGCAACACAACTTCGATCGCATCAAATGCATTTTCCTATCCAAAGAAAATGACGATGTACGGTCCGTCTGATTGCTATGCCCAGACTTATGCAAGCGGAAAAGGAATCAAGTACGTCACACAGGATATTCATGCAACCTCAGTCAGTCTGGATATTACAGAAAAAACGGCGGAGCGCTATGACGATTTCCAGCTGACAGCGACGATCGCACCTTTGAATTTCACAGATGCAGTGATATGGACAAGTTCCAACGAAGAGGTTGCTACTGTTTCGGATACCGGATATGTGGAGATCTGTGGTGTTGGAACAACAGTCATTACAGTAACGGCTGGAAATGTAAAAGCTGCCTGTAAGATAACTGTACCGCAGCTGATAGACTGGATCGAATTTGATGAGGATGAGATCGAATTAAAAGCTGGTCAAACCTATCAGTTGAAACCATATATTTCACCTTCGGATGCCACAAATAAAAAACTCAAATATACTTCTTCTGATACGAAAGTGGCAGAGGTTTCTGCAAGCGGACTTGTCACTGCAAAATCGGAGGGCGAAGCAAAAATCCGGGCGGCGGCAACGGATGGCAGTGATGAATATGCAGTCTGCTATGTGATTGTTACCGGAAAGGCGAAAGTAACAGGAATAACTTTAGACAGGACATCAGCAGAGGTAAAAAGAGGAGAGAAGCTCACCTTAAATGCAACCGTATCACCATCTTATGCCTCCAATAAAAAGGTAGTCTGGAAATCGGCAAATACAAAGATTGCCACCGTGGATGCCAATGGCAGTGTGACAGCAAAGGCACCGGGCAGAACAAAGATCACGGTGACTTCGGTTGAAAACAGCAGTTATCAGGCATCCTGTACGGTTACAGTACCATATAAAATTACCTACAAACTGAATAAAGGTAAAAACAATGCCTCGAATCCGTTAACTTATTATGGAAAGAAAGTAACGCTGAAAAATCCGTCACGCAAAGGATACGCATTTGCAGGCTGGTATACGGATGCAAAATTTAAAAAGAAGATCACAAGTATCAGCAGCAGCGCAAAATCCGATTACATTTTGTATGCAAAGTGGACAAAAGTAAAAGTGGCGAAGGCTTCTCTTACGTCTGCGAAAAACAGCAAGAGTAAACAGATTTTACTGAAATATAAGAAAGTATCCGGCGCAAAAGGTTACGAGATTTCTTACAGTACGGATAAAAAATTCAAAAAGGCGGTCACAAAGAAAAATACGGCGAAGACATCCTATACCATAAGTAAACTGAAAAAAGGAAAGACATACTATGTGCGCATCCGGGCTTATAAAGTGGATTCCACAGGCAAAAAAGTGTATGGAAAATATTCGTCCGTGAAAAAAGTAAAAATCAGCAAATAGAAAAATTTAAAGTGTGTAACTATTAGAAAATGACAGGGAAGACAGTGCCCGGATTGATATTCTGCCGGACCCTGTCTTTCTTTAAAAATAGCAGCTTGTTTTGTTACTGTTCACTTATCACTTGAACACTTTGCTGTTCAGGCGCGTATGAACATGATGTGGGGGTGAGCAGCCCCTTTTGCGAAGCAAAACTTTACATGGGGCTGCGAAGTTACAGTCCGCAGGGTAATCTGTGAACTGCAACCATGTTTTTGTACAACCTGCACAAGAAATTTTAAATCAGTTGCATACTAAGAATGACGTATGGTAAAATAAATCAAAGCATATTTCTATTGATGCGGACATTTATCCGATGCCATAATTATGAATCCGGCAATTCTGTTTGCATGACTATCAGGATGTATACATCCGTCTAAATTTCAAAAAACATTTCAGAAATCTATGCTTTTTATCCACAAAAATGAAAAGCAGGAGATCTGGATGAGCCTCCTGCACACAGGAGGAACTGAATATGAAGAAGAGTGAGCAGGTATCAGAAAAGACACCGACAGCCAATCGTCAGTACAAAGACACTGTATTCCGCATGCTGTTTTCAGAGAAAGAAAATCTGTTATCTTTGTACAATGCAGTGACCGAAAGCCATTATCAGAATGCAGAAGCCCTTAAGATCGTCACGTTGGAAAATGCAATCTATATGGGGATGAAAAATGACCTGGCATTTATGTTAGAGACGAATATTTATCTCTATGAACATC
>OGII01000942.1_pt1 | contig 23378 bp, 18 predicted proteins | sample 1571701 | NCBI WGS metagenome assembly OGII01 (sample SAMEA2581950, study PRJEB24529) | metagenome | biome: Human gut stool | place: China | collected 2011
AAATACCAAGTACAACCGGCAGCAGACAAGCTGCAGTACCAGTGTTGGATAATACAGAAGACAAAGCAGCACCAACAAACATTAAACCAAACATCAAGCTGTTTTCACCGGTACCGCAGAAATGAACTACAGTATTACCGATTTTTTGTGCAAGACCTGTGTAGAACATGGCTGCACCTACTACGAACATGCCTGCAAAGAGTACTACGGTCGAATTAGAGAGACCAGAAAATACTTGTTTAGCAGGGATAAAACCTAACAGGCCGCACGCGATAGCGCCGCCCATAGCTGTTATTGCAAGCGGAATGAGTTCGGTTACAAATAACAATGCAACAACAGCCAGAAGAATGAGACATTTTACTGCTGGGGACATTATAATTCCTCCTTTTAAATTAATTTTATATACAGCGCGTTCGGGGCGCGTATATCAAAATAAAGAGAATTTTGTAAAAGATCCTTAGCATTGCTTTCTATGAATTTTCTTGCAACACCTTATGATTCATTATACCACTATGCACTCAAATTTAAAAGTGTAAGTTTTATTTAATTTACAGCTTTTTTGACATTAAGGTATATTAATATAATACAATAATACTATTTTTACAATATTTAAGATTCTTTGTCCACTCAAAAAACATTATTCAAAATAACCAAAAGAAAAATTAATGTTTTTATCTTGGTTAACCAGCTTCAGGACTGCATTATTACTTGAAACTATAAAGAAAGCTTGTACTTCTCTTTACTACAGCATAATGATTTGCTTTATATTTTTCTTTTTCCAAAAAAAATAGGTGCACGATAAAGTGCACCTATTTCTGTTTATACTATAAATTATTTGACAGGTCCAATCATTGCAAGCATTGCACCTGCAGCTACTGCGGTACCGATAACACCAGCTACGTTCGGGCCCATAGCATGCATGAGCAGGAAGTTAGCAGGGTTAGCTTTTTGACCAACGATTTGGGATACACGTGCTGCCATCGGAACTGCGGATACACCAGCGGAACCGATAAGAGGATTGGTTTTACCACCATCCAGAACACACATGATTTTACCAAAGATAACGCCTGCAAAAGTACCAGCTGCGAAAGCAACAAGACCAAGGCAGATGATCAAGATGGTTTGATAGTTCAGGAAAGATTCAGCTTTCATAGTCAAACCTGTACCAGTTGCCAGCATGATCGTTACAATGTTCATCAAAGCATTTTGTGCAGTATCGGAAAGACGATCCAAACAACCAGCTTCTTTGAACAGGTTACCCAACATCAGCATACCAATCAAAGAGCATACAGGCGGAAGCAACAAGCTGATAACGATAGTAGTAACAACCGGGAATACGATTCTTTCAAAATGAGAAACCGGACGCAGTTGTTCCATAACGATTTTACGGTCAGCTTCGGTAGTGCAAAGTTTCATAATAGGCGGTTGGATCAAAGGAACCAACGACATATAAGAATATGCAGCTACTGCGATAGCACCTAACAGGTTAGGAGCCATTTTTGCAGCCAGGTAAATAGCAGTCGGGCCATCAGCACCACCGATAATACCGATAGCGGATGCTTCTTGCACGGTAAATCCGAGCATCATAGCGCCCAGCAAGGAAACAAATACACCTGCTTGAGCTGCAGCGCCCAAAAGCAAAGTTTTCGGGTTTGCAATCAACGGACCAAAGTCTGTCATTGCACCTACGCCTAAGAAAATCAAAGGCGGGAAAATTTCATGGTGAATACCATAAAGAATTACCTGCATAACACCCGGTTGATCTTCGAAACCGGTTTTAGGAACGTTTGCCAGCAAACAGCCGAATGCGATCGGAGACAGCAGCAATGGTTCGAAGCCTTTACCAATAGCAAGGTACAGCAGAATGATGCCAACAAGCATCATGATAGCATTACCCATGGTGAAAGCGGAGAAACCGCTGTCATTCCATACGGATTGTAAAGCAACTACAAATGCTTCCATAATTTCCTCCTACAAATTTTTTAGTTGAGAGACCTTTTCAAGGTCTCTCAGCTTGTTTGTATTACATTACGATCATAACGTCGCCGGTACCAACAGTTTGACCTGCGGAAATACGGACGTCAGAAATGGTGCCGTCAGCCGGAGCCATGATCTCGTTTTGCATTTTCATTGCTTCAAGAATCATCAATACGTCGCCAGCTTTAACTGCGTCGCCAGCTTTAACTTTAACTTCGAGAACTTTACCAGGCATAGGAGCACTGATAGTAGCTGCGCCAGCAGCAACAGGTTTTGCAGCCGGAGCCGGTGCAGCAGCAGGAGCTGCTTTTGGTGCTGCTGCCGGTGCAGCAGCAGGAGCTGCTTTAGGTGCAGCAGCTTTAGGAGCAGCAACGCCGCCCATTTCTTCAACTTCTACTTCATATGCAGTGCCGTTAACGGTAATGGTATATTTTTTCACAGGGAATACCCTCCTTCAAAATTGTTTAAAATATATTAAACTTAAGTGTTGCTAAAACCTAACTTTGTTTTAGAAGCATTCTTTACGTACGCTAATTGCTTCAATACGAGCATTCTGTGTCCAGCCAGCTTCGGGCAGACGACGTACATAAGCGATATCTTCTGCAGAATGGCCAAGAGCAGCTACAGCTGCTGCAATAACAGCAATTACTTCACTGTCATCCTGCACAGGAGCTGCAACAGCAGCAGGTGCTGCGGCAGGTGCCGGTGCTGCTACTGGATTAGCTGTTTTTTTTTGACGAGTAGGATCTACAAAGTAGATAACTTTCATCAAGAAACCCAGCATAGCCAATACACCAAAAACTATGGTCATATTGATAGCAGCAATCAACCAAGGATTAGTAGTTACAGGACCCATTATTTCACCTCATTCTTCTTAATTAATTAAGCACTATACTGCAAGCTGCAAATTACAAAGGAATATTGCCATGGCGTTTTGCCGGGCGAGTTTCACGTTTGGACTGCAACATTTGCAAAGCGTTGATGATGGTGGGACGGGTGTTTTTCGGCTCGATTACGATGTCTACCATGCCGCGCATTGCTGCTTGGTACGGAGTTGCAAAGTTATCGATATATTCTTCCGTTTTTGCTTTTACATCAGGATCATTTTTGAAGATGATGTTAGCTGCACCTGCAGGTCCCATTACTGCGATTTCTGCAGTCGGCCATGCAATTACTTGGTCTGCGCCCAAATCTTGGGAACACATTGCCAGGTAGGAACCACCGTATGCTTTACGGGTTACTACAGTAATTTTAGGTACAGTTGCTTCGGAATATGCATACAGCATTTTTGCGCCGTGACGGATAATACCGCCGTATTCTTGGTTACAGCCAGGCAGGAAGCCAGGTACGTCTACCAAGTTCAGCAAAGGAATGTTGAAAGCATCGCAGAAGCGAATAAAACGAGAGGATTTGTCGGATGCGTTGATATCCAGGCAGCCAGCCATTACTTTAGGTTGGTTTGCAATGATACCTACGGTTTGACCATCCATACGTGCAAAGCAAGTGATAATATTGGTTGCCCAATATTGTTGGGATTCATAGAATTCACCGTTGTCTACGATGGATTTGATTACGTCTTTCATATCATATGCTTGGTTGGAGTTATCCGGAAGCAATGTATTCAAGGAGTCATCAATACGCATCGGGTCGTCACCGGTTTCTACGATAGGAGCGCATTCCATGTTGTTGGAAGGCAGGAAGCTCAGCAGGTAACGGATCTGTTGCAAGCAATCTTCGTCGTTTTCTGCAGCAAAATGTGCAACGCCGGAAGTGCTGTTGTGGGTCATAGCGCCACCCAGTTGTTCTTGGGTTACGTCTTCACCAGTAACAGATTTTACTACTGCGGGGCCGGTAATGAACATTTTAGAAGTGTTCTTTACCATGTAAATGAAGTCAGTCAGTGCCGGGCTGTATACAGCGCCGCCAGCAGAAGGACCCATGATAGCGGAGATCTGAGGAACTACGCCGGATGCAATAGTGTTTTCAAAGAAGATTTTGCCGTAACCAGCCAAAGCGTCAATTGCTTCTTGGATACGAGCACCGCCGGAATCGTTCAGGCCAACAAGCGGAGCACCCATTTTCAGGGACAGGCGTTGTACTTTTACGATTTTAGCAGCATGCATTTCGCCTAAAGAACCACCTTCTACAGTGAAATCTTGTGCGAATACATAAACCAGACGGCCATCGATGGTGCCGTAACCAGTAGTTACACCTTCGCCAGGAAGTTCTTTCTTCTCTTGGCCGAAGTTTGTGCAACGATGTTTTACGAAACGATCCAATTCAACAAAGGATCCTTCGTCGAGGAGTGCAGCAATTCTTTCACGTGCAGTCATTTTGCCGGCTTCGTGTTGTTTTGCAACGCGTTTTTCGCCGCCTGCAGCCAGAATTACTTCGGACTTTTTGAGCATTTTCTCAATTTTTGCTTGAGTAGACAAATCTTACACCTCCATCATTATTAGGAGAACATTTTTATATACATCCCTAACAAATAAGGATGTAAAATTTTGGATCTTGACTACTGGTACTTTTTGCCATTCATCAAGAGTTCTCCAAAATTCCTGACACTAATTATAATCAGGAACGTTCTTTTTTTCTGTTGCACAGGTCACACTTTTTTATTATTTCTTTCACAAAAATTTCACTTCTAGATTATAACAAAAAAGTATTTTTCATCTAATTTTATTTGCCAGCAAATGAAATCTAAACAAAAAGCCACATAATTAAAAGTTTTTAATAAAAACTTTTAATTATGTGGCGCAGGCAACAGATTTTTAAGCAATATTTAACTAAAATATTGATAGTTGAAGGTTAACTATGTCCAAATTTAAAATGAACATATTATTTCCTTTATATATGGGTAATTAGCATAATAAAAAAACAGGCACACCATAAAAGATGCACCTGTTTCAATTTTAGTTATTTAGCAGCACCAATCATTGCAAGCATTGCGCCTGCAGCTACTGCGGTGCCGATAACACCAGCTACGTTCGGGCCCATAGCATGCATGAGCAGGAAGTTAGAAGGGTTAGCTTTTTGACCAACAACTTGGGATACACGTGCTGCCATCGGAACTGCGGATACACCAGCGGAACCGATAAGAGGATTGGTTTTACCACCATCCAGAACACACATGATTTTACCAAAGATAACGCCTGCAAAAGTACCAGCTGCGAAAGCAACAAGACCAAGGCAGATGATCAAGATGGTTTGATAGTTCAGGAAAGATTCAGCTTTCATAGTCAAACCTGTACCAGTTGCCAGCATGATCGTTACAATGTTCATCAAAGCATTTTGTGCAGTATCGGAAAGACGATCCAAACAACCAGCTTCTTTGAACAGGTTACCCAACATCAGCATACCAATCAAAGAGCATACAGGCGGAAGCAACAAGCTGATAACGATAGTAGTAACAACCGGGAATACGATTCTTTCAAAATGAGAAACCGGACGCAGTTGTTCCATAACGATTTTACGGTCAGCTTCGGTAGTGCAAAGTTTCATAATAGGCGGTTGGATCAAAGGAACCAACGACATATAAGAATATGCAGCTACTGCGATAGCACCTAACAGGTTAGGAGCCATTTTTGCAGCCAGGTAAATAGCAGTCGGGCCATCAGCACCACCGATAATACCGATAGCGGATGCTTCTTGCACGGTAAATCCGAGCATCATAGCGCCCAGCAAGGAAACAAATACACCTGCTTGAGCTGCAGCGCCCAAAAGCAAAGTTTTCGGGTTTGCAATCAACGGACCAAAGTCTGTCATTGCACCTACGCCTAAGAAAATCAAAGGCGGGAAAATTTCATGGTGAATACCATAAAGAATTACCTGCATAACACCCGGTTGATCTTCGAAACCGGTTTTAGGAACGTTTGCCAGCAAACAGCCGAATGCGATCGGAGACAGCAGCAATGGTTCGAAGCCTTTACCAATAGCAAGGTACAGCAGAATGATGCCAACAAGCATCATGATAGCATTACCCATGGTGAAAGCGGAGAAACCGCTGTCATTCCATACGGATTGTAAAGCAACTACAAATGCTTCCATAATTTCCTCCTACAAATTTTTTAGTTGAGAGACCTTTTCAAGGTCTCTCAGCTTGTTTGTATTACATTACGATCATAACGTCGCCGGTACCAACAGTTTGACCTGCGGAAATACGGACGTCAGAAATGGTGCCGTCAGCCGGAGCCATGATCTCGTTTTGCATTTTCATTGCTTCAAGAATCATCAATACGTCGCCAGCTTTAACTGCGTCGCCAGCTTTAACTTTAACTTCGAGAACTTTACCAGGCATAGGAGCACTGATAGTAGCTGCGCCAGCAGCAACAGGTTTTGCAGCCGGAGCCGGTGCAGCAGCAGGAGCTGCTTTTGGTGCTGCTGCCGGTGCAGCAGCAGGAGCTGCTTTAGGTGCAGCAGCTTTAGGAGCAGCAACGCCGCCCATTTCTTCAACTTCTACTTCATATGCAGTGCCGTTAACGGTAATGGTATATTTTTTCACAGGGAATACCCTCCTTCAAAATTGTTTAAAATATATTAAACTTAAGTGTTGCTAAAACCTAACTTTGTTTTAGAAGCATTCTTTACGTACGCTAATTGCTTCAATACGAGCATTCTGTGTCCAGCCAGCTTCGGGCAGACGACGTACATAAGCGATATCTTCTGCAGAATGGCCAAGAGCAGCTACAGCTGCTGCAATAACAGCAATTACTTCACTGTCATCCTGCACAGGAGCTGCAACAGCAGCAGGTGCTGCGGCAGGTGCCGGTGCTGCTACTGGATTAGCTGTTTTTTTTTGACGAGTAGGATCTACAAAGTAGATAACTTTCATCAAGAAACCCAGCATAGCCAATACACCAAAAACTATGGTCATATTGATAGCAGCAATCAACCAAGGATTAGTAGTTACAGGACCCATTATTTCACCTCATTCTTCTTAATTAATTAAGCACTATACTGCAAGCTGCAAATTACAAAGGAATATTGCCATGGCGTTTTGCCGGGCGAGTTTCACGTTTGGACTGCAACATTTGCAAAGCGTTGATGATGGTGGGACGGGTGTTTTTCGGCTCGATTACGATGTCTACCATGCCGCGCATTGCTGCTTGGTACGGAGTTGCAAAGTTATCGATATATTCTTCCGTTTTTGCTTTTACATCAGGATCATTTTTGAAGATGATGTTAGCTGCACCTGCAGGTCCCATTACTGCGATTTCTGCAGTCGGCCATGCAATTACTTGGTCTGCGCCCAAATCTTGGGAACACATTGCCAGGTAGGAACCACCGTATGCTTTACGGGTTACTACAGTAATTTTAGGTACAGTTGCTTCGGAATATGCATACAGCATTTTTGCGCCGTGACGGATAATACCGCCGTATTCTTGGTTACAGCCAGGCAGGAAGCCAGGTACGTCTACCAAGTTCAGCAAAGGAATGTTGAAAGCATCGCAGAAGCGAATAAAACGAGAGGATTTGTCGGATGCGTTGATATCCAGGCAGCCAGCCATTACTTTAGGTTGGTTTGCAATGATACCTACGGTTTGACCATCCATACGTGCAAAGCAAGTGATAATATTGGTTGCCCAATATTGTTGGGATTCATAGAATTCACCGTTGTCTACGATGGATTTGATTACGTCTTTCATATCATATGCTTGGTTGGAGTTATCCGGAAGCAATGTATTCAAGGAGTCATCAATACGCATCGGGTCGTCACCGGTTTCTACGATAGGAGCGCATTCCATGTTGTTGGAAGGCAGGAAGCTCAGCAGGTAACGGATCTGTTGCAAGCAATCTTCGTCGTTTTCTGCAGCAAAATGTGCAACGCCGGAAGTGCTGTTGTGGGTCATAGCGCCACCCAGTTGTTCTTGGGTTACGTCTTCACCAGTAACAGATTTTACTACTGCGGGGCCGGTAATGAACATTTTAGAAGTGTTCTTTACCATGTAAATGAAGTCAGTCAGTGCCGGGCTGTATACAGCGCCGCCAGCAGAAGGACCCATGATAGCGGAGATCTGAGGAACTACGCCGGATGCAATAGTGTTTTCAAAGAAGATTTTGCCGTAACCAGCCAAAGCGTCAATTGCTTCTTGGATACGAGCACCGCCGGAATCGTTCAGGCCAACAAGCGGAGCACCCATTTTCAGGGACAGGCGTTGTACTTTTACGATTTTAGCAGCATGCATTTCGCCTAAAGAACCACCTTCTACAGTGAAATCTTGTGCGAATACATAAACCAGACGGCCATCGATGGTGCCGTAACCAGTAGTTACACCTTCGCCAGGAAGTTCTTTCTTCTCTTGGCCGAAGTTTGTGCAACGATGTTTTACGAAACGATCCAATTCAACAAAGGATCCTTCGTCGAGGAGTGCAGCAATTCTTTCACGTGCAGTCATTTTGCCGGCTTCGTGTTGTTTTGCAACGCGTTTTTCGCCGCCTGCAGCCAGAATTACTTCGGACTTTTTGAGCATTTTCTCAATTTTTGCTTGAGTAGACAAATCTTACACCTCCATCATTATTGGGAGAACCTTATTTTATATACATCTACGCGGATGCAGACTCTTTGGTCCGCATCCGTGTAGTATGTAACAACTTAAAATAAAATCTTCAAAAGATTTTTGTAATTCCGTATTTTACGGAATTATTTTTTTGCCGGAGCGCAATACTCAAGCAAAATACCTACGGATTTCGGATGAACGAAAGCGATATCCATTCCGCCAGCACCGCCACGAGGAGCTTTGTCGATCATAGCAGCACCTTTTTCAATAGTGGTATCAATAGCTGCTTGAACATCATCAACGCGAACAGCGATATGTTGGATACCTTGTCCATTTTTAGCGATGTATTTGCCGATAGGGCCATCGCCATTTTCAGTGATATCAACAAGGAGCTCAAGCAAAGTTTCGCCACAGGGAATAAATACGGTTTTTACACCTTGCTCAGGAACAGCTTCTTCACCAGTGCAGCTCAAGCCAAGAACTTCAGTGTAGAATTTCTTGGAAAGATCCAGGTCTTTGCAAGCAATACCTACATGGTCAACACAAATTGTTTTAAACATTTCAAATTCCTCCTAAAAGTAATTTTGGTTGTTTTATCTTAAAACTTTACCAACAATGTCAGCGACAACAGAATACGGCTCAATTTCACGAATTTGAAGTTTTTCAACTAAAATATCAAATTCGGAAGTAGCTACAACATTCTTGTCGATATAACGGTTGACCCTGTCATTAAGCATAGCAGTAACTTCGTTTTTAATACGAGCTTTGCGTATTTTGCTCAATTGATCAGATTCAATCAAATATGCTTTGTGCTCTTCAATAGAGTCAACAACAGCTTCTATACCTTCACCCTTGCTGGCAATGGTCCGATTGATCGGAGGACGCCAGCCAACATGTTCGGGATTTAATTCCAACATCATTTCAATCTCAATGTTCAGCTTGTCCGTACCTTCACGGTCAGCTTTATTGATCGTGAAAAGGTCACCGATCTCAAGTATACCTGCTTTAATAGCCTGAATGTCATCGCCCATACCAGGAATAACAACAACCATTGTAGTATCAGCAGTTTTAACAATATCTACTTCAGATTGACCAACGCCAACAGTTTCAACAATAATAACATCAAAACCATATGCATCCATCAATTTAACAGCATCGCCCGCTTTTTGGGATAATCCACCCAAACTCCCGCGAGTAGCCATGGAACGAACAAAAATGCCTTCATCGGCAGTAAGGTCCAACATTCTGATACGGTCGCCTAAAATTGCACCACCGGAGAAAGGACTTGTAGGATCAATTGCGATAATACCAACTGTTTTACCGCGTTTACGATATTCTTTAGCAAGCTTGTCGGTCAAAGTACTTTTGCCAGCGCCCGGAGGTCCGGTTATTCCGATGACATAAGCATTACCGGTGTGGGGATAAATGGCTGTCATTATTTCAACAGCGTTATCATACTCGTTCTCTACGGCAGTAATAGCTTTCGCTAATGCTAAACGAGAATGGTTTAATACGCCTTCAACAATATTCAATGATCACACCGCCTTGTTGAGGTCCAATAAAAATTGTATTATGCAAGCCGGGACAAGCCCGGCCTGCAAAATTTTTGAGAACCTTAATTATTTTACGTTAGCGTTGATGAATTCAACAATGTTGCCAGTCGGAGTGCCAGGAGTGAATACTTCGGCAATGCCAGCAGCTTTCAAACCAGGAATGTCAGCGTCAGGAATAACGCCGCCGCCGATAACCAGAACATCAGTCAAACCTTTTTCTTTCAGCAGTTCAACTACTTTCGGGAAAAGGGTGTTGTGTGCGCCGGAAAGCAGGCTCAAAGCAACAACTTTAACGTCGTCTTGCAGAGCAGCTTCAGCGATTTGTTCCGGAGTCAGACGAATACCGGTGTAAATAACTTCAAAACCAGCGTCGCGCAATGCACGAGCTACAACTTTAGCACCGCGGTCATGGCCGTCCAGACCCGGTTTTGCTACTAAAACTCTAATATTAGACATTATTTCTTACCTCCCTATTATTGTTGGCTCTAAATTACAGAGCAGTATGAGATTGATATTCGCCGAATACTTTTCTCATTACGCCGCAGATTTCGCCTTCAGTTGCATAAGCACGTACAGCGTCAAGAATCAAAGGCATCAGGTTAACGGATTCGTCAGCACAGCCTTTTTCCAGAGCAGCTAAAGTTTCTTCAACTTTAGCATTGTCACGACGAGCTTTAAGGGCAGCAATCTTATCAGCTTGCAATTTGCCAACGGAGCCGTCAACACGCAGCAAGTTTTTCGGCGGTTCTTCTTCTTGTTGGAATTTGTTTACGCCAACAATAATACGGTCGCCTTTTTCAATGTCCATTTGCCATTTGTAAGCGGAGTCTTGGATTTCTTTTTGGATATAACCTTTAGCGATAGCTTCAGGAGCGCCGCCAATTTCGTCAATCTTTTTGATATATTCCCAAGCTTCTGCTTCGATTTTGTTAGTCAAAGCTTCAACATAGTAGGAACCACCCAACGGATCAACGGTGTCAGCCAAGCCGGATTCGTAAGCAACGATTTGTTGAGTACGGAGAGCGATGGTTACAGACTCAGTGGTCGGCAATGCCAAAGCTTCGTCTTTGGAGTTAGTGTGCAAAGATTGAGTACCACCCATTACAGCAGCAGCAGTTTGCAGAGCAACACGAACGATATTGTTGTTCGGTTGTTGTGCAGTCAGCATGGAACCTGCAGTTTGAGTATGTACGCGGAGCATTTGAGATTTCGGTTTTTGAGCGCCGAATCTTTCTTTCATAACTTTAGCCCATACACGACGGGAAGCGCGGAATTTAGCAACTTCTTCGAGTACGTTGTTATGAGCGTTCCAGAAGAAGGACAGACGACCAGCAAAATCGTCAACGTTCATACCAGCTTTGATAGCTGCTTCAACATAAGCGATACCGTCAGCGATGGTGAAAGCGATTTCTTGAGAAGCGGTGGAACCAGCTTCACGGATATGATAACCGGAAATGGAGATGGTATTCCACAGCGGTACGTTTTTGGAGCAATATTCGAAAATATTGGTAATCAAACGCATGGAGGGTTTCGGTGGGAAAATGTAAGTTCCGCGAGCAGCATACTCTTTCAAAATATCATTTTGAATAGTACCGCGCAGTTTGTCAGCGGAAACGCCTTGTTTCTCAGCAACTGCGATGTACATGCAAAGAAGTACGGATGCAGGAGCGTTGATGGTCATGGAAGTGGAAACTTGATCCAAAGAAATTTGGTCAAATAAGATTTCCATATCAGCCAAGGAGTCGATAGCTACGCCAACTTTACCAACTTCGCCTTCAGCCATCGGATCGGTAGAATCATAACCGATTTGGGTCGGAAGGTCGAATGCGCAGGACAAGCCGCTGCCACCGTTAGCCAAGAGGTAACGATAACGTTTGTTGGATTCTTCCGCAGTGGAGAAACCAGCATACATACGCATGGTCCAGAAACGGCCACGATACATAGTAGGTTGTACACCACGAGTGTAAGGATATTCACCAGGGAAGCCAAGATCCTTCTCATAGTCGAAGCCTTCGATGTCGAGAGGGGTGTAGAGCCTGTTGGGCTCAAGGTTTGCACGTTCGGGATTTTTAGCAAGTTTAGCTTCTACGCCAGCCATGTACTTGTCAAATCCAGCTTTCAGAGTTTCATTTGCCATTCTCAAATCCTCCTTAAGAATATTGTTTTTGCACAATCCGGTTTGGACTGACCGAATTATGGTGAGAGTGTCCGTCATAGACGGTGTATATGGCAAAGCCCGAAGGCCTCGTCAACAGAATTTATTTACAGATAAGCTGTAAAGTTTGCCGGCAGAACTAGCTATCTGCCGGCAAAATATTTCAGACAACAATCTCAGTCAATCGTCTTGACTAAGAATTATTTTTCCATGGTGCCGGTTTTTACGAAACGATCATGGAAGGAGAAAGCTTCATCCATAATATGCGGAGTTTGGCTATTGCCACAAGCTTCGCAAGCTCTCTTGAAGTAATCAAGAAGCAGCGGTTGATATTTCGGATTAGCAACTTTATCAATGATAACCAAAGCACGTTCTTTTGGAGACAAACCACGAAGGTCAGCTACGCCGCGTTCGGAAACGATAACATCAACGTCATGTTCAGTATGGTCAACATGAGAGCAGAAAGGAACTACAGAGCTGATAGCTCCGCCTTTTGCAAGAGATGTAGTGAAGAATACGGTCAGATAACCATTACGAGCATAGTCGCCGGAACCGCCGATACCATTCATAATCTTAGTACCGCAAATATGAGTGGAGTTAACATTACCATAGATGTCAACCTCAATAGCAGTGTTCATTGCAATGACACCGATACGACGAGCAACTTCCGGGCTGTTTGCAACTTCTTGCGGACGCAGAATGATATATTTTTTATATTTTTCTACATTGTCATAGAATTTTTTGAGGCAATCAGGGGATGGGCTCAAAGCGGTACCAGAGCAAACGCGGAGTTTGCCAGCATCGATCAAGTCGAACATACCGTCTTGAATAACTTCGGTATATACAGTCAAATCTTCAAAATCAGAGTTAACCAAACCGTTGATAACTGCGTTAGCAACAGAACCTACACCAGACTGCAGCGGCAACAGATTAGCGGGCAAACGACCTGCAGCAACTTCAGATTTAAAGAATTCAACCAAGTTTTTACCCATTTTTTGAGCATCTTCGTCGATTTCGCCCAACGGACGAACTTTATCAGTAATATCGCAGGGAACTACTGCAACGAGTCTGTCCAAATCGCAAGGAATATAAGGAGTGCCGATTACATCTTCCGGTTTTTCAACAGGAATAGCTTTACGATTCGGAGGATCCAAAGGCACATAGGAGTCATGCATGCCTTCCAATTCTACTGGTTGAGAAGTATTTACTTCAACAATAACTTTTTCAGCACATTGAACATAAGAAGAAGAATTGCCCATGGAAGTTGTAGGAATCAAACCAACCTGGCCATTGCCAAGGTCAATGATTTTGCAGGCTTCGACGATAGCGACGTCTACACATCTGCGGTTTTCCATGAAACCATAGCGAGTCATTTGAGCAACATGGCTCAAATGCAGGTCAGTATATTTTACGGAACCGTTGTTGATAGCTTTACGCAGATCATTGTTAGTTTGGTAAGGCATACGACGAGCAACGATACCAGCTTGAGTCATTGCGGTATCCATTTCAGGACCTACAGAAGCACCGGTCCAAACGTTGATTTGGAAAGGAGTTTTTTTGCCTTTTTCTGCCAGAGCAAGAGGCACAGCTTTAGGATAACCAGACGGAGTAAAACCACTGGTACCTACGTTGTCGCCATCCTTTACAAATTCTGCAGCTGCTTCGGCGCTCATAATTTTGCCGGCTACTGCTTCGCATACGCGATCTTTAATGTCGATCATGTTTACCTTCCTCCTTGTAAATAAAACAAATTGTGGCTAATGCCAGCGAAGTCTATTAACTTCACTAGTAAAAATACACTTAGTCGGCTAAATACCAACTATAAAAGCATAAAGTATTATTTGCCGAATAAGATTTTACCCATAAAAAAGGAGCACTTAGAAGTTTTGATTTACTAAAACAAAACATAGCCAAGTGCCAGCTTACTTCTATCCAAAGTGGCTACGCTCTGAATCGCAAACTGTCAGCAGGTAAAGCTTTCAGTTGAACTTCTTCGTTCTTCTGTCTACCAACCGCTAAAACATATCCAAGATATTTAGTTCTGCTTAATTTACTTCGACATTCCAACAAAAAATCCTTCAAAAAAAACTTTAATTGTGATTTCTTTTCGAACTTTTTGTGTCCAGCTCTATTATAACACATAAAGAAGCAGTAAATTTTAGGCAAAATCACTACTTTTTTTAGTTTTTAAACATTTTTTCTTTAAAACGCTATACTACATATGATATCAGTAAAACTGTAACATGGCAAGCATTTTCTTTACAATTTACAAAGAAACACCCCTTGAGCAAAACTACTCAAGAGGTGTTTTGTGGTATCAAATTAGTACTTTCAACGTGTCTGTTGGTGATAGTGCGTATGCAGTAGACTATGAGCTTTTTCTCCGAGAGGTTTACCTAACCAAGTATCATAAAGCTCTTTAATTTCCGGATTTTCATGTGATTTTCGTAACTCATTGGCACTATCACAATCAAACAACCCTTCTCTACGGGCTCTTCTAATTTCTGCATTAACGGGAATCGGTTGACCGCCGCCGCCAATACAGCCACCAGGGCAAGCCATAACTTCAATAAACTGATAATCTGCCTCACCGGCTCTGATACGCTCTAATATCTTGCGTGCAGAAGCAAGAGTATGAACAACTGCTATTTTTACAGTATTTCCTGCAATAGTCAGTTCCGCCTCGCGGGTCTGTTCCATCCCCCGCACATCATTGTAATCAACAGTCTGCAAATTTTCACCTGTTAAAACATCAGCTACAGTACGCAGAGCAGCTTCCATTACGCCACCGGTAGTACCAAAAATAACAGCAGCACCTGTACCTGTACCCAGCGGAGAATCATAGCTGTCTTCAGGCAAATGTTTAAAATCCAGTCCTGCTTCCCGTATCATACGGCCAAGTTCTCTGGTCGTAATAACAACATCTACATCACGATATCCGGAAGCATTCATCTCCGGACGTGCTGCTTCCGCCTTCTTAGCAGTACACGGCATCACCGAAACGCTGACTATTTTTGCCGGATCAATACCAGCTTTTTCAGCATAATAGGTTTTAGCAATAGCGCCAAACATTTGCTGGGGTGATTTCGCAGAAGAAAGATGTGGTAACAAATCAGGATATTTAAGCTCTATCATATTTACCCAGCCAGGACTGCAGGAGGTTATCATCGGCAATACACCTCCGTTAGTCAAACGATGGAGGAACTCATGCCCTTCTTCCATAATCGTCAAATCAGCCGAAAAATTAGTATCGAATATCTTATCGAACCCTAGATTGCGCAATGCTGCAACCATTTTCCCTGTAACGATAGAACCTGGTTCCATACCCAATTCTTCACCCAAAGCCACGCGTACTGCCGGAGCTGTTTGAACTATAACAATCTTATCAGGATCATTGATAGCCGACCATACTTTTTCCGTATCATCTTTTTCCACTATAGCTCCAGTAGGACAAACACTCGCACATTGTCCACAGTAAGAACATTCTACTTTTCCAAGATCCTGTTCAAAAGCAGTAGAAACAATTGTGTCAAAGCCGCGCTCAGCAAAGCTGTAGACGCTCATTCCCTGCACATCACGACAAACACGTATACAACGTCCGCACAAAATACATTTTTCCTGATCGCGCACTAAGCAGGGGTTACTGGCGTCAATAGTATGTGCTTTACGGGCTCCGCCTTCGAATCTGATCTTGCGCAATCCCAAATCAGCAGCTATATTCTGCAGTTCACAGTCACCGCTTTTTTGGCACGCAAGGCAGTCCTTGGGATGATTGGCCAACAGCAATTCTACGACCATTCGTCTTGCTGCGCGGACTTTATCCGTATTCGTTTTCACTACCATACCTTCTGCAACAGGATAAACACAGGAGGCTACAAGCGTACGCGCTCCGGTAGCTTCTACGACACACAATCTGCAGGCTCCTTCCGGAGCAAGTTCAGAATGATAGCACAACGTAGGAATATGAATGCCGGCAGAACGCGCGGCTTCAAGAATAGTAGCATTTTTAGGGGCCTGTACAGTCTGCCCATTGATCGTTAAGGTAATCATTTCCATATCTATATAATCCTCCCTTAACCCTTAGTAATGGCCTTAAACGGACAAGCCGCCATGCAGGCACCGCATTTTATACATTTAGTTACATCGATAACATGTTTCTTTTTCACTTCTCCGGAAATGGCATTAACCGGGCACTGGCGTGCACATAACCCACAGCCTTTGCATGCATCAGTAATTTCATAATTGGCAAGCTTTTCACAGGCACCGGCAGGACAGCGTTTTTCTTTGATATGAGCTTCATATTCATGACGGAAATATTTTAAAGTACTCAATACAGGATTAGGAGCAGTTTGTCCCAATCCACATAAAGCAGTCTCTTTAATATTTCTGGCCAGTTCTTCTAACAGCTCTATATCGCCTTCTCTCCCCTGCCCTTCAGTAATACGTGTCAGGACTTCCAGCATACGCTTAGTTCCCTCACGACAGGGAGTACATTTGCCACAGGATTCAGATTGAGTAAAATTCAGGAAAAATTTTGCAACATCTACCATGCAGGTATCTTCATCCATAACTACCAATCCGCCAGAACCCATCATAGCACCTGCCGCTGTTAACGAATCATAATCTATAGACAGATCAAGCATTGATTCAGGCAGGCAGCCACCAGATGGACCGCCTATTTGAACTGCTTTAAATTTCTTACCTCCGTTAATACCACCGCCGATATCATAAATAATTTCGCGCATAGTAATACCCATAGGAACTTCGGCCAGACCTGTGTTATTTATTTTACCAGTCAGCGCAAATACTTTAGTTCCTTTTGACTTTTCAGTACCAAAACCAGCATACCAGTCAGCGCCATTAGTAATAATTGCAGCTACATTACCAAAAGTTTCAACATTATTGATATTTGTCGGCTTTCCCCAAAGTCCGGCAACTGCTGGAAATGGCGGTCTTGGCCGCGGCATACCGCGTTTCCCTTCTATTGATGCCATCAATGCAGTTTCCTCACCGCAAACGAACGCACCGGCGCCTTCCTTGATATGCAGTTTGAAGCTGAACCCGGAACCAAAAATATTTTCACCTAACAACCCCATAGCTTCAGCCTGTTCAATAGCTATGCGCAGACGTTTAATGGCCAGCGGATATTCCGCACGTACATAAATATAGCCTTCATCTGCACCTATAGCATAACCACAGACAGCCATACCTTCTAATATCTTATGCGGATCGCCTTCTAAGACGCTCCTGTCCATAAATGCACCAGGATCACCTTCATCTGCATTACAGATAACATATTTTTTATCACTTACAGACGCTTTAGCAAACTGCCATTTCATTCCTGTAGGAAATCCGCCGCCGCCACGTCCACGCAGACCTGATTTTTTGATTTCTTCAATAACATCTTCAGGACTCATGGTAGTTACAGCTTTAGCTAAAGCTTCATAACCGCCGACAGCAATATATTCTTCAATTTGTTCAGGATTGATAGCGCCGCAATTTTCTAAAACTAACCGATGCTGTTTCTTATAAAAATTTATTTCCGAATAATTAGGTATACTTTCATGAGTAAGCGGTTCATGATAAAGCAACCGTTCAACAATACGGCCCTTAAATAAATGGCTTTCAACTATTTCTTCTACATCCTCAGCTTTTACCTGGCAATAAAAAGTACCTTCAGGATACACTATAACCAGCGGACCATGTTCACAGAAACCATGGCAGCCTGTTTCTACTACCATAACCTCGTCGCTCAGGCCTTTAGCTTCAATAGCCCGACTAAAAGCAAGCTGTACTTCCTTTGAACCGGCAGATTTACATCCTGTTCCTCCGCAAATCAGGACGTGTGCTCTAATGTGCTGCATATGATTTCCCTCCAAATTTTATCAAATCAGTCTTGCATAATTTTGCCTACAACCATTTCTTCAACAATACGGCCATTGACAACATGCTCTGCAATGATCTTTTTCACGTCCTCAGGTTTTACTTTACCATAAGTAATACGAGGTTCTCCAGGACGGACAATATCTACCAGGACCTCTTTCTCACACATACCGATACAGCCCGTCTGCTGTACCTGAACATCATTAAGTTTACGCACTGCAAGCTCATTCAAAACGGCAGACATCACTTCGCGCGCGCCTGCAGCAATACCACATGTACCCATACCTATGATTATTTTAGTGCCGTCATTCTGACGAACTTTCATGTCTGCCTTTAATTTTTCACGTAGGGCCTTCAAATCTTCCAACGTTTTCATTTTATACCTCCTGCTCACACCTCAACTGCGATATTTCCTGCTTTAAATATTCTTCAAGCCATGTATAAACTTCAGGTCTGGTAAAATCTGCTTCATCACCAAGGAGAGATCTGATAACCCTCGTATCAATATCAAATCCCGATGTACCTATCTTATAGATAAACTTCAGATCCAGATACGGCGTGCCTACCAGCAGCACTTTAATACTTGATACAATATCACCTAAAGGCGGGCGATCAATATTATCCTTTGCAAAAGCAGCTTCTACGACAGTACCTTTACCCTTACGAGATTGTATTAACAAATGTCCTCCGCATTGTTTAGTGACCATGTCCATAAAAGGTATTCCCATACCTACTTTACGTGTAGTCCGCGTAGTCACAAAGGGATCGCGAATTTTCTGCACCATTTCCTCACTCATGCCATGTCCATCATCACTGATACGAAAAACAAAAAATCCATTTTCATTCTCATTTATTTCTATTATTACATTATGAGCTCCTGCCTCTATGGAATTCTGCGCTAAATCAAGGATATGCAAAGACAATTCACGCATGATTGTTATTGATATTTAGCTAAAATAGCCGACAGTTTGTCCGGAGTCAAACGACCATGAGTATCTTCATTAACCTGCATAACCGGTGCTAAACCACAAGCGCCGATACAGGCAACAGTCTCAAGGGTAAAACGCAGATCTTCCGTAGTATGTCCGGCCTTAATTCCAAGCTCTTTTTCGATAGTCTGCAAAATTACTTTACCACCACGTACATGGCAGGCAGTTCCCTGACAAACGCGGATAATATTACGCCCGCGCGGATTAAGGTGAAACTGGGAATAAAAAGTAACAACACCATAAATTTGAGCAATGGGTGTTCCTGTACTGGCAGCAATGTACTCTAAAGCATCTTTGGGCAAATAATTGTACAGAGCCTGTACTTCCTGCAAAATCGGGATCAAAGATCCTTTTTTACCCTGATATCTAGCCAGAATAGCATCAATCTGCACCTTTTCAGGATTTTCTCCGCCGCAGCAACTGCATCTTTTGTCAACCATATTCATAGTACACTCTCCATTTCCCTAAACTTTAATGTACGAATACTACTATAGCAAAAAAAACGTATATAATCAACACTATTTATGATTTTCAAGCATGAATAGTGTATACTTTATACTTTTAGTGTAACTAATATTCAAGATCATTAATAAAATAACCCGGAAACCAACTACGCCCGTCTTTTCCTGCAAGTGCAAGTTTTAATTCTGAAATAGTCGCTTCTTCAATGGTAATTTTATTCTTGGGGCCTTCCAAAAATTCAAGCATTCTGTGAGCATCAGAATTAGTGACATAAGGTAAATTCCCAGATAATCTTTTCAATTTCAGCTGCTCCAACTCTGCTAAACTGTTACGGCTTATCTCTACTCCTTGCAAGCCCATATCATTAGGAATAAATCCCAGCTGTACAAGCAAACTATATGCCGGTCTATCTATATGGGCAGCTAAACACAGCCCGCCAATTTCGTTTACTTTTCGTACAACCTCCTGCGCAGATAGCTGCAATGGTCCTAAAAGCATTCTTTCCTCTTCTGCAACAAAATTATCATCATCATCAACGACAAATTGCGCTCCAAACCGTTCAGGAATGTTTTTGAGGCCACGCATTGAAAAATCGACTATTTTCTGCCACCGCCGCAGCTGTTTCAGATTGTCAAACAAAACCACTATATGCGCTTCTTCCCTGCATTCAACTTCCATTCCCGGGAACACCTTAATACCATAACGTTCACCAGCCTGAATCGCCGCCACAGCATTAGCCGAAGCATTATGGTCAGTAACAGCCAGCAGCTGTATACCATATTCAGCAGCCTGCATCACTATATGATGCGGCGTCATTTCGATTTCAGCACACGGGGAAAGCAAGGTATGGACATGAAAATCTCCGATAACGGTTTTCATTTTACATTCCTGATACCAAGTTCATAAAGCTTTCCAATGACATCATAAGCAGGTAAAGATGTAACCAATATCAAAACGTCGTTCTGTTCTGCTTTTTTCAGGGTATCCTCTTCTATAGGCGCATCGCCTGCCACAATAACTGCAGACAGACCAATCAAAGAAGCTACTGCCGCTATATTCTGATGCCCCTGCATTGTCACCCAAATCATACCGGGAGCCGCCTGCCCCATAACATTACTCAAAAGATCAGAGGCATAGCCACCAATAACATCCACATCCACAGGAACCTCATGTGTCATCAGCTTTAACCCTAAAGTTTCAATAACTTCACGTACTTGCATCGCTTTCACCATCCTCCCGCAGTTCTTCTTCCGGCTCGCTGGCTATAGGTATCTGCTTTGCCAGTTCAAGCATACCATGTGCCAGGCGTTTTACACTGCTCCTTAATTTAAAAATACAGTCAATTTCATTGGCTTTCCCCTGAACGATGTCTTCCGCCAGGCATTGACAGCTTGGTGCTCCGCATGCTCCACAATCAAGCCCCGGCAAAGATCTGAGGACCTCCTCCATCTTTTCAAACTTTTTCATAGCCTCTAAAATATCGTCATCTAATTGCATCATCGGCCGCGGGATTAATTTTTTTACATAGGAAGCCGATTTGGGAAAATCCTCACATATCATACTCTGGGCCATGGTAGCCAGACGATCATCAGGTTCATTCTGCCTCATAATACTCAGCCTTAGCTTCAAATTTTTCTCAGCAACAAATTTATTCTCAGCAGTCAGCGGCCCGCCAATGCAGCCGCCACTGCAGGCAGAACACTCTACATAATCGACATCGCGCATCTTATTCAGGGAAATTTGCTCCAGCACGTCGTACACGTCATTAATACCGTGTACAGCCAGACCGTTTTCAATTCCTGCAGCTTCCAGTTCCCCACCATAACTGCCCCAACTCATACCATAAGAAGATCCAGCAGTCACCTTTTTATCCGGCTGAATCTCTCCGCCCATGATTTTTAATATTTTTCCATAAATCTCTGAAATACTTAAACTGCCGTTTATTTGTGTATGCCGGACATCAACGGACTGCCTGATATTAGCATTTTTAGAAGGGCAAGGTGCAATAAACCAGACACCTATTTCTTCAGACTTTAAGCCGGTACGCTGCATAACTTCATTTTTTACATAAATAGCCGCAGCTTCTGTTGGAGGAAGTACAGGCACTACCTGTTTGATGAGTTCCGGAAATTTGACCTGAATCAGCCTTAAAACCGCCGGACAAGTGCAGGAAATCAAAGGTTTTCTGCCACCGTTATAATTTTTCAGGTAAGCAGCTATTTCCAAAGAAATATATTCAGAAGCTACTGCTACATCAAAAATTTCATCAAATCCCAGTCTATGTAACCCTTCCCAAATAGCCGCCGCACTTGTTTCAGGCGGAAACTGCGCATATAAAGAAGGAGGAGGCAAAGCGATATTATATTTAAATTGTTCAGTTTCTTCCAGTTTATCCGTTTCCGCCACGATAGCATGATAGCCACAACGCCGTAAACACTCGCCGCAGTCAATACAACGTGCTTCTATAAGTTCTGCTTTACCATTGCGGACACGAATGGCCTCGGTCGGACAAGCTTTAACGCACGTTACACAGCCTTGACACTGAGACCGTAAAAGGCGTATGGAATGAAAATATCCTCCAGCCATCGTATCACCCCTCTTATAAGTCTTCACTGATATGTTTGAATTTCATCTTTATATTAGTACCTGAGCCAACTGTCGATTGGATATCAAAATCATCTGAACACTTCATCATATTCGGCAGACCCATACCGGCGCCAAACCCCATTTGTCTTACATGATCCGGTGCTGTAGACCAGCCTTCCTGCATTGCCAGTTTAATGTCAGGGATTCCCGGTCCCTGATCAGCAATATATACAACCGTCTCTTCAGGAAAAATTTCAGCATCAACCTGACCACCGCCGGCATGAATGATTACATTCATCTCAGCTTCATAGGTTCCAATAGCAATACGTCTGATTATATCTGCCGGAACGCCAATTTTCTGCAGCAACCGCTTTAATCCGGCAGAAGCTTCACCAGCCCTGTCAAAATCGTCACCGGCAACATCATAATGCATTTTTACTGATTTAGAATCACTCATTGCTCTTCCGCCTTTCTGGAACAGCCTCTCAAGCCATTACTATAAAGAATCCCGCAGGCTTCAAACAATGTATATTCTGTCGACATAATCGGGAGTTTGTTTTGGGCAGCTTCTTTCAGCATATCTTCTCCGGGCAGTTTCCCTCTTACCAAAATCACACCGCATAAATCAGTCATATCCGCTGTTCTTATAACCTGCATATTAGCCAACCCTGTGCAAAGCAGAGTTTTACATTTTGTAAAGGCTAAGACATCGCTCATAAGGTCAGACCCGCAACAGGTTTCAACCTGCCGACCAAGATATTCTTCACCTACGCAGATTTTAGCGTCTAAAAGTTTTCGCACGTCATTTAAATTCATTCCGCTCCCCCTACGATTCCATATTTCCCTGAATTTATTGTAACTTGCCAAGTTTTTCCTGTAAAGCTAAATCTAAATCTTCCTCTTATGGTTATGCTTTTGTTAATTTTCTGTTAAATTCTGAACAGACCATTATTAAAATTGCAAAAAGCCAAAACAAAAGCCCCATTTGCATATTAAAATAAACATGGTCAGTCAAACCGCCCACTAAAATACCTGCAGACGCCATTAAATAACCTCTGCCAAAACCCTGAAGCCATCTGCTTTTACCAAAACGGGCCAATTCAGCAGCTTTCCAGATAATACAGAACCATAAAAGCAAGAATACTGCCAATCCATGCCAACCCAGTTCTGCCGTAATATTCAGTAATAAATTATGACAATGATACATAATGACGTCAGGATTGTTAAGATAAAAATCATATTCCGGATAAATAAACTGATATCCATACCAGCCAAC
>OGII01000955.1_pt1 | contig 23156 bp, 19 predicted proteins | sample 1571701 | NCBI WGS metagenome assembly OGII01 (sample SAMEA2581950, study PRJEB24529) | metagenome | biome: Human gut stool | place: China | collected 2011
TCCGATAGCCACAAACACCGCTGAGGCTACAATCAGCGTCATCAGTGTCATTCCGCTCACCGGGTTCGATCCCACAATGGCAATTGCATTGGCGGCCACCGTAGTGAAGAGAAACGCTATCACCGTAACCACCAGGAATGCCACAAGGGTCTGGAAGAGGTTGTGGATTACGCCGAAGTAGAAGAATGCGAATGTCACTGCCAACGCTGCGATAAGGCTGAAGGCAAGCACTTTCATTGAGATATCCTTCTGAGTGCGTTTCACCTTTGCCACATTGCCGCCCTTGCCGCGGAATTCACGTCCGGCAAGACCCACGGCAGAGCGGATGATGCCCCACGACTTGATGATGCCGATGATGCCCGACATGGCGATACCGCCGATACCGATGTAGCGTGCCTGTGTCTTGAACAGCACCTCGGGATCGATGGCGGCTGCCTCCGGGCTCATTCCGAGCAACGGTACGATGACATACCAGATAAACGCGCTACCTGCAAAAATAATGAAGCAGTATTTCAAACCTACGATGTAGCCGAGACCGAGCACCGCCGCTCCGGTGTTGATTTTAAACACCATCTTGGCCTGGCTTGCCACGTGGGCACCGAATTCTGTCGCTTTCGACGTCAATGTCTCAGCCCACCATCCGAATGTGGAGAGAAGGAAGTCGTAGATACCGCCGACAGCGCCCGCAATGATAAGCGGCTTCACCTGGCTGCCCGACTTCTCGCCGGAGATAAGCACCTGTGTGGTGGCTGTGGCTTCCGGGAACGGGAACTTGCCATGCATGTCGGAAACGAAATATTTGCGGAACGGGATAAACATCAACACGCCGAGCACGCCGCCAAGCATCGAACTGAGGAATATTTCAATGAAACTTACCGTAATGGCGTCGCCATACTTGGCTTGAAGGATGTATAGCGCCGGGAGGGTGAAGATGGCTCCTGCCACCACAATTCCCGACGAGGCGCCGATAGATTGGATTATCACGTTCTGTCCGAGGGCGTTTTTCTTCTTCAACGCGCCCGACACTCCGACTGCGATGATTGCAATAGGAATTGCCGCCTCAAACACCTGCCCCACTTTCAGTCCGAGATATGCCGCCGCGGCACTGAAGATAATCGCCATCACAAGACCCATTATCACAGAGTAGGGAGTCACTTCCGGATACTGACGGTCGGGGCGCATCACGGGGATATACTCCTCGCCCGGCTTCAGCTCGCGGAAAGCGTTTTCAGGAATACCTGCTTCCTGCTTTTGTCTTTCGTCTTCCATTATTTTGCTTAGTTTATGATTAATATTCTGAAAGTTTGTGTGCGAAGTTACAAATTTCAGTTTACAAATGAAAACACTATGCCACAAAACAAGAAAAAAAGAGCCGTCTCATCCCTGAGACGACTCCTTTTTCAATACAAATTATATCAATTGGAGTATTATTTCTTCACAACTGACGCTTTCCAAGTCTGGTTGTTGCTGAGATTGAGCGTAATTTCATACGTTCCGTCTTCTGCACACTTGAAGTTTGGTGCGTTGTTCTCGTTGAGATTGTCGAGCGAACCGCCGAGACTGAAGTCCCATTTGTTGTTGGCGCGGAACTTGTATTCCTTACCGCCGACGAGAGCAACCTCACCCTTCCAAACGAGACCACCGGCGTAAGTAAGTGGCGTTTCAGCGTCCCATCCGCCAGGAGTAGCGTCGCCGACAATTCCGAACGAAGTGATTTCCATCGCCTCCCAAGTCATTTTGTCTGTGTCGACTTTGAAGTAGTAGATACCACCCTTGTCAAGTTTCAAGTTTTTGGCTCCTGGGTCAGTGCTCAACAGGTTGGCTTCTGCGCCGACACCGTAGGCAGTGCTGCCTTCGTTCCAGTTGGGCTGTGTCGAGAATTTGAATTCAAATGCCTTGTTGCCAGCCTTTGACATGTCAACCAAACCGCTGTGTACGCCGCCGTTGCGCTCGTAGATGAACACGTTTACATTGTGACCCCATCCATTGAATCCACCAACAGCATAGAGTTTCGGTGAGTAAGCCTTGACAGTGAATGTGCCTTCCATCATGTTGATTGTCACGGTATACTCTCCTGCCTTTGCAATAGTTACAGGACGTGAGTTCTCGCCGTAGATAAGTTCGCCGCTCATAGCCGACTCAGCAGGACCCCAAGCATACATAAACTCATTGCCTGCGTCGGCCTTAGCCTTCACCATCGACTCTGCACCCATAAATTGGATTGAGCCGGCAGGGAGAGTGCAGATAGATGTAAATACAGGATCATCGTATACGTTCTGGTCGCTATGTCCGAGCTTGATGGCTGAAGCATCCCATCCGTCACCAAACGCAGCGTCGGTAATTACGTAGTATGCCGACTCAATCTTGATGCCAAGGTCAATAGGCGTAACATTTACCGATGAAGCGTCGAAATATGTGTCGGCGCCGCCGAAACGCACTGTTGTTCCGTTGTGGGTCAACGTGAGTTCGAAACGCACATAAGTGGTCTTTGCGGCAGGACTCTTGCCAAACAGCTGGCGGTGAGCGTTGTCAATGTCGAGATAGTTGGCATAAGCCACATTGTCGACAACTGTTGTAAGCACGCTGACAGGCTTCTTGAAATCCTCTGTGGCGGAAACCTGCATTTCAACATTCACTTCGCTGCCGGCTGGCTGATTGTCAACGCTGGTGATTTTGAGCACTGGCACACCCAGCTCGCTATCAACGAAGTCCTTGAGGTTCAAATCAGTAGGCAACGCATGAGCCACAGCGATACCGTCTGCAGCCATAATCGCTTCCTGCGGATTGCTTTGCGGTGGCATTGGATCCTCGATATCGTCGCAGGCTGTGAAACCTACAGCCAATGCCAATGAAAGTAATATACTGAATTTTTTCATTTTTTGTCTTTATTTGTAAATTCTGTAATAACCGGCTTCCTTGCGGCGGTTGCTGACAACCGCCGCGGTAAGCCTGATTTCATATTATTCGGCAGGAACCATTTCTACGGTCATCGCCTTGAGGTTAACGGTGATTTTAATCTTACCGCCAGCCCAGCTGCTGTACTGGAACGAACCCTTGCCTTCCACGACAGCGCCGTTGTAGCCAACGCCGTCAATCCACTCGATATTAACAGGGTCGTCATCAACCTGCGCACCGATTGAATCAACATCCCAACCAGAGAGAGAGCGATAGAAGCGGAATTGGAATTTGCCTGCAGGAATATCGAACACGCCTGTGTAGATCTTGCTGTCGATAGCGTCGTCAGCCTCTGAAAGCGTCCAGCCAACATACTTGTCAGCATTTGCCTTCGACGGCTCGTTCCATCCTGAGCAGTCACCAACCAAGTAAATCTTGCCCGGCAACTTAACTGCATAGTAGTCCTTCACCTGACTGAGACAAACAACATTTGAGAGGATTGAATAGCCGGCAGCGTCTTCCTTGCCGCCAAGATATTCTTCCACAGTAGAGAGCACGCGGAAATAAACCGGACGTGCAGGCTCGTCAGTGTAGTTGTCCTCGTTTGTAACGCCGCGGAGTTTGCACATAGCCTCGGCGATGCTGCTCTCAGGAACGTTGACAGAGCAAGTGGTATACTCCTCTGTGAGTTGCACGAAATCGGTAAATTCACGAGTGAGTGACACCTGTACGAAATATTTTGCGATGATGCCCGGACCATAGTTAGGCTGAGAGAACGTAAGGTTCAATGTTGCCGTTGGGTTCAGAGCATAATAAAGTTCAGAAGTGGCTGGCTGATTGAGCACAAATTCGGTAGGTTTTTGGAGCACCGGATCCTTGTCGTCCTCGCAAGAGCAAAGGCCGAACACCACCACCGCCAGCAGCATCAATACATTTATATACTTTTTCATTTTTTCTTGTGTTTAGTAGAGTTAGACTGATGTTAGTATCCCTCGTTCTGTCCGAGTGTCGGAACAAACTTGGTTGGGATAGCGTAAACCTTGCGGTAGTCAGGAATTGAACGTCCGCGGAGTGCGCCGCCCTTCCACGACCATTTGTAGGCACCGCCTGTGAACTTGCCGAAACGGATCATGTCGCTGCGGCGGTGTCCCTCCCAGTAGAGCTCGCGAGCGCGCTCCTCGAAGAGTTTATCCTTAGTGAGAAGAATCGGAGCCAAACCTGCGCGTGCGCGCACCTTGTCAAAGTTATCCTGACCGTTGCAGCCTGTTGCACCGTTGAGTTCGCACTCGGCGAGCATCAAATATGTGTCGGCAAGACGGAACAATGGATAGTCGGTGCCGTTGAAGGTGTTGACCAGAGTTGCGCCTGTTGTGTTGTCATAGTCATTGCTTTTTGTGTATACATACTTAATACACATCAAGCCACAACCATCGGCACCCCAGTCGCCAAGATCCTCAAGATTGTTCTTGAGCTTGCCGCCGTTGTCGCTGATGAGGTAGCGGTTGTCGCCGCTCTCAAACATATCTACGAGTTCCGGACGTACACGTGGACCGCCCCATCCTGTGCCCTGCAATCCTTGTCTTGTTGTGACGACATTGGTATTGTAAGCACCTATAGAAAGGTAAGTTGTGCCACCGTAAGTCTGCTGGTTGTTCTCATCCTGAGGAAGACCCCAAAGAATCTCGCCGTTGCCTACAAAACGATCGTTGTCGGCGCAGAAGAGATATTTATAGTCTGGAGCGAGAGTGTTGATAGTCTTCAAAATCTCGTTGCAGGCGTTTGCACAGTCTTGCCAACGGGCAGTGCCTGTGTAGACTTCCGCGTTAAGATAGAACTTTGCAAGCAGCATATAGCCGGCTTCTCTTGACAGACGGCCATATTTCTGTGCCGATGCAGGAGTAAGATCCTTCACTGTCTCTGCCAGCTGAGGCACGATTTTCTCAAACATCTCAGCACGTGTCAACGTTGGAGGCGTTGCACCTACCGTAGAATTCTCATCGGTGAACGGGCCTTTGCCGAAGTTGTCCATCAAATGATAGTAAGACAATGCGCGCAACACGATTGCCTCACGTTTCATCGCTGCGATTTCATCATCGGAAATCATACCTGCAGCCTTGTCGATGGTGCGGATAAACTCGTTGCACATATTTATTTGGAACGTGAAACGCGACATTGCCTCATAAAGCCAGTGGTTGTCAGGGCTCCATGTAGAGAAGTCGAGTTCGTCGATACCGGAGTCGTTCCAGTTCTTACCGATAAGAGTCTCGTCGGTTGGAAGCTCCTCAAGGTTCCAAAGCAGACGCATGTAAGTACCGGCACCGCCGTCTTCTACAGTGATATCAGAGCCGCCCTGAGGGCCAGAAACTACAAGTCCGTTGTAAAGTTGATAGAAGAATCCCTCATATTCAGCAGCCGAATTGAGCTCGGTCTTGCTGTTCGGGTCGTTTGGCTTCATATCAAGGTCGCCCACACACGAAGGCATAGCCATCATTGAGAATGCGAGGCATCCGTAAGCCAATATATTTCTGAATTTCTTATTCATGTCTGTAACGATTTAATGATTAGAATTGAGCCACAAGACCGAGAGAGAATGTCACAGGACGTGGGTAGATGTTCTTGTCTACACCGCCACCGACTTCTGGGTCAAGACCTTTATATTTTGTGATTACAAATGGGTTTTGAACTGCTCCATACAGACGCAGACGGAGATTGTTGTTCAAAAGAGTAGGCCAAGTGTAGCCGAGCGTGATGTTGTCGCAACGCACGAAGCTTGCGTTCTGCACGAAGTAGTCGCTTGTGCCCTGTGTCAAGTTGATATCCTTAAACAGCTGAGTGTCTGCCATCAAGTTGCTGACTGGGAGAGACGCTGTAGAAGAAATCGATGAGTTGGCAACCTGAACATCGTTGAACACGTAGTTGCCGATGCTTGCGCGCAATGCGAAACCGAAATCCCAGTTCTTGAAGTTGAACGTGTTGGTCCAGTTCATTGTCACCTTAGGATCCTTGCTGTGGTACATGTACTTATCGTCTGCGTTGATTACGCCGTCACCGTTGCGGTCAACAAACATACCTTCGATAGCCTTGCCGTTCTCATCGTAAACCTGCTCGTAAACATAGAAACTGCTTGCAGGATATCCCACTTTGTGAGCAAGCACTGTACCGCCTGTACCGGCAGAGATAGCATCGCCTGTAGTAACGAAGTAATTCTTGTCGTCACCCTTGAGCAGTTTTGTAATCTTGTTCTTATTCCAAGCCACGTTGTAAGAAGTTGTCCAAGTGAAGTTCTTCTTTACAATTGGACGGGCAGTGATTGCGAATTCAACACCGATGTTCTCCAACGAACCGATGTTGGCGTTCATTGCGTTTGTAAGGTTAGAACCAGCGTCGACAGTCACCCAGTTCAACAAGTCTTCAGTGTTGCGCTTGTAGAAGTCGATGCTTGTAGTCACACGGTTGTTGAGGAATGCCATGTCGATACCGGCGTTCCAAGTGGTTGTCTCCTCCCATTTAAGGTCGGCGTTGTAACCGTTGGCTTTGATGACAGTAATCCAGCCACCTTTTCCGTCAGGATAGCGGTATTGGTCTTTACCAATCATGTAAACAGGCAAGTAAGGGAAGAAGTCGTCGCCGAGGTCCTGCTGACCGGTGATACCCCAGCCTGCACGGATCTTGAAGTCGTTCATCACGCTCTTCGCACCCTTCATCCAAGGCTCTTCAAGCAAACGCCAAGCGAGAGCCAACGATGGGAATGTACCCCAACGGTGCTCGTCGGAGAAGCGGCTTGTTCCGTCCTCACGCACTGTGACAGTGAGCAAGTAGCGGTCAAGCAGAGAGTAGTTTACACGTCCGAAGAAAGAAACCAACTGGTTCTGTGAGCCAGAGTAGTTTGTAGCCACACCCTGATATTTCTCACCGGCATACTCACCACTTGTTGCGTAGCTGTAGTCGTGACCAATGCGGTGGAATTTCTGCCAAGAGTAACCACCGGTAATGTCGAAGTTGGAGTTGATGCTCTTCACGTTCTTCTTATAGTTAAGGTAGAAGTCGAGAAGAAGGTTGTATTTCTCCTGCCATTCAAACTTTGTAGTTTCTGCGCCGTCGTGGATAATTGAAGTGCTTCCGTCAGAGTTCTTGATGGTGTAGCCTCCTTTCCAAGCCATTGGAGAGTTTGCTCCGGTAATGTTTGTAACGTCCGACTTGCTGTAGTCATAACCGAGGTTCAAGTTTGCGTGCAAGTCGCGGAGGAACGGCATTGCAAGGTCGAGCTGCAAGTTGCCGATGCTCTGCCATACTTTAGAGCGGCTGTCGTAGTCCTGAATCAACGCTACCGGGTTGAGAGCCTTCAATGTGTTGATTGACGCACCTGGGTCGTTAGGACCGGCAACAGATGTGTTGACGTATGTTGTCCAACCGTTGAAAGCATTGCCGTCAGGGTTCTTCACAGGAAGAGTCGGGTTGAAACCGATTGAGTTGCCAAGTGCCGATCCGTCATAGAAACGGTTGGCTACGTAGGCACCTTTAAGATTGAGGTTGACTGCCAACAAGTCGTCGAAGAACTTTGGTGTCAAGTTGACGCCGAGAGTGACACGGTCCATCTTTGAAGTCTTGATGATACCGTTGTTGCCTGTGTAGGCAAGGCTCACACGATAAGGCAGACATCCTACTGTGCCGCCGATGCCGAGACTGTAATCATGTGAAACAGACGTGCGGAGAATTTCCTTCTGCCAGTTTGTGTTGTATGTGCCAAGAGCCTGTGCCTGTGCCGACTCTGCTCCATAATAATTGTTGATGAAAGAACGGAACTCGTCGCCTGTCATCATGTTCACGTAGTTGCGTGGAGTGTTGACATAAGCGTTGGCAGTAAAGTTGATTTGTGGTCTGCCTTTCTGTCCTTTCTTTGTAGTGATGATGATGACACCGTTTGATGCACGCGAACCGTAGATTGCTGTTGCCGACGCATCCTTGAGGATTGTCATGTTCTCGATGTTCTCAGGCGATACAAACGACAATGGGTTGCTCGAACCGAGTGTTCCCTTTGTGTCCATAGGCACGCCGTCGATCACGATCAACGGGTCGTTGGTTGCGTTCAAAGAAGCACCACCACGGATACGGATTGTAGCGCCGCCTTCAGGCTGACCACCGTTTGATGTGACAACCACACCAGGAGCGGCTCCAACGAGGAGGTCTTGTGCGGAAGTTGCAAGACCGGCTTCGATTTCGTCCGGTTTCAAAGTAGAGATGGCGCCAGTGGCGTCTTCCTTCTTCACTGTACCGTAACCGATAGCCACAACTTCGTTGAGCACTACGCTGTTGGTTTGAAGTTTTACTGTTAATTTGTTGCGGCCGTCAACATTAACGTTCTGTGTCTTGTAGCCCACATAAGTGACTTGCAGGACAGCGTTCTTGTCAACGTTCAACACGAAATTTCCATCGAAGTCGGTAGCGGTTCCCGCTTTCGTCTTCGAATCAACAACACTGGCGCCAATTATTGGTTCGCCATTTTCATCGATGACCGTACCTTGTACAGCCATTTTCTGTGAAAACGCAGGCAGCGCAAACAACATCGCCATAAGCAACGTGATAAGTCCCCTACGATTCAACTGAAAACTAAAGCTCTTCATTCAAGAATTGATTAAGTTTTACATAGGTATTTAATAATCTCAATTTATTCTCTATTGTGCATATCGTTATTGCAGATTCAAGGCATAGATTCTGCGTTATTCTTCTTTTAAGGTAGATCTTAATACTCCATTGATTACATACAACAACAATAATACGCTTGCAAAACTACAACTATTTTTCTGAGAAAGTAAATTTTTAAGCGGTATTTTCTCATTTAACAAGAGTTAATGTTGTTTTTAACAAAAAGCAGGAAAGAAACACCTGCATGTCTCTCCCCTGCCGTTATGTTTTCTCCCGACGGTTGTCAATAAGTAAGGATCTGCAACCCGCGTTCGGTCATCAGGAACGTGTGTTCCCACTGCGCCGACGGCAACTCGTCGTCGGTCACTACGGTCCAACCGTCTTCCTCGTCGACAAACACCTGCCATTTGCCCATGTTGATCATCGGCTCGATGGTGAATACCATACCCGGCACGAGAAGCATTCCCGTTCCCGGACGGCCAAAGTGCAACACCTCAGGCTCTTCGTGGAACTCCAGTCCTACGCCGTGTCCGCAAAGGTCGCGCACCACAGAGAACCCGTTCTTTTTGGCGTGGCGCTCGATAGCGTGTCCGATGTCGCCGACAAAGCCATAAGGCTTTGCCGCCTTCATGCCCAATTCAAGGCATTCCTTTGTCACACGCACAAGCTTTTCCTTCTCCGGCGTGGTTTTTCCGATTATGAACATGCGGGAGGCGTCGGAATAGTATCCGTCGAGAATCGTCGACACGTCGACATTGATGATGTCGCCTTCCTCGAGGATTTCGTCCTCCGACGGAATGCCGTGGCAAACCACCTCGTTGATCGACGTGCACACGCTCTTAGGGAAGCCCTCATAGTTGAGCGGCGCCGGGATGGCTCCATGGTCGACAGTGTAATCATAAACCAGTTTGTCGATTTCCGCCGTGCTCATTCCGGCATGTATTTCCTTTTCCACGAGGTCGAGCACTCCGGTGTTGATTTTTCCGCTGCGGCGGATACCCTCAATCTGTTCTGGTGTCTTTATGAGTTTCGGCGACGGCACAAGGTGTCCGTGCTCTTGATAAAACAAAATCTTGCGGTCCATGTCCGTAAGTTCCTTGCCCTTAGGCACAATCCAATTACGTCTGTATCTCATTGCTTCGAATTGTTAAAATGTCAAACCCGGCAGACCTAAAAAAGCAGCCTGTCCGCAGTCCGCAAAATTATACATTTAATTGCTGGCTCGCAAAAAAGAGCCCCTTTTTCCGCGCCCGCAACTATTTTTTATGCCGTTTGTCGCGGCAATATTGCCGCGGTGTGATTCCGTGTTTCTTGATAAAGGCGCGCCGAAATGTGCTGAGCGAATTGAAACCCACCGTTGTGGCTATCTCATCCTGCGTCATGGAGCAGTCGCCGCCGGCAAGCATCGCCTCCGCATCGGCAATGCGGTAGCCGTTGACAAAGTCGCAGAAATTAGTGCCGAGCGTATTGTTGAGCCATGCCGACAAATAGCTGCGGTTGGTGCCTATCTCGCGTGCCAGCTGGCTTACCGACAAATCGTGGTCGCGGTGCAGTTTCTTTTCAACAAACAGTGCCTCCACCTCCGCGCTGAAGTCGGGCATACCTTCCAGCGCCGGCTGCTTTTCCGACATAATCTGCCTCACTTCGTCAATGCTGCGCCCAACTTTGCGGTAATGATGGTTGACCACAGCCCAAACCACCGTGACAATCACGATATATGCGATGTTGGAAATGCTCGACTCAACATAGCACGAATATATCCAAGCCGCCAGCACCGACAGAAACATCGCTATCGCCCGCCACATCCACCGCTTGTCGGTCGACGAGAAGTTTTGCCGCACGATATAGTGGTAGCGTTTTGTCAGCACGGCGATGCGCACCGCCCATATCAGACAGTAGACTGCCATACCAACGATGTTGATGTCAAAGAAGATGTCGTTTGCCGTCACGATGTAGAGCACGAGCATCAGCAGGTAGAATGCCGAATTCTGCACGATGCGCGACCACGTTACGTAGATTGGCGACAAGAGCTCGACCACGAAAAACACGCATGTGAACACCGCCGACATGTCAACAAGCAGCAACGTGCGGTATAGGTGTCGATGCAATTGCGTGTCGATACACGAATAGATTGGATCCTTCAGCACCAGCAAGAACCAAAAAGCCATTATCGCCGCTGCCGTGCGGTAGAAGCGCTGCTCACGGCGGTGGCGGAAGTATGTCGCACTCTCATAGATGAAATATGCGCTGCAAAGCCCGTATACGAAGTTTTCGGCGGTGCCGAGAAATACTGCTGTGTCCATACTGAGGTTTGGAGGGAAAAAGACAGGCACACAACAGGTTGTTTCTCCACCCGTATATGCCTGTCCTATATTGTAACGTATTGTCTAAGCGTTATTTGCCGGCATACTTGGCTGCCTGCTCAGCAATCAGCTTAGGATCGTCGAAGTAGTTGATTCGCATTGCACGGCGCACATCGGCAAGAGTCTCGGCAGCCACTGCGCGTGCCTCCTCGCTGCCTCGGCGCAGAATCTCGAACACGCCGGGGATATCCTGTTCCCATTGTTTGCGACGTTCGCGAATCGGAGCGAGCTCTTCCTCAAGCACACTGATGAGAATCTTCTTCACCGTGCCGTCGCCCACGCCTCCGGCGCAATAACGGTCCTTCAAATCCTGAAGGCTCTCGAATTCCGAGCAATGACGTTTGAATTTCTCATCGGTGCAGAATGCGTCGAGATATATGAACGGGCAGTTGCCCTCAAGGTGTCCGGGGTCGCTGATGTTGAGATGGAGAGGGTCGGTATACATGCCTTTCACCTTCTTTGCAACATCTTTTGATGTGTCGCTGAGGTAGATGCAGTTGCCGAGCGACTTGCTCATCTTTGCCTTTCCGTCGGTTCCCGGCAGACGCAGGCAGGCAGCGTTTGTAGGCAGCAGGATTTCCGGCTCAACAAGCGTCTCGCCGTACACGTTGTTGAAGCGTCCCACGATTTCGCGGGTCAATTCAATCATCGGCTCCTGGTCCTCACCGGCAGGCACTGTGGTGGCGCGGAAAGCGGTGATGTCGGAAGCCTGGCTCACCGGATAGCAGAAGAATCCCACAGGGATGCTCGTCTCGAAGTTGCGCATCTTGATTTCCGTCTTCACCGTAGGGTTGCGCTGCACGCGCGACACTGTCACGAGGTTCATATAATAGAATGCCAGCTCTGTCAGTTCCGGCACCGCCGACTGCACGAAAATCGTAGTCTTGGCAGGGTCCAATCCAGCCGACAGATAGTCGAGCGCAACCTCAACGAGGTTTTGGCGGATTTTCTCTGGATTGTCGGCATTGTCGGTAAGTGCCTGAGCGTCGGCAATCATCACAAAAATTTTGTCGTACTCACCTGAGTTCTGCAGCTCAACGCGACGTCGCAGCGAGCCTACGTAGTGACCAAGGTGAAGTTTTCCTGTAGGGCGGTCGCCCGTAAGTATGATTTTTCCCATAATATTCTGATTGCTTTTATGTTAGAACAAATATCCTACTCCAACGTTGAAGTATATCGGATACATGCTGAATGTTATCGTCTTGAAGCTTTCGGGGAAAGCCGAATTCAATCCCCACGAAAGGTCGGCATAGAGCTTCAGATGCTTGAACGCTTCCCAGTCGACTCCGGCTTGAAGTCCCCACTGAAATTTGCGCAGCTCGTCGGAGAAGTCGTAAGTTGCCGTGGCATCGCCTGTAAACACTGCCTTTTCACCCGTCGGATCGCCGTTGCGCAGATATCCGTCGTAGACAACTCCGTCAAACTTGCCCTCGATAAGGTATGACAGGAACACTCCGAGTTTCAGGTTTGTGCGCGGATGCACCTTATATGCAGCCTGCACCGGGAACGTCAGGAATGCGTTGCGCACCGACGTTTTCACGCCGCCAGTCCATCGGCCGCTCGCAATGGCGCCCTCGCTGAGGATTTCCATACCGTAGTTTTTCACGCGGGCGTCGGTCTCCATATTCTTGTTTTCAAGCTTCACGCCCACAAGCAAGCCCCACTTCTCGTCGAAAAACTTAGTGAAGTCCGACTCCACAGAGAAACCCATCGATGGTTTGTAGCTCTTGATTTCGCGGATTTCAACAGGCAGCGGAATCGGCGATGTGCCGCCGAGATTGTAGCCGGCACGCAGTTCGATGTTCCAACCTTTCAGTGCTGCGTTGATGATTTTCTGCGTGCGGCTCTGCTGAGCCGACAATTGCGCGGGCAGAAATGCCAGCGCCACGATAATTGCGGATAATATGTTTTTTTTCATTTTTTATTCAAGTTTATTCGTGTGTGACTTTCAGATTACGCACATCAAGCGTGCTGCCCACAGAGCCGCGGAAATAGTCGCCCTCCGCACTTGACGCAATCACGATGCCCAGCTTGTAGCGTCCTTTTGCAAGCAACGCTTTGTCGACAACCTTGTTGTAGGCGCTGTAGTCGAATGTGATTTCAAACTTCACCCAATCGTTGTCGCCAAGCCCCGTCACGCGCGCATCGGTGAGATTAGCGAGAGCCACCATGTTTGGATGCATGAAATCATTGTAGTGCACGTTGCTGTCGATATATGTCACCTTATCGTCGGTCAAAAAGTAGATGGCATAGATTGAGAAGATGTCTGTACGTCCTACGACGGGCTTTCCCTTCTCATCGGTAAACGTCTCGCCTGCCTCATAGCGGTATTCGCCCGAAAGCGTCAACGGCTTGTAGTGATAAGGCTCGCCGAATTTGGTTGCCTCACGCGGAGCTGAGATGGCATTGCCGAGGTCGAACTCGCCCTGGAATATGTTGCCTGCGGCAATAGGCATTCCCACCATGGAACCAAACCCTCCGGTGGAACGTGTCACCAGACGGATGAACTCAGGCTGGGCGTATTTGTCGCCAAGCATAAAGTTAGCCACATTTTCGCCATCCACGCTCAATGTCGTTCCTTCTTTGTAGACGGCGGTTGTGGGGAAGAACTCCCAAATATGGTCCTTATATTGAGTCTTTCCATACTTTGCCTTGGCAGCCTTGTCGGCTTCGCCACACATCACGAATCCCGGATTGCCCGACGCCCAAGCCATCAGGAAGTTGCCGTTGTTGTCAATTTCGTTGAAGATTGAATATTTCTTCGTAGGGTCAAGCTCCACTTTGTTGAATCGGTACTCATCCGGCTTCAGCTGCTGCACCACCTGCACACGGTAGGTCTTATGCCATTCACCGTCCTGCGAGGTCACGGTGTAGTTCACCGTGTGGTCGTCGGCATTGAGGAAGTCCTGCACCGAGCCGCTTGCCGGCGATATCGTCGCGCCCTCAGTCAATGTAAACACAGGAGCGAGAGCCGAGATGTCGGCTTCCGGCTGCACGTTGACCGTAACACGGTCGTTGGTAATTTTAGGATCCGACATAACGACTTCTGCCGGAAGCGAGCACGTAAGGATGTCGCACTCGGTGTTGAGTGCCTCGTCCTGGATGCATGATGTGGCTGCGAGCACTGTCGCCGCAGCAACCACTGTTTTATATACAAAATTCATAATAATTCATTAATAATGGTTGCAAAGTTACTGAATTTATTCCATTTTGCTGCAACAGTGAATTTTTTTATTCCGAAAATGTTGTGTAAGTTTGCATAAAAGGTTATAACAGGACTACATTTATGAAATTTATATCTTGGAACGTCAACGGGCTTCGCGCCTGCGTTGGCAAAGGCTTTGAGGAGTCGTTCAACGCTCTCGACGCCGATTTTTTCTGTCTGCAGGAGACAAAGATGCAGGCTGGTCAACTCGACTTGCAGTTTGACGGCTACCGCTCCTACTGGAACTATGCCGAGAAGAAAGGCTACTCCGGCACTGCCATCTATACCCGCCACGAACCGCTGTCGGCGGCATACGGCATCGGCATTGCCGACCACGACACCGAGGGCCGAGTGATAACGCTTGAATACGACACGTTTTACCTTGTGACGGTCTACGTGCCAAACTCGCAGGACGGTCTGCGCCGTCTGGACTACCGGATGTCGTGGGAAGACGATTTCCGGGCTTATCTGAAAGGGCTCGACAGCAAGAAGCCCGTGGTGGTGTGCGGCGACCTGAACGTGGCGCATCGCGAAATCGACCTTAAAAACCCGAAAACCAACCGCCGCAACGCCGGATTCACCGACGAGGAACGCGGAAAGATGACCGAGCTGCTCGACGCCGGATTCACCGACACGTTCCGCCACTTCCATCCCGACACGCCCGACATATATTCGTGGTGGTCGTATCGCTTCCATGCCCGCGAGAAGAACGCAGGGTGGCGCATCGACTATTTCCTCACGTCGGCGCGCCTCGACGACAAGCTGCAAGATGCAAAAATACACACCGAGATTTTCGGCTCAGACCATTGTCCTGTGGAGGTCGACATTGATTTGTAGACCGATGGTTAAAAACAGAGCCGCCTGCAATCCGGGATTGCAGGCGGCTCTGTTTTTTAACAATGCTGCCGTCAGTGATTCAGCAAGGCGTTCATAGCGTCGAAACGTGCCAACTGGTCTTCGCCAAACTTGGCGAGATCCTCGCGAATGCTGTCGACGGTCTTCACAGTGTCGGTTTTCGACTTTGAGAAAAACTTGTCGGCATAGCATACAATCTTCTCCTCCAGCGTCACCGGAATCATGTCGCGGTGAGGCAGCGGAAGGTTGTCGCGTTCAATTTCAGCAGCCGATATTCCCGCGCCCGTATGACGTTCGCAAACCCGCGCGTACGGCTCCATTGAGGCATCGATGCCACGCAGCATTTCCGCGCCGAGGATGCCGTGACGGATATAAGGCTCGTCGCCGTTGCAGAAAATCGACGGCGCATGCGTCTTTACGATTCCGACATCGTGGAGCAGAGACGCGTCGTAGACAAAATCCTGGTCGGCTTCCGGGAAACGCGACGCAATGTCGAGCGCCATTTCAGCCACCTGGCAACTGTGATGCCAAAGCAGCTTGAAAAGGTCGCTGTCCTCGTCGTAGAACTTCAGCAACACGTCTTTAGCCGAAAGATTTCCTACCATGGTCGCTTACAGCTCGATAATCGTGTTCCAGTTATGCACATCCTCTTCCTCTCCAAGCTGGATGCCGCGGAGACGGTTGTAGAGTTTTGTGCTGAGAGGACCCGGTTTGCCGTCTTTCGAGATTACGTAAGAGCGGTTGTTCTCAGGGTCGTCGATACGCTCAATAGGGCTGATTACAGCCGCCGTTCCGCAAGCGCCAGCCTCTTCAAGCGTCGTAAGCTCATCTTCCGGGATTTGACGGCGTTCCACCTTGATGCCCATATCCTCGGCGAGCTGCATAAGGCTCTTGTTGGTGATTGACGGAAGGATTGACGTAGACAGCGGAGTGATGTATGTGTTGTCCTTGATTCCGAAGAAGTTGGCAGCGCCACACTCGTCCATATATTTCTTCTCGCGTGCGTCGAGATAGAACTCTGCCGAATATCCGGCAGCGTGAGCCTCGCAGCTTGCACGCAGACTTGCGGCATAGTTTCCGCCCACCTTGAATGTGCCTGTGCCGAGAGGCGCGGCGCGGTCATACTTACGGGTAATGACGTAAGGCGTGGTCTTGAATCCGCCCTTGAAGTAAGGTCCAACCGGCGAAACGAAAATCACAAACAGATATTCCGTGGCAGGTTTAACGCCAACTTGAGCCGACATACCGATTTCGAGCGGACGGATGTAAAGCGATGCTCCGCTGCCGTAAGGCGGGATGAAACGTGCGTTCAGACGCACAACCATCTTCACCATCTCCATGAATTTCTCCACTGGCAACGCCGGCATCATAATGCCTTCAGCCGAACGCTGGATGCGCTTTGCGTTCTCGTCCATGCGGAACACGCGCACCTGACCGTCCTTGCCACGGAACGCTTTCAATCCCTCGAAAGCCTCCTGACCGTAGTGCAGACAGCTTGCAGCCATGTGCATTGGTATCAACTCTGACGAAGAGACTTCGATTTCGCCCCACTCGCCATTCTTGTAAGTACAGCGGACGTTGTAGTCTGTTGGAATATACCCGAACGACAGATTCGCCCAATCAATGTTCAACTCTTTCTCCATATCTTGTGATATTTTGTTGTTTTCTTATTGCTATGCAAACATACACAAAAAAAGTGGGAAAACCGAAGTTTCCCACTTTTATTCGTCTCTTTTGTCAATCTACAGGCAAATTTTTGTCCCCGCATACGGATCGGCTATCCTGTCGGCTTGCGTAATCACCACCGACTCCACCCCTGCCGACACGCAGGCAATGGCATTGTCGAGTTTCGGAATCATACCTCCGCTCACCACTCCCCGGCACTTCAAATCGTCGAGCACGGCGGGTGTTATAGTAGGAATAAGGCTGCTGTCGTCGTTCTCATCGGCAAGCACGCCCGGCTTCTCGAAACAGAACATCAGCGTCACGTCGTAGTGCGCCGCCATGGCTTTTGCCATCTCTCCCGCCATCGTGTCGGCGTTTGTGTTGAGCATGTGTCCGCAACCGTCGTGGGTGAGCGGAGCGACCACCGGGCAACATCCGCTCTCAATCAGCGTCGCCACAGCCTCGGCATTCACCCTCTTCACGTCGCCGACCCATCCGTAGTCCACTGCCGACACCTTACGCTTGTCGCTGAGCACAATGTTCATATCAGCCCCTGTGAGTCCCACAGCGTCAATGCCAAGGGCTTGCAGTCCAGCCACGATGCGTTTGTTGACAAGTCCGCCGTAGACCATAGTGACCACCTCGAGCATAGCCTCGTCGGTGATGCGGCGTCCGTCGACCATCTTCGTTTCCACACCGAGCCGGGCAGCCATCTGCGTGGCAGAGCGTCCGCCTCCATGCACGAGCAGTTTCTTGCCCTCCACCGCGGCGAAATCCTTAAGAAGGGAGTTGAGCGATTCAGAATTTTCCACAATCTTACCGCCCACTTTTATTATTGTCAAATGTTCTTTCATTGCTTGGAGTTTTTAAGTGTAAATATAGAATAAATCCAGACCACAACGAATCCTGCCAACGGCACGACAAACGACAGCACCATTCCATGTGCGTCTGCCATCCATCCCATAAGCCACGGCCCCACAGCGCCGCCCACAGGCGTCATCATCAGAAACGACGATGCCCTTTTGGTCTTCTCGCCCAAGCCGCGCAGCGACAGGGCAAATATCGTAGGAAACATTATAGACTCGAAGAAATAGCCGGCAATCAACGCGCCCATCGACAGCGCGCCGCAGTCGGCCACAACTATTGTAGTGGTCACCACTGTCGCCGTAGCGCACACCACAAGCACCGCCTCCGCCTTCACGCGGCTCATCACGAGCGAGCCGACAACGCGTCCCACCATAAACAGCATCAGTCCGCCAAGCGACAAGAGCGTCGTTGCCGTGGGCTTGTCAAACCAGTTGCCGTCGGTGGCGTAGTTTATGAAGAAACTGTTGATGGAAATTTCCGAAATCTCGTAGCAGAACAGTGCGAACACGCCGAATATAAACGCAAAGTTGCGTGCCAGCGATACGTTTCTTGCTTTTTCCGCAGAGCCGGCGGCACTGTCGTCTTCGTGAATCTCCGGCAGGCGCACACGGGTGAACACCACCGCCGCAAGCAGCACGAAGATGCCAAGACCCATATAAGGGAGCGCCACGCTGGCATTGTCGCGGAAAATCAGCCATCCGCCTACAATCGGCGCACACATCGCACCAAGTCCGTTGAACGACTGCGCCATGTTGAGGCGCGCGGCTGCCGTCTGGCGCGCGCCGAGTTCGGTGACATACGGATTTGCCGACGTTTCGAGAAACGTCAGTCCGCAACCGATCACGAACAGCGAGAACAGGAAAAACTCAAACGACATCAGCCATTCGCCAGGAATAAACAGCAGCGAGCCAATGCCATAGAGCAACAAACCGACAATCACGCCAGCCCGGTATCCCCGACGGCTGATAAACAGTCCGGCAGGGATGGCCATCGTGAAATAGCCCGTATAGAGCATCACCTGCACCAACGCCGACCGCGTCTTTGTCATCTCAAGCACCTCCTGGAAATGCTTGTTGAGAACATCAAGGATTGCGTGGGCGAAACCCCACATGAAAAACAGCGACGTTATCAGGACAAACGTTGCCAAATATTTCTTTTCGACCAATGCTTTCTTCATTTCTTCCTATTATGATTGCTTTTTTCCGGTGCAAAATTAGAAAAATCTCGTGGATTATGACTAAATTTGCATAATATAGTACAAAACAGACGACGAAAAAAAGAAAGACGCAATATGGCAACAAAGACGAAAAAAAGATCAGGAAAGAAGTCGGAAATCAAGACCCTGGTTGTTGACTTTTTCAACAACCACAACAAGGAATCATTCAACTACAAGCAAGTGGCTGTTGACCTTGGCGTCACCGGACGCAGCGACCAATATCTCATTGCCGACATTCTCGACGACTTGACCCGAGACGGCTATCTTGTGGAACTCGTGCCGGGAAAATACCAGGCTTCTGAAATCACAACCTCCGCCGAGGGCACATTCGTGCGACGCAGCAACGGAAAAAACAGCGTAATCGTCGACGGAGCGGAAGTGCCTGTCTTTGTAGCCGAACGCAATTCAAAGCACGCCCTCAACGGCGACCGCGTGCGCGTGCACCTGTGCGCACAGCGCAAGGGTTTCGAGCCGGAGGCGCAGGTGCTTGAGATTATAGAGAAAAAAGAGCAAGTGTTTATCGGCACTCTGAAGGTGAGCAAGAACTACGCCTTCCTCGTGACCGACAGCAAATTCCTTGCCTGCGACATTTTTATACCAAAAGCGAAAATCAAAGGCGGCGAAAGCGGCGACAAGGCAATTGTGCGCATCGTGGACTGGAACGACGATGACAAGAACCCTACCGGCGAGGTGGTCGACATTCTCGGCCGAACGGGAGAAAACAACTCGGAGATGAACGCCATCCTTGCCGAATACGGTCTGCCTTACGTATACCCTAAGAACGTGGAGGCTGCCGCCGACAAAATCGACGCAGGAATAACGCCGGAGGTCATAGCCGCCCGCGAGGACATGCGCGGCGTGACAACATTCACCATCGACCCGCGCGACGCAAAGGACTTCGATGACGCGTTGTCGCTGCGCAAACTGCCAAACGGAAACTGGGAGGCCGGCGTACATATCGCCGACGTGACCCACTATGTGCGCCCTGGCTCAGTCATCGACAAAGAGGCTGAGAAGCGCGCCACATCGGTCTATCTCGTAGACCGCACAATCCCGATGCTCCCAGAGCATCTCTGCAACGGCATCTGCTCGCTGCGCCCCGACGAGGAGAAACTGGCATACTCATGCATCTTTGAGATGGACGACAACGCCAACATCATCAACCACCGCATCCGCAAAACCGTGATAAAGAGCGACCGCCGCTTCACCTATGAGGAGGCGCAGGAAATAATCGAGACCGGCAAGGGCGACTATGCCGAGGAGGTACTCACCCTCGACCGTCTCGCCAAAGCGTTGCGCAAACGCCGCTTCGAGCATGGCTCGGTCAACTTCGACCGCTTCGAGGTGCGTTTTGAAATCGACGAGACCGGACACCCGATAAGCGTGTATTTCAAAGTGTCGAAAGACGCCAACAAACTTGTGGAAGAGTTTATGCTTCTTGCCAACAAGCAGGTAGCCACCGACATAGGCAATCCCGGCGGACGCAAGAAGGCCAAACCTTTTGTCTACCGTATCCACGACAATCCAGACCCCGACCGCATGACCAATTTCGCCGAGATAGCCAACCGATTCGGCTACAAGGTGAGAACCACGGGCAAGCGCACCGACATCAACAACTCGCTCAACAAGATGCTATCAAGCGTAAAGGGCAAGCCGGAAGAGAACCTGTTGTCGATTCTCGCCATCCGTTCAATGTCGAAGGCTGTATATTCAACCGTCAACGTAGGACACTACGGCTTGGCTTTCGACTACTACACCCACTTCACATCGCCCATCCGCCGCTACCCGGACATGATGGTGCACCGCCTGCTCGACAAATACCTCAACGGCGGACGCGCCGTAAACCGCGAGAAACTCGAAACCGAGTGCAAGCACTCTTCCGACATGGAACAACTGGCAGCCAACGCCGAACGCGCTTCCATCAAATACAAACAGGTGGAATTCATGAAAGACCGACTGGGACAAATCTACGAAGGCTCGGTGTCGGGCGTGACGGAATGGGGAATCTACGTGGAACTCGACGAGAACAAATGCGAGGGCATGGTGCCTATCCGCGACCTCGACGACGACTACTACGAGTTTGACGAAAAGAACTATTGCCTCATCGGGCGCCGCAAGAAACACGTATACCAGCTCGGCGACAAGCTCACCGTGCAAGTGGCGCGCGCCGACCTCAACAAGAAGCAGCTCGACTTTGCAATCGTGGGCAACGAGGCCGACAAGAAGGCCGCCGCAACCTCTGTCAACAAAGAGGGCGACGTGGTGAACACTGCCAAAAAGTCTAAGAAAAAATCCGACTCGCGAAAGGTCTCGAAGAAATCAAAATAAAAACGACATCATACGCATGAACATAACAGTCTACCTTTCCTCAAAATCTGACCTCAGCGACAACTTCACCAATGCCGTCAGCGCCATTGGCAAGGGCATCGGCGAGATGAACGCACGTCTAATCTACGGCGGCAGCAACGCCGGGCAGATGCACATTCTCGCAGCCACTGCCAAACAGCACGGCGCAACGGTCACTGGTGTGATTCCGGAAGTGTTCCGGCAGCTGTCGGATCCCGTTGTCGACGAGATGATATACACTCTTGACCTCAGCGAGCGCAAAGCGCGTATGATTGAACTGGGACAAATATTCGTCGCGCTCCCCGGAGGCATCGGCACAATTGACGAGGTGATGAGCACCCTCGCCTCCCTCACCGTGAGCCGTAACTTCTCGAAACGCATCCTGCTGGTGAACGTAGACGGCGTGTTCGACCAACTCTACAACCAGCTGCAGTCGCTTGTGGAGCAGCGCCTTGCCGCTCCGGAGGCTGTCGCATTGGTGGAGCTCGTGGGAAGCGCGGAGGAAGCGATAGAAAAACTGCAACAACTAAACCGTTGATATTATGGTAAAGAAAAGTATTGTTTACACAGCCACCGGCGACAAAGGGACAACGTCGCTCGTAGGCGGCAAGCGCGTGTCGAAAGACGACGTGCGCCTTGAAGCGTATGGCACAGTCGATGAGCTGAACGCACACATCGGACTGCTCGACAACCTGCACAACGTGCCGTCGGACATCAAAAGTTTCCTACGCGTAATTCAAAACAAACTCTTCAACATCGGAGCGTATCTCGCCACCGAGACCGCCCCTGGCACAAAGGCAATGGGACTTGACGATGACGATATAGCCAACATCGAGCATCAGATAGACCTGCTCGACGCCGAACTGCCGCCTCTCCGCAATTTTGTGCTTCCCGGTGGCAGCCGCATATCTTCGCGCGCGCAGATTTGCCGCACCGTGGCACGCCGCTGCGAACGCCGCGTTGTGACTCTCGCCAACGAGCACGATGTGGACCAGAACGTGCTGACATACCTCAACCGTCTGAGCGACTATTTCTTCGTTCTTGCACGCTTCAACAACATCCACAACCAGATTGAAGAGATTTTTTGGGACAAGGATTGCAAATAAACAAGCAATTGACAGGTTTTTAACTAAATTTAAACCCGCATTCTATTTGAAATTTGTTTTTTTACTATCTTTGCAGTCTCAATAAAAAAACGCAGATTAAAAACGATAGAATTATGTATTGGACTCTTGAACTCGCATCAAAGCTTGAAGATGCGCCCTGGCCAGCAACCAGAGAAGAACTTATCGACTACGCCATGCGTTCTGGTGCTCCGCTCGAAGTTATCGAAAACCTTCAGGAAATGGAAGATGAAGGCGAAGTGTATGAATGCATCGAAGACATTTGGCCTGACTATCCAAGTAAGGAAGATTTCTTCTTCAACGAGGACGAATATTGATGTTCCTTAAAGAGGTAACTTATTGAAAATAAGATAAGGTGACTAACAATTAAATGTTAGTCACCTTTGTTTTACCTCGTTTTGGTGCATAATTTACGAATCAAATGCAGAGCAGCGTATCAGTGAGTTACAAAATCTTGCCACCCCGAGAATTATTGAATGCGAATCAAATGCGAATCACGTGACAAGCGTTTTTCAACTTGCAAGAAAACTGAAATCAAGCCGATTTACCTCCTCTTCTAAAGTCTCTGGCAGATATTTGGCATACACTTTCTCTGTAACGCCAGTGGACGCATGACCGAGCAACCTGCTCACAACCGACATTTCCATTCCGTCATTCAAAGCCATCACTGCAAACGTGTGTCTCGCAACGTGCATAGTAAGTGGATGGGAGAATCCTAACTTTTCACCTACCACTACTAAAGACTGGTTTATACACTTTGTGACGTTGTTTCTGTTCTTGTATAACGTTTCTCTGTTGTCAAGGTCTATCTCGTCATCAAGCATACCGAAAACAAACCGCTTGTTGCCACATTTCTGTTTCCAACGCTTTAATATTTCAACAGCCTCCTCTTTCAATGGAATGGTGTGGGTAGTGGAACGGTAAAATTATAGAAGATAATCGGAGGTAAATGCTTAAGAGTATTCTTGTTTTCTTTT
>OGII01000968.1_pt1 | contig 22788 bp, 15 predicted proteins | sample 1571701 | NCBI WGS metagenome assembly OGII01 (sample SAMEA2581950, study PRJEB24529) | metagenome | biome: Human gut stool | place: China | collected 2011
ACGAAGGTAAATTTGAAAAATTCAGCAAAGGTGACAATGTTGAGGTATCGCTGAAGTTGGGAGAAGGACAGATTACCGATTTAACAAAATTCAAAAAAGGTATGTTTGAATACGATAATGCAACAGGCAGCTTAAAAAGTAACAGTTACAGAATTCAAAAAGTCGGTAATAATTTCATTGATTTATCTGCTGTGTTAATTAACTATGAGGAAAGTGAAAACAGTTGGATAACAGGGTTCGGTAATTCGGAAAATGAGTATGAAATTACATTTGAAAAGAAGTTCCCCGATGTGCAACCATTTGGTGCATTATGCGGTAACAGAGTATGGCTGTGTCAAAAAGACGGCCACGAAATTTACGCTTCCGCACTCGGTGATTATACCAATTATTATGATTATTCAGGGCTTAACAGCGACAGCTGGAGCGCAAATGTAGGCAGTGACGGCGAATTTACAGGAATTGTCAATTTTCTCGGTAATATTCTTATATTCAAAGAAGATACGCTTTATATTGTGTACGGTTCGGCACCGAGTGAGTTTTCGTATACGGAAGTGAACAATTTTAAAGGTGTTGAAAAAGGCAGTGAAAGAAGTTTTGCGATTATTGATAATGTGCTGTATTACAAGAGCGTTTACGGAATTATTGCATATGACGGAAGCACTACTGTTATTTCATCGGCGCTTGGCAGAGAAAAATATAAAAATGCTGTGGCAGGCGCTTGGGGAAATAAATATTACGTATCAATGCAAAATTGCAAAACAAATAAATATGAGCTGTTTTGTTACGATACCAAGAAGGGTATGTGGACTAAAGAAGCAGAAGACAGAATTATTCGATTTTTAAATGACGGAAACACCCTTTATTATGTTACCGACACAAAAGTAAAAATTATTGATGCAGATAATGATTATGAGGTTAAGGAAGATAATGTAAGTTGGAGTGCTGAAACAGGAATATACGGATATTCATATCCAAATCAAAAATACATTTCGAGATTACAATTGAGAATGTATTTGGCCCAGGGAGCAAAGGCAAGGATATATATTCAATATAACAGTAACGGTAAATGGCAAAGTTGCGGCAGAGAAATAATCGGGCGAGGAGTGAATTCGTTTATTTTCCCTATAAGGCCGCGACGCTGTGACCATATGAAATTGAAAATTGAAGGTGAGGGTGAATGTAAAATTTACTCTCTTACAAAGTGTTTGGAAGTAGGTGGCGAGTTATGAAATTGCCTATTATAAGTAAAATGAGTGCAGCAGGGAATTTGCCTTATGTAGTTAATTATATTGAACAGCTTGTTATTAAACTTCAAAAGTATATCGACAGTAACAGGGGCAATACAGAAGAAAAAAAGTATGTGACAGATATAACGGTTACGCCACATTTAATCACTGTGAAATTCAGTGATTCAACTACTAAAGAATTTGAAATATAAAAGGGGCGAGATTATGGCAAAGAAAAAAAGCAGCAGCAAAAGCAGCAAAAAGAGCAGCAGCGGCAAAAGTAAAGCTTCGGCAACTACATATAAAGCTAATACAATTGATGTTACCGGATATAACAATGAGCTTGCGCAGGCGAACAATGAGTTGGCTTCGATAGGGGAATTCAACTACAACGATACATCCGGATATAAGTCACAAGCTGATAATGCATTTAGCCAGTGGAATGATTTATTTAGCGGACAGGGAAAAGCAAACTTTGACGCTTCACAGCAAAAGCTTCAAACCACGGTTGATGATTTGTATAACCAAATGATGAATTACGGTGATTTTAGCTACGACCAGGAAAAAGACCAACTTTTTCAAATATATAAACAGCAGTACATGGCAAGCGGTAACAGTGCCATGAAAAATCAGCTTGCCGGCGCTGCCGCAAAAACCGGTGGATACAACAACAGTTATGCGCAGCAATCTGCGCAGCAGGCATACAACAATGTAATCGGCGGTTTGAGTGATAAGGCTATTGAACTTCGCTCTAACGCTCTTACAAATTGGCAAAATGAGTACAATCAACTTCAGAATAGATATAATCTTGTTAATAATCAAAAGCAAGCTGAAGAAAGCAGTTATTATAATAAATTAAATACCGCAAATAATGCTTACAGCGTATTTAACAATGCTTATAAAGACGATTATAACAATCAATATAGTTTATGGAGCGATAACCGAAATGCTGCACAATCAAGAGTTAATAATGCACAGAGTCAGGTTAATTGGGCTAATGAATACAACAACAATGCAATTGCCACTGCTAATGCTCTTAACGAAACAGCGAGAAATAATAACGCTCTTGAAGCAATCAAGAAAAAAGGCGCAAACGGAAAGTAGGGATAAATATGGCAATTTCAAATAATACAAAAAACAAATATCAACAATATAACAATCCTTATGTAGAAAGCGAAGCCCAAAAACAGCAGCGTGAAATTGCACAACAGTTAGCATATTCTCAGCCGAATAATGCACCGAATAATTACGCACAGCAAATGCAAGAAATGTATAACAGAGTTGCAAGCAAAGGCGCTTTTTCCTATGACAAAGCAAATGACAAAGCTTATCAGCAATATGCAAAAATGTATCAGCAACTCGGCGGTTTATCTATGGCGGCAACACATCAGGCGGCAAATGAATTGACTGCCGGTTACGGCTCTACATACTCGCCGCAGGTCGCAATGCAAACTGATAATGCATATCAGGCAAATGCAGATAGCGTGCTTCCGTCTTATTACCAAATGGCGCAAAATGAATATGACGCTTTAAGACAAAAGGATTTGACAAATTATGAAGCTGCAATAGAAGGCTATCAAAACGCTGAAAACAGTAATTTGAATAGGAAAAATGCATGGGCGGATATTGTGAATTCGGCAGCAGGAAGGTCAAATCAAGAAAATGCTAATGCTGTTAATAATTATGCTGATAATAAAGATTTTTGGTACAAACAATATTGGAATGAGCAAAACGCTATGAATGACCAAGCCGAAGCGAAAAATGAACGCTATTGGAATAACAATAAGCTCAAAGAAGAAAAGAAAGAAAATAAGCGAGACGAATACTGGGCAATGAATGAAGTTAATGTTTCTATCGCCGCCGACAAGGCAGATAGTTACCGTGATAAGAAGGACAACAAAGGTATGAAAGCTTACCTTAAAAATCAGGTGAAAAAAGGCAATATTACTCAGTACCAAGCAGACGGTATTTATAAGCAGTATAAATATACTGCCCCGAAGAGCAGCGGCAGAAGTTCAAGCGGTAGGCGGTCAGGTGGCAGCAGTAAGGGAAGTTCCTATTCATATACTGCTACTGCCGATGATACCAAATCTAATGATAATACTGCCTCAATTCCTAAAGATTTGGATGAAAAGGCGAAGAAAGAGCAGGAAACGCTGAAAATTCCAAACGGTATGTTACAGCAAATCGGAAGTAACTCAACTGATTACGGTAGGGTAAATGTGATTAAATCTTTAAAGGATAAAAAGATAATAAATGATGAACAAGAAGAATGGCTTTTAGACCACTATAATCTTATGTAAGGAGAAAACTATGGCTATTGATTATGAATTGTTGAGAAAAAAAGCTAAAAAGCGTGATGAAGAAAAGCAGAAAAAGGATAATTATGAGTATTCTAAATCAATGTATGAGGGCGCAACAAAAAACCGAGATAATATATCAGCCGGTACATATAAGCTTTATTATGATGATTATAAAAGAAATACCAAAGCGTACGCTAAAGAGCAAAAGAAAAGCATTAACGAAAGCTCCGGCAAGCAGTTGAAATCAGTGCTAAATATGATTAACCCTTTTGACAGCGTTTCAAGTTCGCAGGCTAAAAAGAATTTTCAATCTGCGCAAAAAAGCAAAGAGGAAAAAAGAACAGCATATGACAAGCTTAAAGAAGAATATGAAAGAACCAACGGTGTAGGACAAAAGAGAAACAGTATTCTTTCAAAAATGGAATATGTGACCGATAAGCTTTCAGGCGAAGATACAACTTCTTCAGAGCATAAGGTTGAATCTGCCGATATGCAGAGAAAAAGCAAAAATTCTCAAATGCAATATCTTAAAGAATCAGCTTATTATGAGAAGCAAGATAAAAATAATAAGATTTTGAAAAACAACGAAATAAGCAAACTTGTTGATTTGGCGTATCAAAGCAAACTAAAAGCCGATATTGCCCTTAAAGAATATAATCGTTCCAAGCAAAGCGGACAGGTGGCGTTCGGTGATAATGTTTCAGCCGAAAATTACACAATGTACGATAAATCATATAAATCTGCTGTTAAAGAAATTAAAAAGCGTGGATATGATGCCGAAAGCCTGATTGATACATATTCTTCGAATATGAATAAGCAGGAAACGAAAAAAATAACGGATTCGGCTAAAGAATTTGCCGATAAGCACCCGGTTCTTTCAAGAGGTGCATATGTAGCTGCACAAATAGGGCAAGTTGCGGCTGTTCCCGATATGATTCAGCAAGGTGTGGAAAATGCTGTATCAGACGAATACAGGCCTATGGATACAAATACTTCAGGATTTATTGCAACGAATTTTAGAAATGCAGTGCAAGAAGAAAACACGAAAAATTTATATAATTATGTGAAAAAGAAAAGCGGTAGTGATACCGCCGGCAAAGTAGTATCATTTTTAGACCAAACCGGATTAAGCGTTGCCGATATGCTTTCAATAGCGTATTTGCCCGAACCGGTTACCCTTGGAATAATGAGTTGCGGTGCAGCTGCGAATACTGCGGTTGAAGCAACAGAACGCGGACTAAGCGCAGATAAGGCTTTATATACTGCTACTGCGGCAGGCATTGCAGAATCACTTTTTGAAAAAATTTCACTTGATAAATTTAAAGGATTGCAAGCAACGGGCAGAACAGGTGTATTTAATGCTGTGACTGATGCCATTAAGCAATCATTTACGGAGGGTTCTGAAGAAGCATTTACAGATATATCTAATGCAATAACCGACCAAATTATAAACGGCGATATGTCTGAATTATCGCAAAAATATAATAATTATATTTCAGAGGGTGCAACAAAGCAGCAGGCTAAAAGTACGGTTGCAAAAGATTTCGGAATGCAAGTAGGCGAATCGTTCCTCGGTGGCGCACTATCAGGTGCAGTTGTCGGAAGTGTCGGAACTGCAATCAACAAATATGCATTTAACGATGTAAATGCAAGGGAACTCGGCGATGAAGTGAAAAATCGTGATTATGATGAAATAAAATCACTTATTGATACCGGGCTTTCCAAAGACAAAAAAAGCAAGGCATATAAATATGCCGAAGAATTACAAAGCAAAGCTAAAAAGTATAAAAACAGTAATGCTTATAATAATATTGATGTTCTTGCCGGGGATTCGATAAATGACAGCGAAATTGATTATAGCAAACTTAATGCTAAAAGACTTGGCCAGCTTCAAACAGAGATAGCGAAAGAAGGCTTTAAGGAAAATATTGCAAATGCTGTAAAAGGCGAAGAAAACGAAAGCAGAATTAACAAAGTTATAAATAAAATGGTTAACGGATTTGACCTTACTAAATATGACGCAAAATCAATAGCTGACAGCGACAAGGCAATCAATGCAATCAATGAACAGTTTGGTTCGGATTTTACAAAGGAAAATATAAGCGTTTCATCACTTGCGGATTTATCAACAAAACTAAAGAGTGGATATACCGATTACAGCTTTACTTATGACGGATATAATAAATATCAGCAAAGAGCCGAAAATGCTCAAAATGAAGTTTTTGAAGAAAATACACAAAGTGTAACAGATGATGTTAAAACACCTAAAGAAGTGCTTACAGCAGAACACCAAAGTGACAATCCAAGATACAATGTTAATGCAACGGTGACTTTTGAAGACGGACAGCAGGCAAATGTAAAAATTGACAGTAAACATCCGTTTGAGATAAACCGTGACAGTGCTGAATTGAAATTAAGAACATCAGCCGGAAAAATAAGCTACAATGATATTTCGATTGAGAATAATTTACAAAAGCTTCTTGTGAATGAAATAGCAAGTGCAAATTTCGGCGATGCCGGGGCAAATGCTGTTTATCTTAATTTAAGCAAAAATGAGCCTAAAAATTTTAACGGTGATATTAGAACTTATGTTTCGCAGGCAAAACTAATATATGATTTGGGTGTCGCTAAACCTGATGTGCCTTTTGCCGAATTCGTAAAGAAAAATCCTGTTTTCAACTCATCAATAAGGCTTCTTGGTGACAGCGCAATTAACATTTACCGCGCAGGGCAAACAGATACTTTAAATTATGATAAGTATGTTGAAAGTTTGAGAGATAATAAAAAATCACCTGCAAAAACCGAAAGGCACATTGAAGGTGAATACAAAAATATATCAAACAGCGACAGCACTATTGATGATGTGTTTATAAAAGTTGCAAAGAAAACAAGAGTTGATATTGAGCGACATTCAGACGGCAAAAAAGCCGGAAACGGACAGTTTATACCGTCACTTGCTAAAATTATTATAAATGCAGACGGAAGCGGTGAGTATAATGCACTTATTCACGAACTCGGCGAATTTGGACTTGCTTATAATGAAAAAGAATATAAAAAAATTCAAAGTGCAATTCGTGATTGGTATGTTGATTTTAGGGGCGCTGAAAATTTTAATGCACTTGTTGATGCATATGTTGATACATATTCAAAAGCGGAAGGCACAAAAACAAGGGTAGAAGCATTAGATGAATTGACTAATGACGCTGTATCGGGCCTCTTTTCTACGGATGAGGGTGTTGAGCAGTTTGCAAAGTGGCTTAGTGACAACAAAACCGAGGCTGAAAAGAAAAGCATTATTGAAACAATCGCAGATTTCCTTAAGTCTGTTATTGAGAAAATTAAAAGTGTGATTGCTACTTCTAATTTGCAGACGGCTGCAAGGGACGCTATGGAAATGGAGCAAAAAAGAGCGGAAAATATCCGTAAGCAGTTTCTTGATATGCTTGATAGTGCAAGTGAAAACCTCTACGGCGGAGTTGAGGTTAAAGATGATACGAAAAATTCTGTAATTCTCGGAAAATTTGCGAATGTTGATATTAAGTCTAACGAGAAATTAGAAAAATTTGGTATATCAAATACAGCAAACGCACTTAGTGATTTTGTGTATATTCAAAAGAAAGTTATATCAACCCTTGATAACGAAAAATTCTTTAATGAAAACAATAAAAATATTGTCGTAAATGCCGATACAAATATTGTTGTTTCTATAACAAAAGGCGGTATTAAGGAAACTTTGTCAACAGAAAAAAGATATGTTAAATTACCACGCAAGATAAAAACTGCAAAGATTGCTGTTGTTGACAGCTTGCCAGATATGATTAGGTATGCAGAGGTTGTTAATGATAATGAAAAAAACTACCACTCAAAAGAGGGTAGCTCGTTTTTGGTTTTAAGTCATCCTGCAATAGTTGACGGTGAAAATTATAATGTTGAAATAAAAATAAGAAAAACTCCTGCTGAAAACAAATTTTATATCCATAATATGAATTTGCAAAATAAAAACGAGACAGTCGCATTAAGCGCAAAGGATAAAATATCCAAAGGTCATAATAACAACGAACTGTCTCGCACAGATAATATATCAAATAATGCTTCAAATGTCAATAATAATGAAACAAAATTTTCACTTGATATTGATAGCGACGGAAATAAACTTACACAGCAGCAGGCGGAGTATTTCAAAAAATCAAAGGTTCGTGATGAAAACGGTAATTTGTTAAAAGTATACCACGGTACAACCGAAAACTTTACTGTTTTTGATAAAACAAAAGGCAGGGCAAATATGGATATTCAGGGAATGTTTTTTTGCCCTTTGGAAATCGAAGCTAAAGACTATGGCAGTAATGTTAACGCTTATTATATCAATATTACGAACCCGGCAAGCGAGCAAATGGGCTACAAGGCACTGCGCAAATTTCAAGGTCAAAATAATGCAGGTGTTAAAGCAAGGGAGTATCTTGAAAGTCTTGGATATGACGGAGTAAATAACAATAATGAAGAATATATAGCATTTAATTCAAATCAAATTAAACTTGCCGATAATCTTACACCGACTGAAAACGAAGATGTTAGATTTTCTCGTGATGTTAATATTGACGAGTTTGACGAAACAGAATATACTAATGTTAAATTATCAAAAACAGAGTATAACAAGCTTTATTCTGAGGCGTTAACATGGGATTCGGATAAAATCGGTAAAGTATGTCATAGACATCTTGGTGGAATGCATTATTGTTATGTATTTGATAATGATTATAATTTGATTGTTTTAGATAAAGATATATCAGAAAATATACACGAAAGAGAGGAAATAAAAAATGCTAACACCGACAGAGGAAATTTTAGTGGCAGATATGAAATATCTGAAAATTTCGACGGATACAATAATAGCGGTATTAGATATGCTGAAAACAGAAGAACAACAGCAGATAATGATAAACTCAATAAAGAGAAGATTCAACGAGAAAGGGACGGTTACGGAAGAGGAAATTTTGAAGATGTTAATTATGATAAGACATCCGAAGAAAAATACTCAAGAGATGTAGATTATTCCGAATACGCAGACCTGAAGCGTGAAAACAAGCACCTTAAGGAAGTTAATGAAATTTTAAAGCACCAATTTGAACTTACTAACGGCAGGGAAGTAAGCACGAATGCATTGGTTGCAGCAGGCAGAAAGATAATCCAGTTTACACCTACAAGAATGACCGGTATTGAAGTAGGTGCAATTATGAAAAATTGGTATAAAGCCGACAGTTCGCAGGAGTTATTTAGCGAAGCATATAACCTTGCTGAAAAGCTTATTGATAATGAAAAAGTGCAGAAATACCAGCCTACCGACAGTGAGCAGGAAATGCTTGATTATCTTAAAAATACAAAAATAAGACTTTCGGAAAAGCAAAAAAATGAAGTTGCATATTATTTCGGCAGTTACGGAAAGTATAAAAATGCGGCAAGAGGTAAGCTTAATATTACCGATGACGGAATTTTGCTTGATGATTTATCAGCCGAAATGGAAGAAATGTTTGGTAATCTGATGCCGAGTGATAACTCGCAGGATTTACCGATTGCTCTGTTAGATTTGGTTAACACCTACCGGGATAAAACAATCGCGAATGATTACGGTTACAACAAAGAAGAATATTTGGAAAGCCTGGCAAATGATATTCTTTCAACATATTTTCGAACACCGCTGCTTGAAACAAAAGCGGATAAAAACGAAAAGAGATTTTTAAAAGCTAAATCAAAATATGCTGAACAAGTTGCGAAATATCGTAAGGAGCTTGCAGAGGAAAAAGTAAAGCATAAAAAGGAATTTTCTGCATTTAGAAAAGAACAAGTTCACAAAAATCAGCAATACAGGTCTGATTTGTATAGAGATACTATTCAATATAAAGCAGAATTCAGGCAAAACTATAAAGAAGAAAAGCTTAAAGCAGAATACAGAAAGAGAATTAAGCGTAATTTATCAAGAATTGCTTCGCTCGCAAAGCAAACAAAAACTAAACATATTCCTAATAATATGGTTGAATCAGTAAGAGATTTAGTCTATACCGTTACAACGGATACGAAGTTTGATGATATGATTCTTGATAAAATAAAAAATCTTAATGATAGTTTTACTCAGCTGAGTGCCGGCGAAACTGATACATATAACTATATTACCGATTTATACAATGATTGGTTAATGAAAGATTTAGCGGCTTTAGAAAATTCTATCGGAAATAAAACCGTAGCAATGTTAAATTCAAGAGAGCTTTCAAAGCTTGATGATGTTGTATCAATGACACTTAATACTATCGGCAAAGCAAATAAGCTTTTTGGTTACGAAAGAAACAAAACGATAGAAAAATCCGCAGCCAAGGTCAACAGCGAAATCGAAAGTATATCTGTAAAACAAATTGAAAACAAATACTTGCAATCTCTTGGATATAATTCAATGAAGCCGGAATACTTTTTTGAATATCTTGGCAGTGATGAGTTGCTTAAACTTTACCGTGATGTCAGAAAAGGTGAAGATACATGGGCGGTAACTATCAGCGACAGCAAAAATTATGCTGATGATATTCGAGAAAAGTATAATTGGAAGAATTGGGATTTTGGAAAAATCACGGAGTATGAAGCTTCGTTAGGCGAAAAACTTAAATTTGATTTGGAAGATTTAATGGCATTGTATGCTTTTAGCCGAAGAGAACAAGCGAAAAATCATATTTTGCACGGTGGCATTAAATTTGCCGACACCAAGAATAAAAAGAAAAGCAATGAATACTCAACACATAAATTAAGCAAGCAGGACTTGCAATACTTGACTAATCTGCTCACGGAAGAACAAAAAGCATATGTTAGGGATATGGTTAATTATCTTTCAACTGAAATGGCGGAAAAAGGCAATGAAGTAACGCGCCAGCTTTATGATGTTGAGTTATTTAAAGAGCAAAATTATTTTCCGATGAAAGTTGACGGCGATTCACTTCCTGAAAAAAGCTCAATGATTAAAGGTTCTAAAAAAATAAAGAATTCAGGAATGACTAACGCAACGGTGGAAGGTGCAAAGCAGGCTCTTATCCTTGACGGATTTGATAGTGTTTGGGCAACACACATTGATGATATGGCGAAATATCACGCTTTTACATTACCGCTTGAAAATTTTGATAAAGTATATAACTATTCCGATATTGACGGTTCAAACAATTTAACTTCAATTAAGGAAAAAATCAAAAAGAATTACGGAAATGAAGCAATATCGTATATATCAAAGTTAATTGAAGATATTAACGGCGGTGTAATTCGCGAACCCGGTTCAGACATAGTTGATAAGCTTACGAGCTTATTCAAGAAAAATGCTGTTTTCGCTTCGGCTTCCGTTGCAATTCAGCAACCGTCGGCAATAGGCAGAGCGTTATCAATCATTGACGCAAAGTATTTTGCTAAAACAACTTTTAAAAATCGTGATTATGATGAAATAAAAAAATATGCACCGGTTGCCATTATTAAGGAAATGGGTTATTTCGATACCAATATGGCTCAAAGCACAGTTGACTATCTTAACAATGCTGATTATAAGGGCAAAGAAAAGATTGCAGCATTTTTTAAAGACGGTGCATTTCGTGATGAAGCAATGGGTTACTTTGCTTCAAAAGCTGATGAAATAACCTGGGCGCACATATGGAATGCATGCAAGGCGGAAACAAAGGACAAGTTTCCTGATTTATCAACAGAGGAAAGTTTGCAAAAGGCAGGCGAACGATTCACTGAGGTTATAACGAAAACGCAGGTGTATGATTCGGTATTTTCGCGTTCGGCTTTAATGCGAAGCAAAAACGGTGCGGTAAAAATGGCAACAGCGTTTATGGCAGAGCCTACGACTTCCCTTAATATGCTTGTGAATGCAACCGTTCAGGCAAAGCGCGGAAAGTTTAGCAAGAAGCAAGCTACAAAAATTATTGCTTCGCTTGTAATTGCCAGCATTATTAACTCGTTGTTACAGTCAATAGTGACTGCTGCAAGAAATGACGATGACGATAAGACATATTTTGAAAAATATTTAGCCGAACTTATTCCAAACTTTATTGATAATGCAAATCCGGTTAATCAAATTGCATTTGTTAAGGATGTTATTTCAATTTTTCAGGGCTACGATGTGACAAGGGCTGATATGTCAGTAATAAGTGATTTGTATAATTCAATTCACAACCTGAATAGTGATAATCTTACATATGAACAAAAAATTGAAAGTCTTGCCGGTTCGATAGGCGCGTTTTTCGGATTGCCGATTAAAAATGTAATTCGTGATATAAACAGCGTTGAAAATGTCATCAAAGGTGCAAAGAACGGAAATCGTTTTGATTCGTCAATGGCAAAAGAAGCCACGCAATCAGAAATTAAAGAAGCTTTGTTAACTGATGATGTGCTTGCTATATTTGGCCTTGACTTATTTCCTGAAAAAGACAAAAAACAAATGATGTATGAAGCAATTGAAAACGGTGACAAGGAAATGTATAAGCGCCTTGCGAATAATGTTTCTAATCCGGATAACTACATTAAAAAAGGGTTGATAGAAAACGACAAGCGTGTTGCCGAAGCCGGCCTTGCATATTTAGATAGTGATATATCCAAAGCAATAAGTACTGCCAAGGAACTTGAAGATGACGGATTTAATTATGAGCTTTCATATAAAGCCATAAAATCGTATTCTTCTGAAATAGAAAAAGCAGCAGGATATAAAGCAGAGGGCGAAGATAAAAAATATAAGGAAGCGCTTGAAACGCTTATATCAAGCGGAACGGATAAGGAAACTGTTGAAAAAGCAATTGATACGGTCGAGATTGACGAGGAGCAGGACAGCAAAGACAGTAAGCTTTATAACAAAACTGACTTGATAAACGCTTTAAACAGCGGTGATAAATCGGTTTTGAAAACTGTCATTGACGGCAATATTGCAACCGATATAAGCAACGGCAAGACAAAGACAGAGGCTGAAAAAAGCATAAAATCATCATTAAAGAGTGCTTTTAAAGAAGAATATTTATCTTCTGATAATTCAAAACGCAGTCAAATTAAAACTAAACTTAAATCAACAGGCTATTTTGACGATGAAGATTTTACAAATTGGGAAGCTTCGTCTTACAATACAGAAGCTATGGTTGAAGCGTTTAAATCAAATGATACAAGCACTATAAAAAAATATGTGAATGGCAGAATAAAAGCCAAAATGAAAAACGGAATGACGCAGGATAACGCAGTATTTGGTATAAGAACTTCTATTACTAATATGTATAAAGAAAAATATATCAAAGGTAACGCAGACGAAAAAGCAAAAATCATTACAATAATGACGAAAACAGGAGTTTACGGAAGCAGAACGGATGTCATTTCATATATCAAAAAATATTGGCTTAAATAACTAAAACGAGGGTGTGACGAACACCCTCGTTCTTTTTGTATAATTAGGTCAAGAGGTGATTATATGAATAAGCAATGTTATCGAAAATCGCTTGATTTACAAAAAAACGGAGTTCAGTGGTCCGTTGACATCAAGAAAAATGATGTGAACTCACGAAAAATAGTGATTTCCTTAACTGACGGTGGAAAAACTTTTAATCTTGACGAAAATATGATTGTAACTGTATACGCAAAAAAGCCGGACGAAAATATTATATATTCTAATTGCAAAATAGAAGGCGGATTAGTAATTTTTGAGCCGACAAAGCAGTGCATTAGTGCGGAAGGCACTGTTAATTGTGAATTAAGGATTTACGGCGTGAATTCATCCGGCTCTCAATTACTTACTTCGCCGAGATTTAGTATTGAAGTGTATGGAATACTTTCTAACGAAGAACATCTTGTTTCGACTAATGAATATTCAGCGTTAACCGAAGCTACACTGAAAGCGCAGGAAGCAACTGCCAAAGCAAATGATATTACTGATGAAATTACACAAAAACTTGAAAACGGAGAGCTTAAAGGTGAAAAAGGTGAACAAGGAATCCAAGGTGAACAAGGGCCTCAGGGTGAACAAGGAATTCAAGGAGTTCCCGGCACAACCGATTTCACTCAACTTCAAAATCTGCCACGAACACTATGTTCAGGGGTTCTTGAACTTACTGCAACAGCTGACGGCGGATATGAAGCAATCGCCGAAACATCCATTACATATAACGGTGTTGAAAAGTTTACGCTTGACAAGGGAAATTTGCTATTTTTAAAAGACGGCACAGTAAATATCCAAAACGGTTACGGTTGTTTTTGTATTGACAGCATATCTGAACAAGCAGATGACGATTGGACGAATTATTTCGGCGCAACAAAAGTTGATATTGATAATTTAAAAAAGGACTTAAATGAAAATTATCAGACTAAAATTAAGTGTGGTAACGGTATTAACATTGATAGGAGAAGCCGCACACTATTACTTCAAAATGGTTCAACTGTTTTAGATAAAGCAGATATGTCAACAGCCATAACTGCTTCAGGCAGATACGATATTGCTGACAGCGGCGATATGTTAATCGGTTTTCCCGGCACAACCGACTTCACGCCTTTTACGCTAAAGGTAAATAAAGGCGATATTATCAAGCTCCTTTTTGATGTGGATAAGAATGTTACAGATGTTCTTTACATCGGCGATATTTCTCCAAATTACGGAGAAACCACAATAAACAATGCAGCACAAAAAGGATATTTTAAAAATTCATTCTTCGACATTACTGCATTTGAATTGAGTGTTCATGCGGACGGAAACTGTTATCAACAGACAAAAATCTCAGAAATCAATGGCGATAATTGTATAAGCTTCGGCCACAACTTATATGATTTGACACTTCAAAACTTGAACATTCCAAGCGGAAGGCACAGGTTACTTGCATCAACAACCCAAAAAGATGAAAATAAGAATCCGATTTATGAGTTTGTTAGAATGGATAATGGCCTCATGCTTGTTAGTTCTGGTATGGATGGGCATTACCCAAGTTCAAAATTAACAATTGTTCCAGCACAGCTCAATTTGAGTGAATCGGGTATTACTTATGAACATGAGGGAACAAACGATGAAACACTAAAAGTGTTCGCGGAAAATGTATATTTATATATTGACGATTTATGGGCGAAAGTAACAGCGCTGGAAAAAGCTGTTGGCACTCAACAAACAGCTGAGCAAAGCGAGGTGACAGAGAAGTAATGACAACTATTATTTCAACAGTTATATCATCACTGACAGCGGCAGTAGTAAGTGGCGTTATTGTATATGTGAAAGGTGTAAGAAAAGAAAATACCGCCATTAAAGAGGGTATGCTTTCTTTGCTTCGTGCTGAAATTATAAGACAACACGACAAATACACTCAAAGGCAATATTGCCCCATTTATGCTAAAGATGCCTTAACAAAGGCTTATGCTGCTTATCATTCGCTTGGCGGAAACGGAACAATAACTAAAATCTATAATGAAACTATGCAACTGCCTGAAACGGCAGAGGAGGTAAAAAAATGAAAACTTTATGTATATCTTTAATCGTTATTGCATTACTTATTTTAGCAGTACAAATTATCACTGAAATTATCAAATCCGTATTTAAGGATAAGGAAAATATCGTTTACAACTTGATTGTATTCGGTGTTTCATTATTCTTAACGCTTGTGACAGTCATTACGGCAAGCCAAATTGTGCCATTCAAACTCGTTTGGTATATAATTGTCGGTGCAATCGTAGGTTCATTCTTCATAGCTTACGGTGCAATGTATGGCTACGATAAGCTTTTTAAGCGAGTGTTTGAATCTGTAAAAAACGCAATCAAATCATTTTTAGAAATTGAGAAAGAGGTGAAAGGTAATGAAAAGAAATAAAGCTATAATGTCAGTGATAATGTCGTTACTTTTGATTATATCAATCTTTTGTGGTTGTAATAATTCAAATATCAAAAGCACAACAGAACCGACAGAAACGACTACCGTTGAGCAAACAACCGAACCCGAAGTTACTATTTCTGCTGATGTTAAGTCAGAGGCAGAGAAAACTAAGGATGAAGTTGAAAACGGCAAAGATATCGGCACTGATGAGCCTATTATCGCAAAGCCTAAAGATGAAAATAGTGTTGTTGATGAAAGCTTAATTGAACAGGATGCAGTCATTGAACAAGAGGATATATCTTATGACGGCACAAACACCGGCAAAGGTAAAGCACTTCTCGGTGCTTGTACCGGTCTTACATATTATAATCAGGCTGACAGCAGGTGGGCGAAAAAACCTTATACAAGCTCAAACAACAAAACGCAAACGATTAAATCAAGTGGTTGCGGTCCGACTTCGGCGGCAATGGTTGTAAGCTCTTCAAAAGGAGCTATTTTGCCTGCAACAATGGCAAAGCTTTTTGTTGATAACGGCTATCGCACAAAATCAAACGGAACTGCGTGGTCTTGCTGGTCTTTCGTTGCCGATTATTTCAACTTTAAAGAATTTTCAACAACTTCAAATATCAACAAGGCATTGGATTATTTGAAAACTGATAAGAACAAGGACGGCGTATCTGATTACTTTATCGTCGCATCATGCAATTACGGTTTATTCACTACATCCGGCCACTACATTGTGCTTGTAGGTTACAATAGCGGCACTATTTCTGTTTACGACCCTTATTCTTATGTTGGCAAATTCGATACGCCAAGCAGAAAAGTAGCAGGCGCTAAGCTTAGTGGTAACACTGTTTTTGTGAGTGAGCAGAATTTTAAAAAGTACGGCAACACCGTTAATTATTGGGTGTTCTCAAATGACTATAAAAAGAAAAAATCAAAAGCAAAGAAGAATGTTACCAAGTATGTTGCTACTCAGTCACAGGCACTAAATGTCAGAGCAAAAGCTAACAAATCGTCGAAGGTATTAACTCAACTTAAGAAAGGCACTAAGGTGACTGTTACAAAGGTCAATGGTTCGTGGTCATATATTACCGCCCCGGCAAAAGGTTGGGTAAGCAGTGCGTATCTTTCAACAACTAAAGTTGTTGCCGATAAGCCGAAGAAAGTTACATACAAAACAACAGTCGGCAAGCGTTACAGATTAAAAGGCAAAACTTACCTTTACAAAAATAAAAAACTTACAGGAATTAAATTCGAGTATTTGCCGAAAACTGAAATAATCGTCAAAAAGCATATCAGCGCAACAGTTGATAAAGTTAAGGTTGTTAAGACCGGCAGAGTAGCATATATCAAATCAAGTAATATAAAATAAATATTGACAAAACGGAATGTAAAAATTAAAATACAATTGTGTCATGGGTATTCTATTCCCGGTACACAGCGCATTATGAAACGCCCTCGGTTACTGAGCCGAGGGCGTTTTTGTTGTTTTTATTGATAACTTATCATATCTAAAAACCATATTGCCCACCATATTGCTTTTAGATATAGATTAGAGATAAAAATAAATAGCGAGGTTGTTATCCTCTTTTTCGTATGTTATATGGTCTATTATTGTGCGGAGTGCTTCGTTTTTGGCTGCTTCGTCTGCTTCCGGCGATTTTATAATTTTAAGTACATTTTGACACTTTTCTAAAAATTCATTAGGAATAGTGTCATTTTTCTTTTTAGGTTGCTGAATTTTAGCACTTTCATATTCACTGATTCGTGATTGATAAGTGCGCTTTTTGATTCCGTATTCTTCAAGTGTATCGAAGCCTGCATCGTAAGCTTCACTTGCTCGGCGGATTTTCTCTTTTTCTTGCTTGATAAGCTTATCGTAGTCGATATTCTCTTGCGGATTGTTTTGCGTTTTATAAATGATATTAAAATCTAATGTTTTAAGTGTTTCCTCAATCTTATCTATAACAACTCTGTTCGCCTTGGCAATTGAAAGGCTGTGAGATACCTTGCATACACCTCTTGCGTATTGGTGGCATTGCATTGCCGGGTATTTAGTGCCGACATATACGAGTGTTGCGCCACAATTTCCACAGCGTACTAAACCTTTTAGCATGAATTGAACCGGCTGTTCCTTACGCTGATATTTACCGTAGCGCTTCTTTTGGTCTGCTATCATATCCTGCACCCTTTCAAATTTGTCTGTATCAATAACAGCTTCATGCTTTCCGTCAACAATCATAACGCTGCTGTTATCGCCTTTATATCTCGACTTCGAACCTTTACATTCCGGTGACCAACGAATTTTTCCGATGTAAACCGGATTCCGCAAAATATATTCAACAAAACGATTATCCGGAATGTTTCCACGCTTTGTTCTGATTCCCATTGTGCCTAATTCCTGTGCTATTGCACGGTAGCCTTTTCCTGATAAATATGAATCATAAATATAATTGACGATTTTTGCATCATCATTTGGAATAAATGATTTTCCCTGCGAATCATAGCCGAACGGAGCAGCACTCATTGCTTCGCCACGGCTGGCTTTTTCAGTCATTCCTCGTGTGACTTCTTGTGATAATCGAGTGGAGTAATACTCGTCCATAAACTCGATTATTCTTTCAATCAGAGGAGCGAAAGGCGAATCGTCTATTGTTTCGCTGACGGATATAACAGCCACATTGATTTTGCGAAGCATTGACTTATAAACGATACTTTCTTCTTGATTTCGTGCAAAGCGGCTAAATTTCCAAACGAGAATTGCGTCAAATGGGTGCTCTTTCGATTTTGCATAGCCTATCATGCTGTTAAAGGCTTTACGCTTTTTGACGCTTCTGCCGGATATTCCGTCGTCGTAAAATACATATTCATCAGGCACTATATAATCATTGTTTTTTGCATATTGCCGAATAAGTTTAAGCTGACTGTCCGGAGAGTATTCATCCTGCCGGTCATCAGATACTCTGATGTATGCTGCGGCATATTTCATTTAATCACCTACCTAATCTATTGTTACCTTAATATTACAGCCATAATACTTTTTAGGTGGTTCGCCACCGGTGATTTCTACAATTTTAGCTGTGATTTTATGGTCGGAGTTATTATAAATGAGTTCGCTTTTTTGAGCGTTAATCTCGCCTAAATCTTCGTCAGTGCGTGTTAAAATTGCAAGGAATACATCTTTTCCGTCACGGTTGACATATGGTTCAAGATGAATAGGAAAATCTGCGAATGGTTCCGGTGAAAGATAGTCGATATTTTGATTTATTGATTGTAAGAAAATTTGACGAGAATGGCAAAAAATACTACTGCAGTCGGTAACCTTATCGAGATTTGTATAAAAAGAATTATTTTCGTCTAATAAGCCATAGTTATCATTGATTCTTAATTTTATGTTGTAAAGTAATTGGATGTGTTGAGTAGCTATGTATTCAGTCGGTGTGAAATGCCTCGCAAACCGATTTTCAAATTTTATATAAGGCTCATCGTTAAAAATAATTTGGTCGTTAGGCATCTTCGCAATATCTTTTAAATCTTCATATTGAAAAATAAATTTATAATATTCTTCAGGAAAGATTTCTTTCAAATCATCAATTTGACTCTTAATATTAAAATATTCGATAGGAGTAAGGTTTGAGCAGGTATCAAATAAATATTTTTTTAGTGAATTAGATAAGTCAGTTTCTTTTTGCTTAATGTTTAAAATAATATTAGATAGCTCTTTTGCTTTTTGTGAACAAATTTCTTTTATTTTAAGTTGTCCTTTATAGTATTTGTTACGCTTATTATAAACATTGATTTCTAATTCTTTGTCGTTTTGACCGATAGTATATGATACATAAAGTGCTTTTTGATAATCATCATTTTTAAGTGAAATTTTATCAGTTAACTTGGGAATTAGCCATTTGGCTATTTGATAAATTCCTATCAAAGCAATAGGACCGGCGAGAAAAATACGAGGCTTTCCGAATAACGGTTCGAGTGCAAACAATGCACATAATAGAATTATAAATGAAAGAATCATGCCGAGTATTTCTCTTGCGTTACTGCTTAATTTTTTTGTCGGTTCTGTAAATGCACAGCAGTTATATAAATATAATTTTTCACCTTGATTAAAATTTATTATAGGTTTCGTATCGGCTCGAAAAATGTTTCCTGCACCTTTTCCTTTGCTGTCAATAACGCAGTAAGCTGCATAATTTTTAAAATAACTGTCAGTGTTTACTTCTAAATGATAATTTCCGGGTTCGTCTTTTGACAAGAACATTTCATCCTTAATTTCTTCAAAGTCATTTTCATCAATGTAAACGAAATGGTCCGCTCCAGACTTTTTATAAAGAAATTCTTGTATTGTTAAATTGTACTCCTCGTTCATTTTTTCCCCTTATTGTATTGATTTATAAAATCTTCAAAGTTTGAATAAACTTTTCTTTCTAATTGGCTTGTTAAAAACTTATTTCGCTTATAAAGCAATTCCATGCGTTGTGCTCTGTATGTAGCGGCTTGATAAGAAATGTTGCATATCTGCGAAATGTCATTTGCGCTATGTAAGTGAAGCCCCCAAAGGACACAAGCCGGTGCAAGTAGCCGAGCGGCAAACATATCAGCTTGCGTTTCTTCTTCAGGTTTTTCTTTATATTCATTTTCACTATCGCTTCTGTTAAGCAAGGATATGTGGCCTAAGAATATATGACCGAGTTCGTGTGCAATAGTAAATCGTGCTCTTTCTGATGACATATTATCGTCGAAAATGATATACCATTTGCTGTCTATAAGTATGCTTAACCCTATTTGATTATCCTTGAGAAGATGACAATCACTATTTTTTACAACTTTAATATCGGCTTGTCTTGCGATATCGGTTATTTTTACCGGCAATTGCCTCACGTTATAATCTAAAAGGATTTGCCATGAAGCGTTGCGTACGTATTTGTATTTTCCATAATTTATCATTTTTTATCACCACAAACATTTTAAATGTTTGCAGTGATGAATTATACAGGTAAATATTGCTAATTATAATAAACTATATATCCTCATTATATTCTTTAGCTTTTTTCAAGAACTCAACCTCCTGCGCTGAGAGTTTTATTTTTTTAGCGGTACGTGCAGCCATAGGATATTCGACTGTTTTTTGTGAATTATTGCTAATACCGAGAAGAGTGTTTACTGCTGATTGCATTTCAGGTTTGTTACGGTATGCAGTTACTAATTCTTTTTCCTCTTTAGTTAATATAAAAGGTATTTCAAAATCGTTTATATCTGCATAGCCAGCTATCACGCTTGGCGATATTTTTAATATTTTGGAAAGTAATGCTATTTTATCTCTACCCATATTGGCAATGTTACCTGATTCCCAACGAGAAACGGTGGCCTCACTTACACCTACGTAGTCGGCAACTTCTTTTTGACTTAAATTAAGCTCTTTACGTTTGCTTTTTAATATATCTTTTGTATCCATTTTTTATCCCTCTTTTCGTTGCTCTTTTATTTTATTATAAAGAGTGTATTACAAAAATGCAACAAAAACTTGCAGAAAAGAAAGAAAATTACAAAAAAGTATTGACTTACGGATAAGTAAGTGATATATTTAACTTACGGAAACGCAAGAAGGGAGCATTTTTTTATGTTTAAATCAAATCGTTTAAAAGGAGTAATGGCAGAAAATGAAATGAGTCAAGCTGTGCTTGCAGATAAATTAGGAATAAGCGAAGCCTCTATTTCACGAAAGATAAAAGGTGAAACTGAATTTAATCGCAACGAAATCAAAATGATTAAAGTGTTATTCAATTTGTCTGCAGATGAAGTTGACTCTATTTTTTTTGCGGCATAACTTACGCATACGCAAGATATTCACTAACACTTAATCAAGGCAGCAGGGTGCAGGCTGAAAATATTCCCCTTACCGTTAACTGAAATCAGCCGAAAAGCTATCGAAAAATTTCTTTTGAAATAAATCGTCTTATACTCCTCTTTTGATTTTTTAATTGCGATAGTTAGCCTTGCTGTTTTGGTTAAGTGTTAGTGATACGGACAAAAAGGTTCATCATATTTTAAATTGAGGTGATGAAATGGCAAGAAAGCCATTAACTGCAACGGTTAATGTAATTATGGAAGACAAAAGTATAAAGCCATTTGAGAAATTAACGAGTGATGAAGTTGAAAAATTAAGGCAAAATGTGAAAAAAAGACTTGAAAGCGCAATGAGCTTATATTTTTCAAATCATCCGGAAGAATTTAAAAAACTTTAAATATAAATGAAGGGAAGTGAAAAAATGTTTAAGTTACCGGCAATATCAATTGCGTTATTTGTAATATATTTAACGATATGCAAAGTGGCTATTAAAAACAAGAAAAAGAAAAAGCCACTCCGCAAGCGGAATGGCTTTGAACGAAAATGCCGATATATATTCTCCGATAATGCCGAGTGGGAATACATATTACACAGCATTAAATGAGTTGTGATAACTCAAGTTCAATAATTATGTTATCACAACTCTTATAAAAAATCAATAGGAGTTAAAAAATATGGAAGTTTTCACAAATGAAATATGCGAAAGCTGTGCAAACGGAAGCTTTGACGAGTGCGAAGCTGATTTTACACAAATAACGCTTGATGATGTGACAAGGGCGGTTGTTGACTGTGATATTTACAAGGCTAAGCCGAAGCATAAGCTTAAGATTACATACGAATGCGAAGGCAAGATAGCCGTCGTTGAAAAGGTGGTATACGAACTGCCCAAAGTCGAATGGCAGCAGGCAGACAAGAGAGCCGGGAATATGAGCACCGACGATATCAAGGTTATTGTTGAATATCTCAACGATAAAATCGGTGCGCACTATAAGCAAAACGGTAAGAAAATGAAAGAGTTAATTCACGCAAGGATGAATGAGGGCTACACGGTTGAGGACTTTAAGACGGTAATTGATAAGAAATTCAAAAGCTGGGGCAACGACCCGAAAATGAGCTTATACTTACGGCCGTCAACGCTTTTTGGTACACGCTTCGGTGAGTACCTGAACGAGTATCAGGCAGAAAGCCCGGAGCAGAGCGGCAACAACATATTCCTTTCGCTTGCAAATGATAGGGCGGCGTTAAAATGACACGTGACGAAACGACTAAGGTTTTGGCATTGCTAAAGGCAGCATATCCAAACTCTTACAAAGGAATGACTAAGGAAGAAGCAATGGGGACGATTTCAATTTGGACTATGCAATTTGAAAGTGTTCCGGTTGATATTATGTTAATGGCAATTAACAGGCTTATAAGCAACAAACCTTTTCCGCCGGCGATAAGCGAAGTAAAGTTGGAATTACATAGTCTGCATTGGGACGCTTTCAGCGAATTTCATCAGGACTGTAATTGCTTGACACCTGAGCAGGAAGCAAGGTATCGCCGCATTTATAACGAAACAG
>OGII01000969.1_pt1 | contig 22779 bp, 18 predicted proteins | sample 1571701 | NCBI WGS metagenome assembly OGII01 (sample SAMEA2581950, study PRJEB24529) | metagenome | biome: Human gut stool | place: China | collected 2011
ATGTAGGTGCCGGCGCCGTATGTGTCGTAGGAAGCGATATCGCGCTTGTTGACGGTCATGGACAGCGTCTCGGAAGCGCCCGGCTCGATCATGCCGGTCTTGCCGAAGCCGACCAGAGAAACGGCAGACTTCTCGACGCCGTTTTCCTTGTCGTAGTCGGTGTAGGGGCTCTGGACATAGACCTGCACGGTCTTTTTGCCGGCCATGTCGCCGGTGTTGGTGACCTTGACGGTGACGGTGTAGGTGTCATCGGCGGCATTGTAGCTGACGTTCATGTCGCTGATGTCGAAGTCGGTGTAGCTCATGCCGTAGCCGAAGGGGTAAGCCACGATGTCGCCGTAGGCATAATCGCCTGCGTTGCCGTTGCCGGTGACGAAGTCCTCGTAGCGGGTCTCGTAGTACTTGTAGCCCACATAGATGCCTTCCTGGTAGATCATGTAGGACTTAGCCTTGGCGGACACATCGCCGCCCTCGACATAGCCTTCGTAGGTGGTGGGGGTGAAGTTCCACATGGCGGGGGCGCTGAAGTTGTCGTAGCAGTAGGTATCGACCAGGCTGCCGGAGGGGTTGACCTTGCCGGTCAGGATCTCGGCCACGGCATTGATGCCGGAGATGCCCACGTCACCGATCCACAGTGCGGCGTCGATGTCGTACTCGTTGTTCTTGAGGAAATCGACCTGCAGGGCGTTGGCGGAGTTGATCAGCAAGATGGTCTTTTTGACGGTGCCGTTTTTCTTCATCTCGGCAACGTTCTGCAACATAGCCTTCTCGTTCTCGTCGAGTGCCAGATAGTTGACCTCGCCGTAGGAAAGGTCAGCACCCTCGCCGCCGACGCGGGACAGGGTCACGATAGCGGCATCGCCGTACTGGGCAACGCTGTCCTTGGCCTCGTCGGTGTAGACATCCCAAGGCACCTCGGCGGTGACCTCACTGGAGGTGGCGACCATGCCGCTCTTGGAGCGGGCGTAGTCCTTGCCGGCGCCGACGGTGTAGAAGTCCCACAGGGTGGGGTTGACGGTGACACCGACCTTTTCGAGGGCGGTGCGCAGGGTGTCGGCGGTGGAGGCATCAATGTTGCCGGAGCCGGTGCCGCCGTACACGAGGTTGACGCTGCTGCTGGAGAAGGTGCTGACCTTCGCGTCGGCAGCCAGAGGCAGCGCATTGTTGTTGTTCATCAGCAGGGCAGCGCCCTCGGCCTCGACCTGCTGGGTCAAAGCCAGACCGTAGTTGACCATCTCCTCGGCGGAGTTGAAGTCACTGGTGTAATACTGGGCGTTGGCGTCCTCGTTCTGCAGCTTCCAGAAGCTGCCGCCGAAACGGGCCGCCATGGTGTTGTCGAACTTTTGCAGAAGGATGCTAAGCGGGATCGAAACGATCGTCACCACGGCGCAGATGATTGCCAGAATCTTCCACGGCGTAATGTGCTTACGCTTGGTCTTTTTGTAGGCCTTTTTCAAGGTCTGCTTTTGCATTTTCAGATCATCCATTACCTTTTTCTCCTTGTTTTATATAAAACAGCCGCACGGTGCGGCGTGTTTCGTGGCAAAAGGCTTCCCCCTCAGGGGAAGGCTTAGGAGCTCACACCCAGTTTGCGCTGGTGGACTTTTTCTTAGTCAGCTTGTAGTCCGGGTTCGGGGCATCTACCTTGCGGAATACCGCATCGTCGATGCTGTCCCCTGCCACGGCCTGGACCTTCGTCTCGCCGTTCAGCTTGACACGGAACTTGAAGATGTGCTCGCCCTCCTGCTCGGCCAGCTTTTCGCCGTTGACATAAAGGCTTACCTGCTTCTGGTTGGAGTAGACCTTGACCTCGATTTCATTCTCGGTGCGGTCCGCATAGCGCTTCGAGCAGATATGCACGAACGGCTCGTCGCTCCACCACGCTTTATAGATGTAGAAGCTGTCCTTCTTAGTCTTGCGGTCAAACGTGACCAGGCCCTTATGGTTCATACCCGGCTCGCCGCCCTGGTCGCGGGCGTCGGCGGCAAAGTCGTACATGTTCCAGACGTGGGTCGCCCACAGCCATTTGTGGCGGTCAAAGCAGCGGAGCATGTACTCATGGTAGATGGCCTGGTATTCCTCGGTGTGGTCACCGCGGCGGGGATGGCTGCTGTGCAGGTTTGGCATACCCTCGGCACCGTACTCGCTGAAACCGAGCGCGCGGTTCGGGTAGCAGAGGTGGAAGAAGTCCATCCAGAGGTCGTTTAAAAAGAGGCCCGGCACGTACCAACCCAGATACAGGTTCCAGCTGACGAGATCCGTGATATGCGCTACCGGGTTGAAGGGGCCGCACATCGCGTAGCAGGCCAGCGTCGTCAGGCGGGTCTTGTCCATCTCATGGCAGAGATCGTTCAGCACATGATGGTTGTCGCGCATGTCGCGGTTGTCCTTCGTCGAGATCGTGATCTCGTTCGAGACGCCCCAGCAGACAATGCAGGCGTGGTTGTAGTTCTGGACGATCAGCTCCTTCATCTGGCTGATCGTGTTTTCACGGCCATTGGGCATGTGCTCGGAAATGTAGGGGATCTCAGCCCAGACGACCATGCCGGCCTCATCGCAGAGGTCGTAGAAGTACTGGTCGTGCTGGTAGTGCGCCAGACGGATCGTGTTCGCGCCCAGCTCCTTGATGAGCTGCATATCCTCGTCGTGCATCTCGCGCGTGATGGCATTGCCCAGACCCTTGCGGTCCTGATGGCGGGAGACGCCGTGCAGCGGATACGGGCGGCCATTGAGGAAGAAGCCCTGCTTGGGGTCAACCGAGAAGCTGCGCACGCCGAAGCGCTGACGTACCTCGTCCTGCACCTCGCCGTTCAGCACCAGACGCACCCCGCAGGTGTAGAGATACGTCAGCCCCTCGGCACCGGCGGCGTCGTAAATCGAGAACTCGACCTCGCCGTCGCCCTCCATCCAGGTCTTGACCTCGATGTCAGCGTTTGCACCGTTGACAGTGGGCGTGATCTGCACGCCCGGGCCGCCGAGGTAATCCAGCGCGATGTGGTTCCGGTTGACGACCAGCAGGCTGACGTCGCGGTAGATGCCGCCGTAGAAGGTGAAGTCGGCCTTCTGGGGGTAGACGCGGTCATTTTTGCTGTTGTCCGCCTCCACGATCAGCTCATTGCTGTCGGCCAGCAGCGCCGTGACATCCGCGCGGAAGGTGGAGTAGCCGCCGTCGTGGCGGGTGACCTCCACCCCGTTCAGCGTGACCTTGGCGCTGGCATTCACGCCCTCAAACTGCAGCCAGACCTGTTGGGTATTCTTGTCAAAAGCGGGCGCCGCAAACCGCGTCTTGTAGATGCAGGTGCCGCGCCAGTAGTCGTTGCCGCCGTCCTGGCCGTCGATGTTGTTCCAGGTGTGCGGCAGGTCCACGGCAGCGGTCTTACCGTCAGGGCCGGTGAACTGCCTGAATCTCTCTGTTCTCTCCATCTGACTGATTTTTCTTTTGCCCGGTGCAAAAATTTTTAAAGAATATGCCATCATATTGGTTGACTATAAAATGCGACGCGATTCCGACGTTTCGATTGCTCTCCCCATGCTCTGCGGATGGTACCTCACTCAAATCTACCGTTTTTTCAGACAGCTTTCGGTCCCCCGGAATCAACAGAGTGAGCACTCCATCCCGAAAGAGCTCCTCAACTTTTTCAAGCAGATTCTCCTTTTCTTTATCTTTTACGCCATAGGAAAAAGAAAGTCTCGGAATTTCCAGTCTCCGAAAATGGCGTTCCACCGGACTCCATAATTCCTCAAGATCTGGTCCGTCATCATCCTCATCATCGCTCTCCCAGTCATCGATCTCTTGCTCAACCTCCAGAGATTCTTCGATGACTTCTTCCACGAACGCGATCTGCTCTCTCGACTTTTCCTCGAGTGCCTCGATTTCCCTCCGACGAACTCCGTCTTCCGAGACATAATCCTCATATTCTCGGATTTCCTCCATCATCAATTCCATGCTCTCTGCACTCATCTCATCGGATTTTGCTTCAACTTTTTTTCGAGTCTCTGCAAGATCCTCCGCGAGCTTGTCCGCCTGCTTTCGGTATTTCTCCACGAGACCGGGCATTTTCTCAAGCTCCTTGATCAACGACCTTGCCTGCTCTCGAAATCCCGATCCATCATAGTCTTGCAGACAGGAAAGACCTTCTCTTTTCCACTCTTCCTGACAGTTGAGATTCTCGCTGATCTCTTCAAGTACTTTTTCCAATTTGAGTGCCTGCTTCGCATGTTTCCGGTAAAGGGTGGCAGTATCTTTGACTGCCACCGCATCCCTTCCTCTCTCGATGATGTCTTTCGCCTCTTCTGCCTGAAATTCACTTCTCCAGAAGCCAAATTTCATGTAGTCCAGAATCTCTTTTTCAAAATAGACTGCATCATCATCCACTGCAAAAAGCTGATTTTCCGCTGTCACAGATGCCAGCTCCATCGGATACCAGTTTTTCGCCTCAAGATACGGTTGAAGATAGGAGGCAAAATCTGCCTCCATCTTCTCCGGCACATCATACTCTGCAAAGAAAAGGCGATAGGAATCCCAAACTTCCCTGTGATATTGTGCAAAGACCGAATCCATTGCAGAAGAGACCGCTGTCCGCAGGTACCATCTCGCTCCAGCTGTCCGCGCTGATTCCAATAGAACACAGAAGAAAGCGAACAGACACATCATCACCAGACTGAGAAATACTGTGACCTGAGCACCCACATTTTTTTGTTTTTGCATCAGTATACTTCCTTCGACTGTTTCTCAATCTCCTTGAAAATATTGTTTAACAATTTGGTGATCTGCTCCTTGAAGATGATTACAAGTCCAATCAGCACCACCAGAATCAAAACCACCTCGATCACGCCAACACCGTCTTCCTGACGCATAAATTCAACAAACTCGTTTCTCATCTTTTTCTCCTTTCTCATTTCGTTACGGTTCGGGAAATTTCTACTCATGTACTGCAATCTGATTTCTGTAAATCACATTCCAAACCACATGCTTTTTCATGCCTCGCAATAAATTTACTCCAAATTCCGCTCCCTACTATTTACTATCCCATCGACATCATTGCCGGCACCATAATCATCACCATCACAATGCCAAGCATCATAAACAGTGGTGCGAGCAGTTTTGTTCCCGCCTCCTCTCCCATTGTCCTCGCCAGATTCTTGCGCGCCTCAAATGCATCCTCCATCTCTGCCGTAAGAATTGCTCTCAGGTTTTTCATGCCCGAGCGACGATTCTGTTCTAAAAGACTGCTGAGCTTCAGATACTGCTGTACCCCACACCTGCGACCGAATTCCCGAAATGCGACAGACTCCGCAATTCCATTTGCAAGCTCAAAAGAAGTCTGGCGCATCTCCTCATAGGCGCCCCGGCGTTTGATCCGCTTTCCGTCAAGAGCTGACTCATAATCCCTGACCATGCGCTCCCACGCACTTCTCACCGTTAGTCCGGCACCGATTAAAACCATCAGCTTTGACACGAGTTCCGCATAATCCATCAGCAGTTCTTTTTCCCGAAGTTTTTCTTTTTTCTTCTGTTCCGCGCCCTCCTGACTCAAAAGCAAGACAGCCATCACCACTCCAAGAATCGGAATCACTGCATACAGATTTTCTTCCTTCTTCCGATAAGTTAATTTTCTTCCCTCATAAATTTCAGGAAGCTCCATCCACGGTTCACTCCGATCACTCTCTTCCCGACTTGCAATTTCCTTGATTAATCCCGATCTGAGGGCTTCCTCATCCGTCTGGATCGCTGGCATAAGACGAAGAAATATCAGATATTCTGCCTGATACTTTCCGGCACTCATATGCACCTGAAGCTGAACGTTCTGCGGTTCCTCCACCGTTTTTTCAATCTTACCTGCCGCACTGATCCACTCCGGATTCTCCGAATACCACAGAAGACGAACCCCGGAATCCTCCCAGTGGGACGGCAGTTTCAAATCCTCCCTAACTTCCATCAGAGAAGGATTTTTTCCGCGAATCTTCTCCTCCATTCCCTCCATGATCTCCTCAAATACCCGCTCCGCCTCCTGCTCCGTGTAAATCCGCGGTTCAACTTCCACAGTCAGATCAACGGGTTCTTCCAAAAGACCATCAACCTCAACTTCATAGACAGAGCTTCCATCCCCATACCCGCCTCGCTCCAAACGATTTCCGACAATCTCACTCTCCCCCTTCAAGAAAAAAGTAAGACCCACATAGAGCAGAAGGCTCCCGACTACACAGAGTCCCGGAAGAATCCAACGTTCTTGTTCTTTCTTTAACCCCATTCGCCTCCCCCGTTTCCACATAATGTGCTCTCAAAACCCTCGAACCCTCAAATTTCAGGTCTTAAACCTCAATCTCGAGAATTCGTTTCGCCATCCACACAGAAATCAGATAGACAATCAAACACCCACTCATCAGCACTCTTCCCATCATCGTCTGATACATCTGCTTAAAAAATCCTGGCGATGCCCCATCCACATAAAATACAATAAAGAACGGAATCAGATTCATAATCCTCTGCTCAAATTTTCTCGATGCCGTCATCGTCTGGATCTCCTCCTTTACCTGCATCTTGTCCCGGATCATCTCTGCGGTGTGGCGCATGATTCCACTTAGATCTCCTCCGCTCCGTTTGGCGACAGAAAATACCTCCGAGAAATTCCGAATATCCTCAATCCCACTTCTCTGTGCAAAATCTTCCAACACCTGCTCCACCGAACGGTTCATCCGGATCTGATCATTCATACACGAAAACTCTCTCGTAATCATCCCCTCCGCTCCATAGAGCGTCACAAGCTCCTCCTGACTGACTCTGAGCGCATTCTCAATCGAGTAACCGGCACTCAACGCAGATGCAAGAATCACCATGCTCTCCTTAAACTGAGAAGCCAGTGTCAAGATTCTCTTTTCTTTTAAACGCCTGCTCTCATAAAACGGATAACAGAGCCCTGCCGGAAGAAGGATCAAAAACGCAATCAGACTCCGATAAAATGTCCATGCAACCAATGCACACATCCCAATGCCCTTCGCAAGTGCCATCAGCCACTCTTTCATCGATAGCCGGTAATGCTCATACTGGATAACCTGCCTGACGGAGTTTCTCGACGGAGCGGAGACTGCCGACTTTGACAAGACTTCCTTTGACTTTTTCTCTTCGCCGTCCTCCATCCCTCTTCTTCTGATCCTCATCCGATTCCTCCTCAAATCGAAACAGCGGATTCAACTGAATCTCTCCGTTCTCAAAATCCCCCACCTCGACAATCTCGAGAACTTTCCTGCTCTTGTCCCGAAGTCGCCCGAGATGTACCATAATATCAAGAGCTGAGGCGATCTGGCTTCTCACCGCCATCAGAGGAAGCTCTCCCGCCATCAAGGTCATCGTCTCGAGTCGCGAAAGCATATCTTTCGGACTGTTCCCGTGACCGGTCGACAGACTCCCCGCATGACCTGTGTTGAGCGCCTGAAGCATGTCGAGACATTCTTTTCCTCTGACCTCTCCGACAATAATTCGATCCGGACGCATTCGGAGTGACGCCCGAATCAGATCGCTGATCTCAATTGCTCCCTCTCCCTCCGCATTTGCATTTCTCGTCTCAAGGCGCACAAGATTCGGCACCTGACGAATCTGCAGCTCCGCCGAGTCCTCGATCGTCACAATTCGATCCGTCTCCGGGATAAACGCAGACATCGCATTGAGAAACGAAGTCTTACCCGATCCGGTTCCCCCGCAGATAAAGATGTTGTAACCCGCGCACACAAGTTTTTTCAGAAATTCGACAGCTTCCTCGCTCAGAGAGCCCAGTTCCAGTAAGCGTTGTACAGTGATCGGTTCCGGGAATTTTCGGATCGTCACAACAGGACCGTCAAGCGCAATCGGTGGAAGCACGATGTGGACACGGGAACCATCCGGGAGTCTCGCATCCGCAATCGGATTTGCCACGTTGACAGCGCGGTTGATTCTGCTCACAATCTGCTGAATCATATCCTCAAGCTGTTGATTGCTGTCAAATCCCTCCTCCCATCTCGAAATCCGACCATGCTGTTCCACAAAAATCTGATCCTTTCCATTGATCATGATCTCTGTGATCTCCGGGTTATCCACGAGTTCCTGCAAGATATCAAGCCTCCGAAATGCATTCACAAGGCGATTTCTGAGTTCGAGCCTTCCCGCCAGTGGAAGATAGCGCGCTCTCGCCTCCTCCTCCACAGCTTCCTCAATACACGCGTAGAGAACATCGTCATCCACCTGGCTTCGATCCCTCAATTGAATCCGAATCCTTTCCTTGATCTGCTCTAAGCGTTCCCGCTTTTCATCTCGACTCTCTTTTTCCATTCGATTCTGACTGTTTCCCTCCGTTTCACTCCAATCATCCGAATTCTTTTCACGCATTTTCATTCCTTGCCCTCGTTACCACCTCCCACCCATGCTCATTCCTTATTCCTTCCTCTTCCCAACACATTCTCAACACATTTCCCTTTCAAATCACTTTCTATCCTAGTGTTTCCTGTATTCTCCCCTTCTGACCTTCCACTTTCAATCAATCTCTCATTCCTTTTTCCGCCCTTCCTGTCATCTCCCTCACAAAGTCTCCGACCGGTCCCCAGAGCAACTGTTCAAAATACTCTCCGGCAGATACGCAATCCGCAGGCATCGGAAGTCTCAAAATCCGAATCTTCTCCGATAGATTCATTCGCCCTGAATCCTCAAGATACTGTCTCCAGTCCTGAATCTTCGTCTCCGACACGATATCCTTGCGGATCGGTGCATACACGACATCACTAACTGCAAGAACTGCCTCCACATTTCTCAGAAAATGACCGACATCCACAATCAATACATCATACCCACACTCTCTCGCGATCTTCTCGATCAGACCGGCCACCTCCGCGCCCTCCATCTGCGCGAGATCCTCCGCATAGGCAACCGGCGGTACATAGTCAAGTCCCCCATAGTCATAGATCACACTCCCAAGTCTCATCCGATCAAATTCTCCCTGACGACTGTAATAGACGAGATCCGAAAAACTTCCGGAATACTGCGTCCCCATCATCTGAGAAAAACCAGAAAACTCCTCCAGACTCAAAAACAGTACCTTACTGTCCTTTGCAAGCACCTGACCGAGTGTGACGGCAAATCCGGTCTTTCCGCATCGTCCGATCGGAGAATACACCCCGATCACCCGACTTCTCGTTCCCATGGCTGTCATCTGCTCTTCCCGTTCTCCGGTCTGGTAACACGCCATAACCTCTCTCAAAATACTGTCTGATGCCTGATACTTATAGACTGCCGGAGCTCCCGTCTTCACCATCGTAACCTCCGAGAGTCTCACAACCTGATGAACGCCGAGATCCTCAAGTTCCTGATCTGCGACCTCATCTCCCGCAAGCAGAATCTCAATCTGCTGTCTCTGCGCAAACGCTTTTAAGCGCGCAAGGCTTGTAAATGCGATCGCCATAAACGGAGTCGATTCCTTCTGGTTGATAAACTCGGAAAAACGCTCCGCATAAAATGGATCTACATCGTAGACCGCTAAGATTTTCTTGTTCATTCGCACCTCCCCATTTACTCGCCACCTTCATTTCATCTGGCTACCCAGAAAAACAAATATCTCATAGATAAAAACGCCCATTGCCAGACATGCACCGAGAGGAATCTTCTCTTGATCCGTCATTTGTTCAAACCGGACATAGGGTTCAATCTGCCCCGTCCGCCTCACGGTCTGAACGTATCGAAACAGGCGAAAAAAACGCTCTTCCAAACCAGATTTCACCGGTCCCGCCCTTGCGATCTTCCAGATTGACCAAAGACACGCAATCAAAAATCCAAGTCCAATCGCCAAACATCCCTGCCAGATCCCAAGATACCCGCCGATCAGAGACGTAAGTTTTCCGTCTCCTGCTCCCATCATTCGAAAACGAAACAGCAGAAAGCCCGCCATGCCAAACAACACAGCTCCGGGAAAAAATCCCCCCCTTCTCAACACAACTCCCAGAATCACACCGAGAAGAATCCACTCATTTTTGACCTTTCCCGTCCACAGATCTGTCCATCCGGCTCCCACTGCAATCACAAAAAGACTGATCGCCGTCCGCCACTCCAACAAAGCTCCTCCTTTCTTCCCAGATTGACATTCTCAACTGAAAAAATTCTGTTTCCCCTAAATTTTCCGAAACACCCAAACGCAAAACTCAAAAGCACAAAGGTTTAAAGGAATAAAACAATTTGAAAAATTTTAAAAATAAAATACTGAAATTTTGCCGATTCGGCTGAATGTTCCTGACACATCCATAGACAGCGGATGCCGGAAACAAAAGATAGAAAATCTTCCACCGGGAACAGGTGGTGATTGTTGTCTCATTATGGCACACCCATCCCCAAACTGTCAATCCCCTTTTTCAAAATTGACATTTCTTCCAAATTTCCGACTATTTTTTATATATTTTGACCAAAGCAATCAGATATATGCGCCTTTTTTTAGTTGACGTTGCCCATAAATCGTGATAGAATGGTTTTAGTTTAATTTTTTAAACCAAAGGAGGATTTTATGACTAACGGCAAAGAGCTGGAATCTCAGTTTCACTGCTGTATGCCCCTCTTCATCGCCCTTGGAGATGAAGTGCGTCTGGGGATTATTGAGACGCTGAGCCGGGCAGATCAGAACGGACGGACAGAAGGGCTCAACGTCAACGAAATCACACGGCAGACCAGCCTTTCTCGTCCGGCAGTCTCCCATCACCTGAAAATTTTAAAGGATTCCGGGCTTGTGCAGGTGAAGCGCTCCGGCACTTCAAATTTTTACCGTCTTTCGCTGATCGCCGGTACCCGCAAACTCATGCAACTTGGCAATCTCGTGGAGGAAACTTTTCACGACCGCCAATAATACCTGATAATTTTATGTTACAGTCCATGTATTCAGTCCCTGTCTTGCGCAAACTGTAACAATTTTATTCCATCTCCTGTATAAATTTCCATTTTCGGAAAATACTAAAACAAAAGAAGGAGATGAAAACATGAGTTCAGGAGCTTTTTTCAGAAAATTTCAGAGTGATCTGCTTTCCTTGGAAAGCCGGAGGCTGAAAGCAGAGATTGATCAGACACGGACCTCCATGGAATCTGCGCGAAATCATTTTGATCAGGCAACCGATCCGTCGCTGATTGACTGTTATATTTATGAACTGAACGCAGCTCAACTGCGCTATCAGTTCTTGCTCCGTCGCTTCAAATTCCTTGAAGAGTCCTAAAAAAATAAGACGAAAATCCCAGAAAATCTGGATTTTTTAATACCTTAAAAGGACTTTTAAAGACTTTTCAGAAGAGATTTTTAGCGGACTTCGGGGCTTCGACTATATGATCCACATCAGGAGGACTTGCAAGTATGAGCACTTGGTATGAAAAAGCTGTATTTTATCACATGTATCCGCTGGGAATGACCGGCGCACCTCGTGAGAACCACGAGGAGGGCGTGACTCACCGCTTTGAGGAGCTGGAACTCTGGATTCCTCACATGAAAAAGCTGGGCTTCACCGCTCTTTACATAGGACCGCTCTTTGAGTCCTCTTCTCATGGGTACGACACCCGCGACTTCCGCCTTGTTGACCGCCGTCTCGGCGACAACGACGATTTCCTCCGTTTTGTGAAACTCTGCCACGAAGCTGGAATCCGCGTTGTTGTTGACGGTGTCTTCAACCACACCGGAAGAGAATTTTTTGCTTTTCAGGATATTCAAAAAAATCGTGAAGGCTCCCGATACTGTGGCTGGTATCGAAACGTGAACTTCGGATGGAGTTCTCCATATGGGGATGGATTCGGATACGACGCATGGCAGGGGCATTTTGAGCTTCCGTGCCTGAATCTCCAGAATCCGGAGGTCAAACAGTATCTTTTTGACGTGATCCGTTACTGGATCGACACGTTTGACATCGACGGCATCCGCCTCGACTGTGCAAATGTCCTGGACTTCCAGTTTATGCACGAGATGCGCGAGCAGACCAGCCCGATGAAGGAAGATTTCTGGCTGATGGGCGAGGTCATCCACGGCGATTATGCGCGCTGGGTCAACGACGGAATGCTCCACTCTGTCACAAACTACGAGCTTCACAAGAGCCTTTATTCCGGACTCAACGATTACAACTTCTTTGAGATTGCGCACAACGTCCGCCGTCTCGAGGCAATCGGAAGAAAGCTCTACACGTTTTTGGACAATCACGATGAGAACCGAATTGCGAGCAAGCTGAAAAAGAAGACCCATCTCCCGCTCGCCTACCTGCTTCTCTACACACTTCCGGGCATCCCATCCGTCTACTACGGTGGCGAATGGGGAATTGAGGGAATGCGAACCCCAAACAGTGACACCGAACTTCGCCCCTGCATCTCGATGGCAGAGGGCGACAAACTGGAATGCGAACTCACAAAATATATCGAAAAACTCGGAGAAATCCACGGCAGAGAGCCGGAATTTCACAATGGTGTTTATCAGGAACTCCTTCTGACAAACCGCCAGTATGCATTTGCGCGCAAGGCAGATCACTCGATCGCAATCACTGCCGGCAACAGCGACGATGCTCCTGCGAATCTGTCTGTCCCGGTTCCGATTCACGCATCCGAAGCAAAAAATCTGATGGATGGAACCATCATCCCGATTACGAACGGAAGACTCAATCTCACATTACCAGGCAACAGTGGTGTTGTCCTGAAGATCACGGAGGAATAGGCTATGGCTGTCAAAGCTGTCAAAAATAAGAAAAAACAGGCAGGTATCGGTATCATCACAGAAGGGGACCGCTATCTGTTCGGCGAGGGCACCCACTACGAAATTTATAAGAAAATGGGCGCTCATCCCGCCACAGTGAATGGAAAGAAAGGCATGTACTTTGCAGTCTGGGCACCTCACGCCGTTCAGGTCAGTGTCGTCGGTGACTTCAACAACTGGGACCCGGATGCAAACCCAATGGAAGTGCTTGAGACTTCCGGCATTTATGAAACCTTCGTTCCGGGACTCGGCACAGGCGAACTTTATAAATTTACGATCACGACAAGCACCGGCAAGCTCCTGTTCAAGGCAGACCCGTTTGCTCAATACGCAGAGTATCGCCCGGGAACCGCCTCAATTACCGCAGATCCGTCATTCAAGTGGAATGACGATACCTGGATGGAACACAGAAAAGAAGCCAATCCGCGTGAACAGCCGATCAGTATCTATGAGGTACATATCGGTTCCTGGAAGCGTAAAGACCGCGAAGAAAAAGAGGGCTTTTACACTTACCGCGAAATGGCAGAGGAACTTGCGGCCTACGTTCACGAGATGGGCTACACCCATGTCGAGCTGATGGGAATCGCCGAGCACCCGTTTGACGGCTCCTGGGGTTATCAGGTCACCGGCTACTACGCTCCGACCTCCCGCTACGGAAAACCGGAAGACTTCATGTACTTCGTCAACTATCTGCACAAGAAGGGAATTGGCGTCATCCTCGACTGGGTTCCGGCTCACTTCCCGAAAGATGCCCACGGACTTGCTGATTTTGACGGTCAGGCTCTGTATGAATATGCAGATCCGAGAAAGGGCGAACACCCGGACTGGGGCACAAAAGTCTTCAATTACGGCTGTCATGAGGTTTCCAACTTCCTGATCGCGAATGCACTCTACTGGCTCCACGAGTATCATGTCGATGGTCTGCGCGTTGATGCCGTTGCATCGATGCTCTATCTTGACTACGGTCGTCAGGATGGACAGTGGGTTCCGAACGAGTACGGTGGCAACCAGAACCTCGACGCAATCGAATTCTTCCGTCACTTAAACAACATCATCGACCGCAGAGAGCACGGCGCAATGGTGATTGCGGAGGAGTCTACCGCATGGCCACTCGTAACCCATGATCCGAAGATCGGCGGTCTCGGCTTCACATTCAAGTGGAATATGGGATGGATGCACGACTTCCTCGAGTACATGAAACTCGACCCGTACTTCCGCAAATTCAACCACAACAAGATGACGTTTGGTCTGACCTACTTCAACAGCGAGAACTTCATTCTGGTACTCTCCCACGATGAGGTTGTCCACCTGAAATGCTCGATGATCAACAAGATGCCGGGATCTCTTGAGGATAAGTTCAAGAACCTCAAAGCCGGTTACACCTTCATGATCGGACACCCGGGCAAGAAACTTCTGTTCATGGGTCAGGACTTCGGTCAGCTCCACGAGTGGGATGAAAAGGTCAGCTTAAACTGGGAAGAGGCAGATGATCCGCTTCACAAGGATCTCCAGAACTACGTCAAGGACTTGTTACATATTTATCAAAAATATCCGTCTCTCTCCGAGGCAGATGACGACTGGGATGGCTTCCAGTGGATCAATGCAAACGACGGCGACCGGAGCATTTTCAGCTTCGTCCGTTACAGCCGTGACCACAAAAAGAGTCTCCTCTTCGTCTGCAACTTCACTCCAGTAGCACGCCCGGATTACCGCGTCGGTGTCCCAAAACGTGGCAACTACACGCTTTTGCTCGACAGTGAGCACGGCATGTACAAATCCCCGCAGAAACCTCCGGTTCTGCGCGCACAGAAAAAAGAGTGCGACGGTCAGCCATACTCCGTAGCACTTCCGCTCCCGGCATATGGAACTGCTATTTTACGTTTTACCTAAATAATAGCGAATATTTTCTGATATTACCTGACGGGTAACTTTTTTCAGGTTTAGAATTTTGTTAAAAAATTATCAAAAAGTAGATGACATTCTGAACGGTTTGTAGTAAAATGATATCGGCTGATTGAATAATTACCAAGACGGTAACGTGTACGCTCGGACTCTCTCTGTCCGCTCCTGAGAGGGGAGTGTTTTCCTCAGAAGCAAATGCGGGGGATGGACCGAGGGTGCATGAGTGGAGAAAGGAGAGTTTCGTATGGCAAAAGAATTAGTATCCAGTAACGCAACCAAACGTGTTTACCGCGATGGCGACAAGGCGATTAAGGAATTCTGTAAGGGATTCCCGAAAGCGGAAGTTCTGAACGAAGCTTTGATCAGTGCCAGAGTTGAGGAAATCGGGGGAATCAATCTTCCTGCTACTCTGGCGGTATCCGTTGACGAGAACGGTTGCTGGTCCATCACAAGAGATTTTGTTGAGGGCAAGACCCTTCAGCAGTTGATGGAAGAGAACCCGGACAAGATGGACGAATACCTGAATCAAATGGTTGACTTACAGCTCTTGATTCATTCCAAGACCTGCCCTTTACTGAACAAGTTGAAAGACAAGATGACACGGCAGATCTCTGAGATGGAGGAACTGAACGCAGTCAACCGCTATGATCTTCTTACCCGGCTGGACAGCATGCCGAAGCACACCAAGCTGTGCCACGGTGATTTCCAGCCAAACAACATCCTCGTAAAAGAGGACGGCACGATGTATGTACTCGACTGGGTTCATGCAACCCAGGGTAACGCAAGTGCCGATGTAGCAAGAACTTACCTGCTGTTCTGCCTGAAGGATCAGGGCATTGCTGACAAGTACATGAACCTGTTCTGCGAAAAAACAGGCACGGACCGCCGGTATGTACAGCAGTGGTTACCTCTGGTAGCAGCTGCACAGCTTACCAAGAAACGTCCGGAGGAATCCGAACTGCTTCACCGTTGGCTGAACGTCTGCGATTATTCATAAAGCCACATTCGGTGACGCAAAATGGCAGACTTCCTGCCTGATGTCTGATCCGAAACTTTTGAAGGCTCACGCCGGGATCTGATCCTGGCAGGCTTTCTCACCGAAGGGCGGGGGATTTCCCCCGTCCTTTTTCGCTTCATGGGGAATGTAGCACGGCACACTCTTTTTTGTGAATCGTGATTGCGACAAAATTTAATTTGCGTTATACTGATTCGTGAATCCCCTAAAAGGGGGGTTGTGAATCCCACAAAAGGGATTGCAGATTGGAGGAACTTTTATGCAGAGAATTCTGGTATGTGATGACGATAAACAGATCGTCGATGCCATAGATATTTATTTGAGCGGGGAGGGATTTGAGGTCGTCAAAGCCTACGACGGTTATGAAGCCCTCGAGATCCTCGACAAACAGCACATTGATCTGATGATCATCGATGTAATGATGCCGGGTCTTGATGGAATCCGCACGACACGCAAGGTACGTGAGACGAGCAGTATCCCGATCATCATCCTCTCCGCAAAATCCGAGGACACCGACAAGATTCTCGGTCTGAACATCGGCGCGGATGACTATCTCTCAAAGCCGTTCAACCCGCTTGAGCTTGTCGCCCGCGTCAAGTCTCAGCTTCGCCGTTACACCCAGCTTGGCAACCTCGCCCAGCAGACAAGCGATCAGGTCTACAAATGCGGTGGTCTTGTGATCAATGATGACACGAAGGAAGTCTGGGTCGACGAGGAGCCGATCAAACTGACTCCGATTGAATACAATATTCTTCTGCTTCTCGTCAAGAATGCCGGAAAGGTATTCTCAATCGACGAAATCTACGAGCAGATCTGGAATGAGGAGGCGATCGGAGCAGACAACACCGTTGCCGTACATATCCGCCATATCCGTGAGAAAATCGAGATCAATCCGCGTGAACCGCGTTACCTGAAAGTCGTATGGGGTGTCGGCTACAAGGTTGAGAAACAGTAAGGACAGGACGGTGTTGAAAATCGGATGAGATGGAAAGATTGTTCTATGAGAATCAAAAAAAATTTTGCCGTTGTCCTTCACATTATCTTTCTGCTGACCGTGGTCGCAGGCATCAGCATCATGTATCTGCACTCTCAGATCGGCGCAGGCATTGGATGGATTTCGGACAACCATTATGAAGACTCAGAAGCCTTTCAGAAACAATTTCAGAGCGACATTGATCACATTTTAAAATACTCCGCCTACCGCGATGTCTTTGAGTCTGACGGAAGTCTCGATCTGTCGAAGCAGATGTTTTCTGTCTCACGCGGGGACTCCCCGGAGATCATTTACACACTCGAGGAGGTTCTTCGATACGCAAAGAGTCAGGGCTTCTACCTGAATGAACAGTTTCAGGTCGTCAACGATACCTTCATCTATGACAATGCCTCGACCGCACGCGATCAGTATGTCAACTGGAGAGCCTACGACCCGAACGCAATTCTCAAGGAACCGGGCGATGCCTACACCTCGCTCCTTGACCTGTGCCGGGAGGTTTTAAACTGTCTGAGCGAGTACTACACGGTTCACTATCGGATGCTCGTGAACCCGTCGAATTTCTACTTTAAAATCGTCTATCAGGATGAGGATCAGACAGAGCCGGATGCGATTTTCTCCAATACCGGCAACATGACGATCGATGAGATGAAAAAACTCGGGCGCTACTGCTATCTGACGAGCGATTCGATTTTTATTGAGACGAACCTGAGCGAGATCCCGCAGAACATCACGGTCTCGATGGAAAACAACAACCTCTATGACGCAGACAGCTATTACATTATTGCGGGAGTCGACATGACCTACTCCGCCGAGGATGTCTATGCCAATCAAGCAAACGAGTACCAGTTGCTTCGCAGTCACTTCTTAGAGGGACTCACTGCCCTGCTGATCGGAATCCTTGGTTGCATCGTGACGCTCTACTACCTGATTCTCGTCTCCGGCTACAAGACTGAGGAACGCCTCAATCCGTATCTTCACGGCTTTGACATGATCACGACAGAGAGCTGTATCGCAATGACAGCACTTAGCACAATGTTTGCCCTGTTCCTCGGGGAGAAAATCATTTACCGGCTGATTCACCTTCTTGTCATCGAATCTGAGTGGGATTATGCGGAAAGAATCGTGCGGGCACTGATTGTCTACGGCTGTTGCATGACCGGCGCATTCAGCCTTCTGCGCCGTTACAAAAGCCGACAGCTCTGGGAAAACAGCGTCGTCCATCATGTCACGCAGAATATTCAGACCTACTTTACAAACGGAACATTTTCCAAGCGTCTCGCCTGCCTCTACGGTGGATTTATCTCTGTTCAGGTTGTCTGTCTCGGACTGATCGGCGTCTGCCTTCGCTTCTGGCACTACCCGATCGCCAAGGCGGGAGCGACTCTTCTGATCGCAGGGCTGATCACAGTTGATTATCTCGCATTTCACCGGCTCTACATCTCCTCAACGCAGGAAGATCGGATTGCCGACGCGATCTCAATGATCGCAAGCGGGGACACCGGTTACCAGATGGATCTTGACGGACTCTCGGGCAAGGAACTCGGTCTCGGAAAAATGATCAACAGCATCGGAACCGGTCTCGAGCAGGCACTCAAGGAACAGCTCAAGAGCGAGAGGATGAAGACCGACCTGATCACAAATGTCTCCCACGACATCAAGACCCCTCTGACCTCGATTATCAGCTACGTTGACCTGCTCAAGCGTGAGAATCTGCCGGGTGAGAAAGTTCAGGAATACTTAAAGATTCTGGACCAGAAGTCACAGCGCTTAAAGAATCTGACGGAAGACCTTGTCGAAGTCTCCAAGGCAAGCTCCGGCAACCTCAAGCTGGACATGACGACGATCAATTTTGTCGAGATGATCTGGCAGACAAACGGAGAATTTGAGGAGAAATTTGAAACACGCCACCTTGAGCTTGTCTCCAACCTGCCGGACGAATCGATTCTGATCCGCGCTGACGGGCGCAGGCTGTGGAGGGTTCTCGAGAACCTCTACAACAACACATTCAAATACGCGATGGAGCACAGCCGTGTATACACGGACATTGCCAAAGTCGACAACATGGTTTACTTCACGATCAAGAACGTCTCCGAAAATCCGCTGAACTTTCAGGCGGATGAGCTGACCGAGCGTTTTGTGCGCGGGGATGTCTCTCGTGCGACCGAGGGAAGCGGTCTCGGTCTTTCAATCGCAAAGAGCCTGACAAAGCTCCAGAAAGGCACGTTTGAGATCATCATCGACGGCGACCTCTTCAAAGTCCGTGTCGGTTTCCCTGTTGTGGAGAAAGAGAAAGAAAAAGAAAAAGAATAATCCGAAAAGGATTTTGTAAAAAATCGCTCAGACCTGATACGGTCCGGGCGATTTTTATTTATCTCATGATTTATTTGATGATTTTATTTTATCCAAAGATTCTCCATCCGACGATGAAGTTCTTTGCCCACCAGGAGCTTAAAGAACGATGGACAACCTTTCCGTTACCGGAAGAAGCATCGATTACCGTACCGCCACCTGCGACGATTCCGACATGTCCGCTTACAACGACGATATCACCGGCTCTCAGATTTGAGAAACTGCTGATTCTCGTGTAACGTCCCACACTTCTCCAACCGGAGGAAGTGATATAGCTCTGGCGGACACCGACCTGATTTAAGCACCAGTAGACGAAACCGGAACAGTCAAATGTGTTCGGTCCCTTTGCTCCCCAGACATAACGGCTTCCAAGTTTCGAGCTTGCAACTGAGATCAGAGCGCTTGCTCCTCCGCTCGCAGATCCGGTATTGACCGATCCACTGCTTCCCTTTTTTCCGGAATTTCCCTTTGCGACAGAAGTCTTATTTCCACTTGAGGAATTCGACTTCCCACCGGAAGTTCTCGCCGGAGCCTTTCTCGCGTCACTCGAAGTCAGCTTCGCCATCGTCTGCATGCCGACCTGTCCATCCGGGCTCAGTCCGTTCGTATTCTGGAAGAGCTTGACTGCATCCTCCGTCATCTCTCCATAATATCCCGTCACGTTTCCGGAATTCAAATATCCCAGCTTGCTGAGGAGTGTCTGCACTCTCGAGATATTGTCACCGCTGTCTCCGATACTCAGCGCGTTCGGAACTGCAGTCGAACTGTTCAGTGCAACTCTCGTTGACGGTCCAAGATAACCATCCACGATCTGATCGTTTCTCGACTGGAACTGCTTTACAGCAACCGTCGTGTCATATCCGTATGTACCATCCGGATCGGTTGTCAGATATCCGAGTTCCTTCAATCTCTTCTGCGCTGCGAGAACCACCTCACTCTGCTCGCCATAGGAGAGCATGTTCGGCTTTACCTCATCGCTGTAAAGAAGGTTCATCGTCTTTCGTCCAACTTTACCATCCTGATCAAGACCATTGACACTCTGCATCTTTTTTACCGCATTCTCGGTACTCTCGTCAAAGTTTCCCGAAACCTGCTCTGCCTGAGCCAGATAACCAAGCTCGTACAGACGGCTCTGAATCCGGCTGATATCGTCACCGACATCTCCCGGCTGAGCAGCATAGTATTTTGCGTCCGGTGAGAACACAGCTGCCAGCGTATCCGGTCCGACGATACCGTCCTGTGCCAGATGATTCTGACGCTGATAGATCTTGATCGCACTCTGCGTCACCTCGCCGTAATAATCAGTCGGCTCATCGTTATCCATGAATCCTAAATCCATCAATCTCTGCTGTAATTTTTCCACAATCGGATGCTGTTCTCCGACACGCAGATAATCCGGGATCGGATCGGTATACTCTGCATCCACACCTGCCACCGACGGCAAAAGCGGTCCATCCGGTGAAAGCGCCATCACGGATTCATCCGCTGCCGTCTGAGGCAGGGTCTCGTCCGTCAAAACCAGCTCTGTCTCAGCAGACGCATCGGCAGATTTTCCATTTGCCTGACATCCTGCCAACAATGCTCCGGTCAGAAATACGGCTCCAAACCGGCATGCTCCATTCATCCATCGTTTATATCGCTTGTATTTTCCTGTCATAAATATAAACAGTCCCTCGCTTCCTTGATTCTTCTAAGTCTTTTAAGATTTTTTAATTTATTTTCTAATTATTAAGTAACTTACCGACTTATCAACGATCCATTATCTTATCTATCCATGATGTATCATCCATAATCGTGACGGTTCGCTATCTTCCGCCACAATTATAAAATCATTTTCATATTTCTTAATTCCGCTTCCGAAGCGGACGCACCAAATCTCATCTATTTTATCACATTCCCTTTTTGCTTTCAATGTGCGAAATTCTTATAAAAACATTAAGGCTACTACTCATGCTTTGCACAAACTGTAACAGATTTTGCAAAAAGGATGCGTAAATCAAAACATGCCCCTGCCATTTCCTGTGCGGGAGGAAAGGCAGAAGCATGTCTGATCAAGCACTTATTTTATTTCTCTGTAATTCTTTAATTCTTGCTATATGTGTTTATCTATATCGGTTATCAAATCATATTTGTCGAAAATCGAAAATGGTTACGGTCTGGAAATTGGGGGAAGGCTCCAAACCGTGTGGGGAAAAGGTAAAACTCATTACTTAAATCGTCAAAACTCCGAGGACCAGACCTGCAATCATGCAGATCAGGCTCACACCCCAGATCCAGAAGAAACTCGTCTTGATGTGATCCTTGATCTCAACTCCTGCAAGACCAACACCGAGGAAGGTAGCCGGTACAACCGGGCTGATGAAAGTTGCACAGTTTCTGCACACAACCATTGTGATTGCAGTGTGAACCGGATCTACACCAAACTGGTTTCCAACTCCGATGAGTACCGGAAGCAGTCCGTAGAAGTAGGAATCCGTACAGAACATCAGGGTCAGCGGAACGGACAGAACACCAACAATCAACGGCAGGAAGCGTCCCATAGACTGCGGAATGAATGCTGCCAGAATCGTTGCCATGTGGTTCATGATCTCACTCTCCTCCATGACACCGAGGAAAACACCTGCTGCCAGAATCGTGGAAGCCATCGTGAGTGCCGGACCTGCATGGGACTTGATGATCTTACCCTGTAACTTCGCGCCCGGGTAATTTACAAGAAGAGCAACCACACAGCCGACCATGAAGATATAGTAAGCCGGAACCTTTAACAGAATCAGGGCTACAATAATCAGCAGAGTCCAGATCAGATTCACTGCAAACAGCTTCGGTCTTGCAAGATCGGTCTTGGTCGCACCGCTTCCAGCCTCTTCCAGATCACCATACTCCACTTCGAGTGTGCTGTTCTCGCCTGCACCGCGCTTCTTCTCAACCGTACCCCAGAAGAATGCAGTCAGCAGAGCAATCACCATTCCGACTGCCTGCATCGGCAGAATGTGCATCCAAAGCAGGTTGGAGTCCATGCTCAGAACAGATGCTGCACGCATCGTCGGACCACCCCACGGCATCAGGTTCATAACACCCATTGCGGTGACACAGATCAGAAGCAGGGTCGTCGGACGCATTTTCAGCTTCTTATAAACCGGCAACATTGCCGGAATCGTAATCAGGAAGGTTGCTGCGCCACTTCCGTCAAGATGAGCAATCATTGCAATAATGCAGGTCATCATTGCGACTCCGACTACATTATTGCCCACTCTCTTTAACAGGGCGCCGATGATGACATCGAACATTCCCGCGTCGGACATAATTCCAAAAAACAATACCGAAAAGATAAAAAGTGCTGCGGTAGAATGAACACCTTTCACTCCGGCAGAAACAAAATCTCCCATCTCGCTGACTGAATACGTTCCAGTAAGAACCAGAATCAGCGCCGTCACTGTGGATACCCCGATAAATGCGATCGCCGGAACGGTCACATTTCTTAATAACAACACAATGATCGCAATGATGGTTGCAAACCCCAGCAGGGCAAGCATCTGCTCACTCATGATACTCCTCCTTTGAACATCGCTACATCATTAATAAATTAACAATGTTTATTCTACGATACAATTCTTACAGGAGTACCATCTTCGCCTTACAAACTGTTCAGTTTCTCCTTAATGTTTATTAAGATTCCCGAAAAATCCTCTATTAAACAAAAAAAATCCGAACACCTTCCTTATGAAAATGCTCGAACCTTTTCTTTCAGTGCGCCTTCAGGGACTCGAACCCTGGACAAATAGATTAAGAGTCTACTGCTC
>OGII01000992.1_pt1 | contig 22422 bp, 21 predicted proteins | sample 1571701 | NCBI WGS metagenome assembly OGII01 (sample SAMEA2581950, study PRJEB24529) | metagenome | biome: Human gut stool | place: China | collected 2011
GACTCTGCCCATACATCGGCACTGTCATAGCCCATGTAAATCGGAATATCTCCGATAATTTCAACACCGATACTATTGACATAATTTTTAAGCTTCTGCCACTGCTTATCAAATTCATACTGGACAAATATCCAGAAATCAATATCATCCGCGAGCAGACTGCGGTATTTTTTTAATCCTTCTTCGGTCCGGAAGCGGATATCCTCATCCCATTCCGACCACACAACACCGTTAAAATGCTCTTTAACCGCCATAAACAGCGCATAATTTTCAATCCAGTCTGCATTATCCCGTATGAAATTATCATACTTTTTATACTCCGGCAGTCCTGCCGCAAGCTTTACCTTGCTTTCACTGCGTACCGCTTTATAGCTTTCAAATGCTTTTCGCAGTACCGCAAAACGGTTCTGATACATTTTTTCATAGCTGACATAACACTCATTACCCAGTCCAATATCGGTATTCTGCGTAAAGTTTCCGTTTCCGGCTTCTTCCTCTGAAATATGCACCGGAACTTTTCCGTCACCCCAGTCAACTGCCAGCATATCACTTTTTAGCAATAAACCGTCTTCTGCGAGCATATCCAGGTCTATAAAATACGGATTACCCGCGAATGCCGAATAGGACTGATACGGGCTCTCGCCATACGTGGTTGATCCGATTGGAAGTACCTGCCAGTACTTATGGTTACATGCTCTGACAAAGTCCGCAAATTCATATGCCGCTTTGCCCATTGTTCCGATTCCGTAATCGGACGGCAGACTGCTGATTGACATCAGAACCCCCGCACTTCTGTCAAATGTCTGCTTCTTTGTTTCATTTTTCATCATTGCCACCTCCATGTCCCCTTGCAGCAATTTAAGCTTTACCCGTTCTGCAGTTCTTCTGTAATTTTTTTCACATCTTCTGCTTCATCATCTGAAAGCAGTTTTTCAACATCAAGTAATAAAATTAATTTACCATCTACATTGGCAACCCGGTCCAAATACTGTGTATCTGCTTTGACTAACATGGACGGCATTGGCAGAATATGACTTTCATCAATATCATTAATTTCAAGCACTTCATCCACTTCCAGTGCAAGCTTTAATCCGCCCGAACTAATGATGATCGTACTTTCTGCTGTTGCTTCCTGCTCTTTTCCAAATTTTCTTGCAAGGCTGTATACCGGAATGACTTCATTTCTCATGTTGACAATTCCTTTAATATAACTCTGTGAATTCGGCACAGGAACAACATTTAAATCTTTTTCAATTGACTGTACCAGATTAATATCCACGCCATACATTTCTTTCCCCAAAAGGAATACCACTGGTTTTACATAATTTGCCATACTTTCCTCCATTCTGACAGCCGGCTGTGTACACATTTCTATATCTTATGCACACAATCCTGCTCTTTTGTCCGCATTTTTATTCTGCCTTTTTACCGGTACTCAGCCAGATTAAATAAGCATTGATAAAAGGATCAATGTTTCCATCCAAAACACTCTGGGCATTTCCCACATCTTTATTGGTTCTGTGGTCTTTTACCATTGTATAAGGCTGTAAAACATAACTGCGTATCTGGTTACCGAAATTGATGTCCTTGACATCTCCACGGATATCCGAGGTCTTTTCGGCATTTTCCTGCTGCTTTAACAGATACAGTTTTGCCTTTAACATCTGCATTGCTTTATCTTTGTTCTGATGCTGTGAACGTTCATTCTGGCACTGTACCACGATTCCTGTCGGAAGATGCGTGATACGGATTGCAGAAGACGTCTTATTGATGTGCTGACCACCGGCACCGCTCGAACGATAGGTATCGATTCGCAGATCATCCGGATTGATATCGACATCGAGATCCTCCTCGATATCCGGCATCACATCACAGGAAACAAACGAGGTCTGACGCTTGCCTGCCGCATTGAACGGGGAGATGCGCACAAGACGGTGCACACCTCGCTCGGACTTCAAATATCCGAACGCATTCTCTCCGTTGATCTGAATCGTCACCGACTTGATTCCTGCCTCATCGCCGTCGAGATAGTCGAGAACTTCAGTCTTGAAGCCCATCTTGTCTGCCCAACGACAGTACATGCGGTAGAGCATCCCACACCAGTCACAGGACTCGGTTCCACCCGCACCGGCATTCAGGCGCAGGATCGCATTGTAGCGATCATACTCGCCGGAAAGCAGGGTCTCCATGCGGAGCTTCTCGAGGTTGTGCTCAAGCTCGGCAAGCATCTCCTCAATCTCCGGAATCACGGATGCATCATTCTCCTCATTTCCCATCTCAATCATGACCTGGATATCCTCATACTGCTGTTCCAGCCCATGATAAAGTTCTACGGTGTCCTTGAGATTCTTGGCTTCCTGCACGAGCTTTGCAGAGCGCTCTGCGTTATCCCAGAATCCCGGCTCCTCCATAGATTTGTCTAACTCATCGATTCGTCTGACCTTGTTATCCAGGTCAAAGTGAATCCCTCACTTCCACTAATGGTTTTTCGAATGTTGATAACTTGTACTTGTACGGATCAAGCTCGACCATTGTGTCACCCACTTTCATTCTTATATTTTTTAATCAATTTTTAAAACAATTTCCAAAGCGCTTCTGGCTTTCTGATGTTCCGATTTTCTAATCTTCTAACCTTCTAATCTTCTAACGATTATTTCTTACACCAGTTTTCTTCCACAGCACTGCTTATACTTCTTACCGCTTCCGCACGGACACGGATCATTCGGGTAAATCTTCTGCTCTTCTCTCTTCTTCGGAGCCTGAACAGCGGACTCATCGCGGTTCGTTCCTGTTACCTTTGCAGCCGGCTCACGCTCAAGCTTCTGCTCAACACGGATGTGGAACAGGATGCGAACGGTCTCCTCGGTGATTGCAGCCGTCATTGCCTCGAACATCTCGTATGCGCTCATCTTGTACTCGACAACCGGATCACGCTGACCATAGGCCTGCAGACCGATTCCCTCACGAAGCTGATCCATATCGTCGATGTGGTTCATCCACTTGTTGTCGATAACCTTTAACAGAACGACACGCTCAATCTCACGCACCTGCTCGGCATCCGGGAACTGTGCTTCCTTCTCCTCGTAGAGCTTGATTGCCTCTTCCTTGAGCATATGCTTAAGCTCGTTCTTCTTGCTGACTGGATGGTTCTCCTCATTGATCGGCTGAAGCGGGATCACCGGAGTCAGCAGGTTGTTAAGCTCTGCCCAATCCCAGTCAGAGACACTCTGCTCATCAGAGATCGACATATCCACTGCGTTCTCCACAATGTCAGTGATCATCTTCAGAACGAGATCACGCATGTTGTCGCCGTCAAGAACTTTCCGGCGCTCTGCGTAAATGATCTCACGCTGTTCGTTGTTGACCTCATCGTACTTGAGCAGGTTCTCACGCAGACCGTAGTTGTTCGTCTCGATCTTCATCTGAGCCTTCTCGATCGCACTTGAGAGCATCTTATGCTCGATCTGCTCGCCCTCCGGAACACCGAGAGCCTCAAACATCTTCATCAGACGCTCAGAACCGAACAGACGCATCAGATCATCCTCAAGAGAGATGTAGAAACGGGACTCACCCGGATCTCCCTGACGACCGGAACGACCACGGAGCTGGTTATCGATTCGTCTCGACTCGTGACGCTCCGTACCGATTACCTTCAGTCCGCCTGCTTTTCTTGCATCTTCATCCAGCTTAATATCGGTACCACGACCTGCCATGTTCGTCGCGATCGTGACTGCTCCATGAATACCTGCATCTGCAACAATCTCTGCCTCGAGCTCATGGAACTTCGCATTCAGAACTTTATGCTGAATTCCGCGCTTCTTGAGCATCTTGCTCAAAAGCTCAGAAGTCTCGATTGTGATCGTGCCGACCAAAACCGGCTGTCCCTTTGCGTGTGCTTCCTCAACCTCTTTGACAACGGCATCGAATTTTTCTTTCTTGGTCTTATAAACTGCATCCTCGTGATCGATACGCTGTACCGGACGGTTCGTCGGGATTGCGATTGCATCCATTCCGTAAGTGTTACGGAACTCCTTCTCCTCGGTCAGAGCCGTACCGGTCATACCGGATTTCTTCTTGAACTTGTTAAAGAAGTTCTGGAAGGTGATTGTCGCAAGCGTCTTGCTCTCACGGCGAACATTTACATGCTCCTTCGCCTCGATTGCCTGATGCAGACCATCGGAATAACGACGCCCCGGCATGATACGTCCGGTAAACTCATCGACGATCAGAACCTCATCATCTTTTACAACATAGTCCTTATCGCGGTGCATCAGGTAGTTTGCACGCAGTGCGAGGATGATGTTGTGCTGGATCTCCAGATTCTCCGGATCTGCAAGGTTCTCAATATGGAAATATTCCTCGACCTTGCGCACACCTTCCTCCGTCAGGTTTACAACCTTATCCTTCTCATTGACGATGAAGTCACCGGTCTCCTCGATGTCTTCGCCCATGATTGCATTCATCTTTGTGAACTCGCCGGAAGCCTCGCCCTTCTCGAGCTGATGAGCCAGAACGTCACAGACCTCATACAGCTTCGTGGACTTACCGCTCTGACCGGAAATGATCAGCGGAGTTCTCGCCTCATCGATCAGGACAGAGTCAACCTCATCGATGATCGCATACTCAAGACCTCTTAAAACCATCTGCTCCTTGTAGATTGCCATGTTGTCACGCAGATAGTCGAAACCGAGCTCGTTGTTCGTTACATAGGTGATATCGCAGGCATATGCCTTCTTACGCTCCTCAGAGTTCATCGGGTTTAAGACGATACCAACACTCAGTCCCAAGAACTCGTGAACCTGTCCCATCCACTCCGCATCTCGCTTTGCCAGATAGTCGTTGACGGTGACAATGTGAACGCCCTTTCCTGTCAGTGCATTTAAATATGCCGGAGCGGTCGACACGAGCGTCTTACCTTCACCGGTTCTCATCTCTGCGATACGTCCCTGGTGAAGAACGATACCACCGATGAGCTGTACCGGATAATGCTCCATCTTCAGCACTCGCTTTGCAGCTTCACGGACAGTTGCAAATGCCTCCGGCAGAAGATCATCAAGAGTCTCTCCGTTTGCCAGTCGCTCTTTAAAAATACGGGTGTTGTCGCGCAACTGCTCATCCGTAAGCTCTCCCATCTTGGGCCTCAGCGCCTCAATCTTGTCCACAATCGGATAAATCATCTTGAGTTCCCGCTCGCTGTGGGTGCCAAATAATTTCTCTATGAGATTCATAAATTCTGTCTCCTAAACATTTTTCTTTCCAGCCAGACAAGCTATAATCTGACCCATTTTACAGTCAATCCTAGTCATTGTAACACTAACCCTCGATTTATTCAAGTTTTCCCCCTCCACTTCACAAAAAATTAACCTCTTTTTTGATCCGTTTTCCACTCCTTTCTCCTAGTTTTCCCACTTTTCCACCAAAATAAGGCAGAAGCAAAACGGAAATGAAACAGAAAATCAAACTTTTCTTTCCAAATCTATCCCTCACTTCCGCATTTTTACAGGTTATATTTTTTCAATATTTTTTCTTATATAGAAATATTTCTATTTATATTTTTTTAAGAATAATTGTCACAACAATTTGTGTATTCTGGTTGAATTTTTCGGACTTGTGTGTTATACTGGAGTCATCTCAAAAGAAGGAGCTGATGACTATGCGTTATACTATTACAGGAAGAAACATCGATGTGACTCCGGGTCTGCGGGCAGCAGTAGAAGAAAAGATTGGAAAGCTTGATCGCTATTTTAATCCGGACACAGAGGTAATCGTCACTCTCAGCGTGCAGAAAGGCAAACAGAAAATCGAAGTTACGATCCCGGTTAAGGGAACTATGATCCGTGCGGAAGAATCCAGCAGTGATATGTACGTCTCCATCGATCTGGTAGAAGAGATCATCGAGCGTCAGATGAAAAAATATAAAAACAAACTGATCGACAAGAAGCAGAGCGCAATGGCATTCTCAGATCTGTTCATCAACGAGGAGTTTGATACCGATGACGAGATCAACATCGTGAAGACCAAACGCTTCGCAGTAAAGCCGATGGACCCGGAAGAGGCTTGTGTGCAGATGGAACTGCTTGGTCACAGCTTCTATGTATTCCTGAATGCAGAGACCGAACAGGTCAATGTGGTATACAAGAGAAAGAATAACACCTATGGTCTGATTGAGCCGGAATTTGAGTAATCATCATTCCACTTCATCAGATTCAGAAAACCAGGTTAAAACCAGATTCCAAAAGGATTCGATTAAGATCCGGTTCGTGAAAAACTAAATTCAAGAAAAATTCGAGGAGGTGCAAGCGCACCTCCTCGTTATCGTTAGATCAGCTTTCTGACCCATGTCCTTCGCTCTCCCAGACATGCCATCCCCCACGCAAAAATCAGCATCGGGATAAAGATGCAGAGCATAATATTTTTCTCCGTCAACGGCAGAGGATTGATCTTTGCCGTCCACGAGAAGAAATAAAAGAAATAAAAGTGAGACAGATACACCCACTCGCTCATCGCTCTGAGTCTCGTGAAAAGTTTCCAGTCCGGCAGACGCAAAGAGAGCGCCGACTCGGTCAGGAAAAAGGCGGTCGGGGCAGCGGAAATCACGATGTTGATATTTCCGCAATGCGTGACCTCCTTTTTCATCACCCAGCAAAAGAAGACTGCCAGCGCAAAGGATACGAGAAACGGCAGATTTCTCGTTTTCTTCGCAAAAACAAGACCAAGGCACACATAAAAACTTCCATAAAAAATTCCGTTTCTCATCGTCATGCAGTGCTGTCCGTAGAGATAAATCAGGTTCTGGATCTTCTGCGGAAGCATCGCCGTGAAATACCAGTTATCGCCGAGACACCCTGCCAGAAACAGCGCACCGGTCACAATCAGCGCCGGTGTGATGTAGCGCGCGCCGAGCGACACGCACCAGACAATCAGGCATGCGGTAATCAGCGCCGGAAGATACCAGAGCTGGGCGATCGTGCTCGAGAAGAAGAACGAGCGGATATAGAAAATCACGCTCTCCTTGATCGTCGCAGTTCCGTGGTACCAGTTGTAAATATCAATCGGCCAGTAGATCACGCACCAGAGCACATAGAGTTTTAAAATTCGCCAACAGTATTTACAAACCTGTCTCCATCCGCCCTTTTTGACGGAACCTGAGCGACTGCGACTGCTTCCACTGACTCCTGATTTTCCTGTTTTCGACGGATCTGAGGTTCGATTTGCCAACTCTCTCTGTGCAGAGGATGACGAGACTCTTCTCTGCTGTTTTCTGCGACTTCTTCCGCGTCCAGATTCCTCATTTCCACTTCCACCCTCGATTTCGTTTCGATCTCTTCCGTTTCCAATTTCCGTTTCCTTTTTCTTTCCTGATCGCTCCCCCGCGGTTCTCTCAGTCCCGCAGATTTTCCGAAACAGAAGAAATCCGGCGACGGTAAAGAAAAACGGCACTGCCAGATTGGAGAGCCACGAGCCGACGGTCAACCGCCACGGGCTCTCCTGCGCATAAAACACCTGAATCATATGGCGACCGGCGACAAGAAGGGCAAGAATAAACTTTACAACATCAACACCATAGTACTGTTTTTTCTGCTCCATGCCTCCCCCTTAATTCAAGAATGTTCCCGCTTTGCTCGGGGTTCGGTAGTTGTACGGGGAGATGATGACACCGGTCCTCGAGTTGCTCGAGTGGATAACCTTTCCATCTCCTATGTAAATCGCTACATGGGTGATCGTGCTTCCGCTTCCATAGAACAGAAGATCGCCCGGCTGAACACTCGAAATCGGGATCGTCTTGACATTCTGTGCCTGATCTCTCGAGGTTCTTCCCGTCGTGATTCCAAAGTGTGCAAAAATCGCCTGCGTGAATCCGGAACAGTCTGCTCCTGTCGTCAGGCTTGTCCCACCGTATACATATTTGTTGCCGAGGAACTGTTTTGCGTAAGCGACAATCGCCGTTCTCGTCGCGGTGACAACTGCGGTGGAACCCGGTCCGCCACTGCCCTTGATCGTCGCACTGTTCTTGGAATCCGAAGTGCCTGCGGTCGTTGTACCAGAAGAAGTTGTCGTGTTCGACGGCTGTACGACAGTCGCAGACGGTTTTGTGCTTGTCCCACTGTTTGTACTTCCTGTTGATCCCGTCGTTCCCGTCGAAGGTCCGGATGCGGTGGACGTACCAGAAGAACTGTTGCTGTTATTCTGTGCCGGTGCAGTCGTGTCAACCTCATCTGGTTTCGTGGCAATGATCGTCGCTCCGTTGTCAGGATTTTCAGAAGACGAATTCGAGGTTGTCGGCGTTGATCCATTTGTGGAAGACTCAGCACCGGAAGGATTTGGAGCAATTGTCGTGCCATTGTTTCCGGTCTGGCTCTCCTCCGCCTCTTCCTTCGCCTCGACTCTGCGGACTTCCTCAAGTTGCGCAATTGCAGAATCTGCCTCCTGCTTTCGCTTCTCCTCTTCCGCCTTCTTTTCCTTTTCCTCCTGAAGCGTCACTGCCTGATCAAACTCCACGCGTGCCGTACAGTAATTCTTGGAAATATAGCCGACAAGATCTTCATCGATCTCGACTTTAAAGAAATCACCCTCATCGTCGACGACGATGTACTCCGCACCCTGAGACAACAGAGTCAACGTCGTGCTCGTCAGGTTCGGCTCCGCTCTCAGGCGAAGACCATCCGCGCTGATCGTGACAAACTCTCGCCGAATCGAGCGCGCAAGCTGTTCCGCCGAATCTCCGGTCACAAAATACTGAGCCTTAATGTATCCGGTTACTGCGCCCGACTGGATTCGATACCACTTTCCACCCTCGCCCTCGACAGTCTCAAGAATCGTCGCCGCACAGTTGTTATAAATCTTTCCGACAATCGTGCTGTCCGTATTTGGATTCTCTCTGATATTTACATAATCGGATACCTGCGAGACTGCAATATTCTCATAATTTCCCTGTGATGCCACAACCGATACGGTATGCGGAGATTTCTGCACATCCGCATAAGCGGGAATCACTCCCAGAGTCATTGCACACACACAGCTCAGGGTTAACATCCTGATTGTTTTTTTCATCTATTTTTTCTCCCTCTCGTCTCCCTCAAATTCAAGTATTGCAAAAATCATTTATGAAACCTCATTTATGAAGCCTTTTACAATGGTTCTATTGTGAACTGCACGGTCATTGAATGACCGAGGATTCCCGCTCAGATGTCCTAACGATAGTTCCAGCGATGATTCTAGCGATGGCTCCATGCATTCAGATACCGCTCGGCACTGCTGACCGCATTCGCGCCATCCGCAGTAGCCGTCACAATCTGGCGAAGCTGTTTCGTTCTCATGTCCCCCGCCACAAAAATTCCCGGCACACTCGTCTCACACGTCTCCCCGGCACACACATAGCCGTGATCCGTCTGAACCAGATCTTCCACGAACGTGCTGTTCGGCTCAATTCCGACTGCCACGAAGACCCCGTTCACAGAAAGCTGCGAATGTTCCCCACTCTTCACATTGCGAAGCTGAATGTTCTCAACTCTCTGCTCCCCGCAGATCTCCTCGACCACGGTATCCCAGAGAATCGTCACATTCTCAAGCGCCAAAAGCTGTTCCTGAAGGGATCTCGCCCCGCGCAGTTCTCCTCTGCGATGAATCAGATAGACGTGACTGCACATCCGGGACAGAAAAATCGCATCCTCGATCGCGACATCTCCGCCTCCGACGACAGCGACCTCTTTTCTGCGGAAAAACGCTCCGTCACACGTCGCACAGTAGCTCACTCCGGAACCGCGAAGGCGCTCCTCACCAGGAACTCCAAGGCTCTTGTGCGTCGCCCCTGAAGCCAGAATCACGGTCTTTGCAAGGTAAGTTCCTTTCTTTCCCGTGAGCACCTTCCATGTCTTTTCAGAGTCAAAATGTGATACAATCTCTGTGACACCCGCTACTTCCACCTGTGCAGCTCGCAGATCTCTTACTCCATCCTCCGAAGCATCGATCGCCAAAAGATCCGTATCCTGCTCCTGCATCAGGCGAATTCCCACAATCTCATCGGTGACAAATTCTGCGCCGAGGTGATCCGCATGCTCCCAGAATTTCGTTCCGAGCGTAAATCCATCCACCACCGGAAATCCCGGATAGTTCTCCACCTCATACGTCGTCAGCACCTGTCCTCCGCTGACCATCTCTTTCTCAATCACAAGAGTATTCAGTCTCGCACGCTGTGCGTAAATCCCTGCGGTCAGTCCTGCCGGACCGGAACCAACAATCACCAGATCATATTTTTTTTCCATTTTTCACTCCTGTTTTATTGCTTACGTTCCGTTACAGTAAAGTAACTCTGTTGCTTCCCCATCGCATCAAAACTGCGTCACTGTGGTTCAGTATAACACAAGTTTCTTTTAAGATACAGAGAGTTACGGAAATTGTAATTGAATCGTAAAGGATTCCAGAAAGTTCGAGATTTTTCCTTGCTCATTATCCCCGAAAAACTTATAATGGAACTATCAAATTTTAAGAAAGGAAGCGTGTTTGTATGGCAAAAAAAGTAGTACTTGTAACGGGTGCTTCCCGCGGAATCGGAAAGGCGATCGCCATAAAATTTGCAAAAAAAGGATATAACGTCATCATCAACTGCGCGCATCGGGAGCGCGAGCTTCTTCAGGCGCAAAAAGAGATCTCCAGCTATCAGGTCGGTTGTACCGCCTTTCTCGGAGATATGGGAAAAATGGAAGACTGTGAAAAATTGTTTGCGCTGATCCGCAAACAGTACGGCTCCCTTGATGTTCTCGTCAACAATGCCGGTGTCGATTACATCGGACTGCTTCAGGATATGACGAGCGAGGACTGGGACCGCATCATCCGCACAAACCTGACCTCCGTCTTTAACTGTTGCAAACTGGCAATCCCGATGATGCTGTCTGCCGGTTCCGGAAAAATCGTAAACATCTCCTCCGTCTGGGGAAATGTCGGAGCTTCCTGCGAGGTTGCCTACTCCGCAACAAAGGGTGGCATCAATGCATTTACCCGCGCCCTCGCAAAAGAACTTGCACCGAGCAACATTCAGGTCAACGCTGTTGCCTGCGGAGCGATCGACACGGAGATGAATCAGTGGATGGAGGAAGACGAGATGCTCCAGCTCGTCGATGAGATCCCGGCAGGTCGCCTCGGAACCGCCGAGGAAGTCGCTGACTTTGTCTACCATCTCGGATACAAGGGTTCCTACCTGACCGGACAGGTCATCGCAATGGACGGCGGATGGATCTAATGATCTGATCCCCGTAAAATAATTTTTTTAAAATTTTTTATTTTTTGCAACATTTTATTCTCCTCATCTGTATAACTCATGAAGGGAAATAATTCCCTTAAATAAAAAAGATGAGGAGAATTTATCATGAAAATGAACAAGAACGTAGCAAAGGTAGCAAACTGGAATAAGAACGAAAACAAGAACCTGAACGCAAATAAGAATTTCGGCAACCGCAAGATCCGCACCTGTCTCACGACTCTCGGTCTTCTGACACTCGTCTTGATGAGCGCCTGCGCAAGACACGAAACCACGACCAGGGCAGAGAAGACTTCGATCAGCGCAGAGACCTCTGCAAATGAAACTGGTCAGATGACCTCGATGCCGAACCCGTTTATCGATCACACAACCCTTGCCGACGCGCAGAATACTGCTGGATTTTCGTTCAAGATTCCGGACGAGATTCAGGGTGTCTCCGCGAATGTTTTTCGCACCCTCAATAAGGAATTGATTGAGGTGATTTATCTCAAGGACTACGATGCAAATGATGCAAACAGCGATCAGACAACGGCAAGCGCAGACGATAACACCTCTGAGCCATCCTACACAGAGATCGCGCGGATTCGCAAAGGACTCTATAACGGAAAGGACATCAGCGGAGATTACACCACTTATTCCGAGACTTCCACCGCCACGATCGGCACGCGCGAAATCACAATGAAGGGCGATAACGGTATGGTGAAAACTGCGATCTGGACAGACGGCGATTACTCCTACTCGATCAGCACGAACGGAATCTCCGTTGATGAGATCAGTGCTCTGATTGCAGAGATTGAGTAATGGATTGAGTATAGGATTAAGTCATTGATTGAGTATTGAGTCATGAAAAGATTTCATAAAAAACATTTTTAGGGGATTTGTATGAGTATACTTTCGTTGGAACTTCCCTGCTCGCCGGGCGGTTTCGATTTTTTGAGATCACTGAAAAAATTTTTATCTGCTTTCCATGCGAAAATTTATGGATATGCGTCCGAGAGAAAGCGACTCGCCCGACAGGACTCCGTCGCAAATAATGCTGAATACCTTCTCGATACCTACGGCAATTCGATTCTGCGCCTTGCCTATTCCTACGTTCACAATATGAGTGATGCCGAGGATCTTCTTCAGGATACGCTGATCACCTACCTCGACTCTGCTCCCGAGTTTGAAAATGAGACACACGAGAAGGCATGGCTTTTAAAGGTCACGGCAAATCTCTCCAAGAACAAGATTGCCTACAACCGCCTCCGCATGACCGACGAACTCGATGAACAGCTGATCGACGAAAAACAAGAAGATCTCTCCTTTGTCTGGGAAGCCGTTAAAAATCTTCCCGACAAATACCGGGAAGCGATTCATCTGTTTTATTACGAGGGCTACTCGACCGCAGAGATTTCAAAGATCCTCGGGCGCAAGGAGAGTACAATCCGCTCCGACCTCAGACGGGCACGCGCAGAACTAAGAATGATTTTGAGGGAGGTGTATGACTTTGAGTAAATCCTACAAAAATAACTCCTACAAGGAAATCATGGATCGCATTGAAGTCACTGACGAAATGCGCAGTCGGATTCTAAACAATGTGGTACTCTCCTCGGAGAAAAAGCGCCTGCCGTTTCCTCGCACCTCTCGCTATCTGTCGGTATGCGCCAGTCTTCTGATTCTCGCAATCGGTGCACTGACGCTTCCGCAAATGATCGACCGGATCACGAACCAGATACCGATTGAAGGTGTCGGAAGTGTTCCCGGAACTGCATCGATTGAGACTTGCAAATCGATCAATGAACTTTCCCGAAGAATGGGATTTAAAGTTTTCGGACTCTATGATTTCCCATTTGAAGTGACCTCCACCGAGTACACGTCCTACTTTGATGAGCTTGCACAGATCACTTACCGCGGAGCTGACAATCAGATTGTCTACCGCCAGTCCTCAAGCGCAGAGGAGAAAGACAATTCCGGAGATTATAATTCATATTCCGATGTCATCGCAACAGATATTGACGGATTTTCACTTATCCTGAAAGGAGACAATGAAAAATACGTTCTCGCGACCTGGTATGACAACGATTTCTGTTACTCGATCCGCATGGAGGTCGGATTGGAGCAAGCAGAACTCAAACATCTTGTAGAGCAGATTGCGACAGAAGCTTCCGAAGCATCACGCAAATAAATTAGCAAAAAAGTCCCGCATCACCATCGGCTTAAGCAAAAGCCAATCGGAGTGCGGGACTTTTCTGTTTTCCCGAATGGATTTAATATTGAATTACGATTGAAACGGATATTTGATCCTTCATCCAATACTAATACTTCCGGATCGTGTCGTCCGAATCGTCGGTGTTCTCGATTTTTCGGATCGTCACATAATAGCTGTATGTCTCATTTGCCTGCACCAGCACGCGATCGCCGACTTTATGGCGCAGAATCGCCCGACCGAGCGGGGACTCAGTGCTGATCATATTGTGAATCGAACTTCCACGGATACTTGTCACGAGCTTGTAGACCTCTTCCTCGTCATCATCCTCCATGAAAAGCGTCACTGTGTTGTTCAGTCCAACCTCATCCTCGCGGGAGGCATCCGAGATCACAATCGCATTCTTGAGCAGATTCTCCAGATAGCGGATTCGGCTCTCATTCTGATTCTTTTCGCGTTTTGCCGCATGGTACTCAAAATTTTCACTCAGATCGCCGTGGGAACGCGCTTCCTTGACCGCCTCAATCAGTTTCGGTCTCTCCTCAAGTTTTCTCTGGTCAATCTCCTGCTGAATTTTCTCTACGTCGTGCTGTGTCAGTTTCTCTCTCATTTTCCGCCAGATCCTTACTTATTTTCCTCTTCCAGACTGTTCATCGCCAGTTTGATGCATCCCATGATTCCCTGATCGTCGTTGAGACTTGCCGGAACGATGTAATTGTCGATGTCAGCCAGCTCTTTCGCCTGAATATATCCGTTCAGCTCTTTGAGCATCTTCTCGCGAATCATCGAGAAGAGCTGTTTCTGGTGCATAACACCACCACCTAAAATAATCTTCTGCGGGCTCAGAGTCAGAACGATTCCCATCAGAGCCTGAGCGATGTAATAACTCTCAAGATCCCAGACTTCCTCGCGGTCTGCGAGCTGAACTGCCTTTGCGCCCCATCTTTCCTCGATTGCCGGACCCGCTGCCATTCCCTCAAAACAGGTTCCGTGATACGGGCATTTTCCCTTGTAGGTATCGCCACTGCGCGGAACCATCTTCACATGACCTGCCTCCGGATGAAGCATGCCGTGAAGCATCTTTCCATTTGTCATGATTCCGGCACCGACACCGGTTCCGATTGTAAAATAAACGGCATCGGTCAGACCCTTCGCACAGCCCCAGGTCACCTCACCCAGCAGAGAACCATTTACATCGGTATCAAAACCGACCGGAATCTTCAGTGCGTCCTTGACTGCACCGACAATGTTGTAATTTCTCCACGGAATCTTCGGTGTGGAAGTGATGTATCCGTAAGTCTCAGAATTCTTATTCAGATCGATCGGTCCAAAGCAGGCAATTCCGATTGACGCAATCTCCTTGTCCTTGAAGTATTCCAGAATTGCCGGCATCGTCTCCTCCGGAGTCGTCGTCGGAATCGACTTCTGCTCTAAAATCTCTCCGTTTTCATTTCCGATTGCACATACCATCTTGGTTCCGCCCGCTTCAAGTGCTCCAAACAACATAGTATTACTCTCCTTTTTTTATTTTTATTTTCCCGTTTTTATTTTTTATTCGGATTCTCATTTTATCTTAGCATTTTTATTTTGCCTTCTCAACCTTTAACTTTCGTCCCTGTTTTTCCGTTACGGATTTTCCCAAATTTCCATCGAAATTTAGAAGAAATCTGCTTTTCAGGAAACGTGGGAGGTGATCAGCTCAAGTTTTCCGGAAAATTCCAGATTGCCACAGCCAAACGGTGCGATGAAGTGATCGCCCTTCTTAATCGGATGATTGTTCACGCTTCCCTCGCCCTCAAGGACATCGACAATCAGGAAGGAATACGGCTGTTCCATCGTCATCTTCTCTGCTGTCTCAAAATGATCTACGGTAAATAACGGACAGCTCACAAGGCGCTGACTGATATTTCCGTCCTTCTCGACTGCCTCCTGCACGGTATTTTCTCTCTCCTGCGGACAACGAATCACATCGAGGCTCTGCTTGATATGAAGCTGTCTCGGCTTGCCGTCCTGCAATCTTCCATAATCGTACAGACGATAGGTGATGTTGCTGTTCTGCTGAGTCTCAAGAATCAGCGTACCCTTGCGGATCGCATGAACCGTTCCCGCCGGAATGTAGAAGAAATCTCCTTTGTGAATCGGGATCACATTCAGAAGATCATCCCATCTTCCCTCGTCAATCATCGCCTTCAGCTCTTCTTTCGTCTGAGCCTTGTGACCGATGACAATGTCCGCTCCCTCATCGCAGTCCACAATATACCAGCACTCGGTTTTTCCCTTTTCTCCGTTCTCATGAGAGTATGCATACTCATCATCCGGATGAACCTGAATGCTTAAATGATCTCTCGCGTCAATGAGCTTAATCAGAAGAGGAAAAACATCGCCCTCCAGATTTCCAAAAAGCTCTCTGTGCCCGTCCCAGAGTTCTTTCAGCGTCTTTCCCTGATAATGACCCTCGGTCACAACACTCTGACCATCTGGATTCGCACTGATCACCCATGCCTCTCCAGTGTGATTTCCCTGTGTCTCATAACCATAAATGCTCTTTAATTTTGTTCCACCCCAAATAACTTCTTTACAATAGGGCTTCATAAATAACAGTTCACCCATGAGAAATCTCCTTTGCTATTTTTTTAACCATCTTGCTTGTCCCATCATATCACAAAACAGAGCGCGGCGAAAGAAATTTTTATGTCTGTTTTTCAAAACTTATTTTGACCAGACAAGCCCCTCGTTCTGGTCATCGTAATTAAATTTTCCGTCATTCTTTTCTTCGAGTGCCTTGATCATGTGATAGGTGTACTCGTTATACGGGGTCGCGATTCCAAGTTCTTTTCCCATCCGCATCAGCGCACCTGAGAACATATCGATCTCGGTGTGTCTTCCCGCCTCGATATCCTGCAACGTGGAATAGCGTGCTGATGGGCGAACCGGTGCCCCGTGATTCGAGGAACTGTCAATCTTGCTCATATCCACGCCCTTCGCCTTTGCGATCGCCTCAAGTTCTGCACGCAAGCCATCGCTGATTGCCTTCATATGCGCACTGTCGCGGTAGCATCCGACTCCGGCGCCGAGAATCGCCTGCGGAAGATTGTTGCAGACATTTAAACGGAACTTGCTCCACATCTCTTCCCGAATACAATCGGTCGAGCGGATGCGGATTCCGGTATCTGCAAAAAGCGCCTTGACCGCCTGCACGCGCTCGCTCTCATATGGAGCAGAAACTTCCCCGAAAATGATTCCGATCGTCGTCTCCGGATCAAAATGAATACCGTCTTCTTTTCTCTGGGACGCAACCTTGATCAACGAATTCAGGATATGCGACTCCCCGATCTCCTTCGCAATCAGCTCCTCACTGTCGATTCCGTTCATCAGGCTCATCACGATCGTATTCTCACCGACAATCGTCCGGATCATTTTCATTGCCCCCGGAAGTGCCCCGTATTTGAGCGAGACAATCAGAAGATCCACACCGTGCGCCTCCTCGGGCGACCAGATATTCGGGCGGTAAACCTCCCCATTGATCGTGCATCCGTCTGCTTTGAGGCGCTCTGCGCGCTCCCCGTCTGCGACCACGCCGAGTCTGACATTTTTGTTCTCATAAAGTCCCCAAATAATATACGAGCCGACTGCCCCCGCTCCCAAAACTGCAACTGACTTTATCTCCATCTCAATCGCCGCCATCTTCTCTGGATTCGTTCCGATCACTGATATTCTCATACGTTGTTTCTCCTTTATACATATTTTCGTTTTGCATTTGCTCAATCATTCCCCTTTATGAGATTGATTATATCTTATTAGCCACTACTGTTACAACTATAGTTTATCACAACATTCTTTTAAGACAAATCCGGCAATACAAAAAGGACACTCTGCTGACGCCACTGTTTGCAGGAGTGGAAGTCATCATGGAGGTTCTACTGCCATTTATTACAGCCAGAATCATTGATGAGGGGTTAAATGGAGAGAATCTCTCCGCCGTTTATCGCTACGGCGCACTTATGGTTGTGATGGCAATGCTCAGCCTGCTGTTTGGTACACTCGCAGGAAAATATGCCGCAAGCGCATCGTCAGGCTTTGCCTGCAACCTGCGAGAGAGCTTGTATGAGAAGATCCGGACCTTCTCGTTTTCCAACATCGACAAGTTTTGCAGAGGGGTAATTCAGAAGTGCACGCAAAATCTCCGCAAACGTCGACATAAATTTGCAGAAAGAAAGTGTTTTATTTTGTTATCGTAATTGCAAGGCTATTATTTATGAACAAAAGTATGATTTTTATTCATTTTCTAAATTTTATACTTTATTTTGAGAAATTTAGAAAAAAGTATTTCATTTTTTTGGTAGACTGTGGTATGATGTCTGAAAACAGAGCTTGAGCTGGAGTTAAAGATGGAACGAGATAAAATTTAAAATTTAAAACATTCTGGATCAGACTCAAAATAAAAATGAATTGGAAAATGAGGAGGAAACGATTATGGCATTTGATATTACACCTTATGTAGATATGAGTCCGGCACAGGTGCGTCAGCTGATTCGTGAGGGAGTGATCGACTTCCCAACCGCTGGTATGTGTCGTGGATATGCACAGGCAAACCTTGTGATTCTTCCGCCGGAATATGCAGCAGATTTTGAAGAGTATGCAAATAAAAATCCGTTTCCGTGCCCGATTCTTGAGATCGTAAAGGGTACCCCGGACACTCATGCAATGGGAGAGGGTGGAAACATCTGTACCGATATTCCGAGATACCGCATCTATGAGAACGGTGTCTTCACAAAAGAGCTGACTGATGTTTCCGATTATTGGAAAGAGGGTTATGTCGGCTTCCTGATCGGATGTTCGTTCTCGTTTGAAGAAGCGCTGATTCGCGAAGGCATTGAAATTCGCCATATTGCACAGGGCAGAAACGTGCCGATGTTCAAGACCAATATCCAGACCGTTCCGGCAGGTCCGTTCTCCGGTCCGATGGTATGCTCAATGCGCCCGATGACACCGGAGAATGCGCAGAAGGCTTATAACATCACGGTCAAGATGCCAAACGTTCACGGCGCACCGGTACAGATGGGTGATCCGGAGAAAGTCGGTGTCAAAGACGTCATGAAGCCAGATTATGGCGAGGCAGTTGACATCTATGAGGGCGAGATTCCGGTATTCTGGCCGTGTGGTGTGACTCCTCAGGCAGCAATCGAGAATGCAAAACTTCCGATTGTCATCACCCATGCACCGGGGCATATGTTCATCACCGACATTCCGAATGCAGAGCTGAACGATTATCTGGAAGCTCGCAAGCACAAGAAATAATGGAATCATGCACAAAGCTGGTACATGCGCCGACATGAAGAAATTACCGTGTTCTGCGGTTCTGATAGAAAAATCCTTATAACAGTTATCCAAAATATGTATGAGACTTTCGTATCAAATTAAGATACAATAGGTTTGGAAGAAGATATTTTTACAGATGAATGGAAAGGAAGTCAAAAAATGTTTTTGGGAAATGATGAAGTGAAATTTGAATTTGCACATGTCGGAATCAACGCGCAGACCCCGGAAGAAGGAGAACGCATGAAAAATTTCTTCACGGATGTGATGGGATATCACGATTACCGAGAAATCCCAGCGTCATTCTTTACCGTTGATAACAAGATGGAATTGATGAAGAAAATGGGAAAGGGAACGATGGGACATCTCGGATTTTTCGTCAACGACATGCCAAAAGCAATCGAGTATCTTGAGTCGAAGGGCTATCCGGTTGATTATGACACAGCAAGATATGAGGAAGATGGAAAGACGATCCGCCTGATCTTCATCAAGGAGGAGATCAATGGATTCCGCATCCACATTACGGTGAAGAAAGCACCGTTTTATGTAGAAGCAGAGAACTGAGATCTCTCAGAACAATCTAAAACCATATAAAAAAGAGTATGCCTTGGTACATTCTCGTTCCGAGTGCATATCCTTGCAAAAAAGCTCCCGCCCCTCATCAGGATTCACGAAATATGAATCCCATAAATGAGAGACAGGAGCTTTTCATATGCTTATGCTTAATACAACCACCGATATTACTCTACGGTTACAGACTTTGCAAGGTTTCTCGGCTGGTCAACGTCAAGACCCTTTCCGATTGAAGTGTAGTATGCGATGAACTGCAATGCAACGATGATCGGGAATACCGTGAAGCGGTCATCCATATTCGGGATACGGATGTGGATATCTGCAAGATTCTCATCCACAACCGCGCTTTCCTTTGTCAGGAGAATGATGAAAGCACCGCGCGCCTTGACCTCACGGATGTTGGAAATTGTCTTAGCGAACACATGTTCCTGTGTCGCAATTGCGATGACCGGAACGTTGTCGGAGATCAGTGCGATCGTACCGTGCTTGAGTTCTCCCGCTGCATACGCCTCCGCATGGATGTAGGAAACCTCCTTGAGTTTAAGCGCACCCTCGAGAGAGAATGCATAGTCAAGACCACGACCGATAAAAAACGCATCCGGATGATTAATCAGATGAACTGCAAGCTCGTGGAAGGTCTCTTTCTGTGCAAGCATCGTCTCCATTGCAGGAATCGCATCGAGGAGATCGGAGAGGAAGTCTTCTGCCTGTTTCTCTGTAAACTTTCCGCGAACAAGAGCCATTCTGCATCCTACCAGGTAGAGCGCTGCAAGCTGTACGGAATATGCTTTGGTGCTTGCCACAGCGATCTCCGGACCTGCATGGGTGTAGAGCACGTAGTCGCTCTCACGCGCGATTGAGGAACCTTTTACATTGACAACTGCAAGCGTCTTAGAGCCATACTGATGAGCAAGGCGCATCGCCGCAAGTGTATCGATCGTCTCGCCGGACTGGGAGATGATGATCACCAATGTCTTCTCATCGATCAGCGGATCTTCGTAACGGAACTCAGAAGCAATGCTTACTGCTACCGGAATCCGAAGCAGAGGTTCCATCATTGCACGCGCAACCATACCGGCATACATTGCTGTACCACAGGCAACGATGTGGATCTGGTTGCAGTTTGTAAACAGATCATCCGGAATCTTGTCAGCCGTGAAATCCGGGAGACCGTGGCTCATTCTCGGCAGGATCGTGTTCTTCATGGCATCTGGCTGTTCATGGATCTCCTTCATCATAAAGTGCGGATAGCCGTTCTTCATTGCAGCATCCATGTTCCAGTTGACCGTCAGAATTTCCGGGGTAAACTTCGTAAATGCCTCATCGAGATTGTAAACCTGCACCTTGTAAGGCGTCAGCTTCACGATCTTTCCCTCCGGAACAACGAAATACTGGTTCGTGTAAGGAATCAGCGCAGTCAGGTCAGACGCAACAAGGGCACCGGAGTGCGTGTAGGAAGCTACAAGCGGGCTGACGCTTCGGACCGCATAAATAGAACCCGGCTGATCGTCAAACATGATACAGAAGCCGTAAGAACCGCGCAGCTTCTCCTGAAGTTTGCTGATTGCTTTGAGCGGATCGCCATCATAGAGCGAGTCGAGTACCCATGCAGCAACCTCACTGTCGGTCTGGGAGATCAGTCGGTCTTCTAAATGAAACTCCTTGGTCAGCTCATGATAGTTCTCAATGATTCCGTTGTGAATCAGAGTCACGCGTCCGGCGCGATGCGGATGCGCATTCTGTTCGGTTACACCGCCGTGGGTTGCCCAACGCGTATGACCGATTCCGCAGTGGGATGCCCCCTTGATGATCTCATCACAGTATTCTCTGAGTGCCTGTACTTTTCCAGTCTTCTTCGCAAGACAGATGCTGGAATCCTCCATCACAAGAGCAATTCCTGCACTGTCGTAACCGCGGTATTCCAGCCCTGCAAGTCCATCTAACAGAATTTTACGAGCATCTAAAGGTCCTGAGTATCCAATAATTCCACACATAATATTAATATCCTCTCTTTACTGTCTTAGTTGTCTTATCTTTTTTTCTTTGTGTTTTTTATTTTTTCGTACAAAAATAAAACCACAAACCTGTAAAAGGAATCTGATCGCTTACGATTTTGATAGAATCTGACTTTTTTGTTTCGGTTATCCGACAGTTGTTTTGCAGTTACCCGCATATTTTGTCGAATATACACGCCCGAAACGGCATGGGAGAGCACCCGCCGAATTTTCGATATTCTCTCCACCTCGTTAACCCTGCATGCAGAAGACGATTGACATTTTTGATATTTCAAAAAGATATTTTTGTTTACTGATCGTCCATTCACGAACCTGCACAGGGTGCCTGGCGCTTAGCTTTGCTATTTAACTTCTGTTCCTCCTTCTCACAGATCTGCCCCTTATTATACTAGAAGTCCCCCCCTTTCGTCAAATGTTTCACCAGTCAAAATAGGGCTTCCTGCGATTTTTTATGAGTTTTTCATGAGATCTTCAAGAAATCTTAAAAAATTTCTTAAAGGATTGTCTCTGTATTTCCAGTTTTTTCTATGCTACAATAATATATCGAAAAATCAGAAACCAGGTGCGTAGTGGAATGAAAATAGACAAAAGAAAAATATATTCCATGATTGGGACAATGTCCCGCATGGCGATTGCAGATCGAAGGAAATATGCGGCAGCGGGGTTGATGCTGATGTTTGGGTGTGGAACAGCTGTACTCGGTCATCTCTGTCCGATTTATCAGCCGGAACCGGTTGTTGAGGAGGTACTTGCCACAGAGGAAGAGACGGACTGGGAGACCGAGGATGATACGCTCGCTTCAACGGAGGTTGTCGAGGCGGACGCAGGATGGCAACCGGTTGTGGATGATCTGAATCTTGCTCATTACTTCCCGGATGGTGCAGATCAGACACAGATCACGCAAAGTCTGGCAGGACAGATCTTTAAGACGCTGATGACTCATGATGAGAACTGGATCAGCCAGATTTATGACATGTCGGATGTCACCCCGGCACAGATGGCACAGAAACTCGGAAAACCGCAAAGTTCGATTATGGGAAAATATAATCCTGAAGACAACCGACAGAACAAAGATT
>OGII01000997.1_pt1 | contig 22362 bp, 11 predicted proteins | sample 1571701 | NCBI WGS metagenome assembly OGII01 (sample SAMEA2581950, study PRJEB24529) | metagenome | biome: Human gut stool | place: China | collected 2011
GATGCCGTCATAGCCGTGGGCTATCGCGTAAATAGCTACGAAGCTACGCAGTTTCGCATTTGGGCTACAAGAGTGCTTAAAGAGTTCATCGTGAAAGGCTTTGTGCTGGATAACTGTAAGATAAATGCCGAACAGAAAGATGGACGCTATGCAGTGGTACTGGATGATGTCATTGGTGCGGAAATAAAGAACCTGCAAGTGAAAGAAGGTATCACGGATAAGGAACATGTAAAGACCTTTCGTAGTAAAGATGTTATTATCAAATAAATTCCCAAGATATGAAACGTATTTATCTATATTTCAAGGAAAAGACGGAGAAAGGAGAGTCTACCTCCAGAGCTCTGAGGATATTTCTTTTCTGGGGGCTTGGTCTTTTTTCAACCATTTGGTTTCTGGTGCGGGTGGTTCCGAAACCTTCCCGTGCCAGTTATCCGTGTATGCAGACTGCAGCGCCGTTGATGTCTGCATTCGTCATGTATTTGCTTTCATTTACGGGGGCTTGGGTGAGCTTGCGTAAGTTGCGCGAAGCACTTCGGGATCGGAAAATAGTGGTGGGAGCTCTTGCTTTTGTTGCTTTTTGCTTTTGCGGAACCTTGATGCTGGTAGAAAACAGTACGGAGTTGCTGGCCCAAACCTTTCTTCCGGCGAAAGAACCCCGTATGGCATGGGGCAAGAATAATCCGGTAGGAGAGGCAAAAGGAATCTATCCGGGACGGGTAGTATGGACACATGCACCGGGTGCGGCTGTCTGGGAAAAAGGAGAGGGGGCTTGGTTTGAAGACCGTTGGAACAATCAGACGGATGCAGACTGGTTATTAGGCCAGTCTCTGTTATCATTGACAGGAGAGAAGAAAGGAAAAGCTGCCTGGAAAGCTCTTTTTGTTTACTTCAACCAACAGCATGGAAAGGGGAAACATGGATATAAGAAAGGAGAGAAAATTGCTATCAAGATAAACCAGAATAATACTTTCTCTCATGAGGATTGTGAACAATTGAATGCTTCTCCCCACCTTACACTTGCTTTGCTTCGTAGTCTGGTATATGATGGCGGAGTGCCTCAGGAACAAATCACCGTTTTTGATGCCAGCCGCTTTATAACCGATGCCCTCTATAATAAATGTCATGCGGAATTTCCGAATGTCATTTATCTGGATAATGAAGGAGGAAACGGGCGTACCAAGTCGACTTATACGGCAGATGCCATTCCTTATTCTGCCGATAACGGTCGCCTGGCAAAGGGATTGGCAAATTGTGCTCTTGAAGCTGATTACCTGATTAACATGGCATTGCTGAAAGGACATGGTGGACAAGGAGTGACACTATGTGCCAAGAACTGGTACGGGGTGACGGATATTAACAGGGATTTCCGTAAGAACCAGCATAATAACTTTAACCAAGACCGCGGTGGGAAATCCCGTTACATGACTTTTACCGATTATATGGCTCATAAGGATTTGGGGCAGAAGACGATGCTGTTCCTGATAGACGGCTTGTACGGTTCGGAAAACTAAGACAATATTATGATGGCTATCACTTCACCCACAACTCCATCGGCATGTATAATCCGTTCAGTCTGCTCAATGCTTTCAAGCGCAAGGAATTTGGCAGTTACTGGTTCGAGACGGGGACTCCTACTTACTTGGTGGAACTGCTAAAAAGACATCATTACAATCTGGAACGGATGGCACACGAAGAGACCAATGCCCAAGTGTTGAACAGCATTGATTCGGAGTCAACCAGTCCCATTCCTGTTATCTATCAAAGTGGATATCTTACTATAAAAGGATATGATGAAGAGTTCGGTATCTATCATTTGGGCTTTCCAAACAAAGAAGTGGAAGAAGGGTTCATACAGTTTCTTGTACCTTATTATACCAGCATGAACAACGTTGAATCTCCATTTGAGATACAAAAGTTTGTCCGTGAAATACGTTCCGGCGACTACAATTCTTTCTTCCAACGCCTGCAAAGCTTCTTTGCAGACACTACATACGAGATTATCCGTGAACAGGAACTGCATTACGAGAATGTACTTTTCATCATCTTTAAGCTGGTAGGTTTCTATGTCAAAGTGGAGTATCACACCAGCAGGGGCCGCATAGACCTCGTTTTGCAGACAGACAAGTTTATCTATATAATGGAGTTTAAACTGAACGGAACAGCGGAAGAAGCCTTACAGCAGATTAACGACAAGCATTACGCACTTCCTTTTGAAACAGACGGACGAAGACTGTTTAAAATAGGAGTGAACTTCAGTGCTGAAACACGGAATATTGAAAAATGGATTGTTGAATAATGATTCTGTCATTTCTATTATTTTGAATATCAGTGAAGAATCTGTAAACAATAAAAGAGTTGTTGTAAACAGATTCTTCACTCATGTTCAGGATGATAAGCTATACAATGATATCATCAAACAGATACGAAAATATCCTATCTCATATCATCCACCGGAATCACTTCCTGCATATAAATGGCATCCAGACTCCAAAGGGCGGCATCATTGGTACTGATACTTGTACATTCATCCAAAGGAGCGGGAACTTCCGGCGGAAGAACAGTTTCTATACGGAAAGGTGGAGCCGGAGTATGTTCCAAGCGGGAAAACAAATCTGTCCAAGCCTCTTCCGCCATTTTTGCATTACGGGTATGATAGGCTGCATATCCCAACAAACGGGATATACGGAAACGATTTTTCCTTAACTCCCATGCTTTCTGCTTATAACGGGCGGCAAGATCAAGCCATGCCTCATTCCATTCGGGATAATCAACCATACGGATCATTTCATTCATGACTTCAAAACCTCCCATGATAGTCATCAAATGATTTGTACTTTCTAACTTGGGATCACATTCGCTGGTAATAATCCCTGTAGCCGGATCATAACCTAAAGCCAACGGACCTGTAAAGATACGGTTGGGCAGTGCCACAATACTTTTCATCCCGGCTATAATTTTGTCACGGTAAACCGTATTGCCGGTACGTTCCCATTCAGTCATCCAGTTTCCGGCGTATGCCAACCAGTCGGGACCGATGCGGAGACGTGCAGGTGCCGTACAAGGATACTGACTGCGAGGTTGCGCCAGACGCATGGGGTCCAGCGTGTACAATTTCTGATCGGCATCTTTTACTTCGGTCATTAAATCACCGCATCGGTCGTCCGTAGTAAGATAATAGTAGAAACGATTCCAGGCAGCCTGACTGATCCGTGCTTCTTTGGCTCCACATCCCCAATGACTGACGTTGTGCCGGCTACCCAATCCTGCATTCGGACCGATATGATATACATCCACTTCCGCCGTATGACGGGTCATGGCTTCTGCCATGCGCCAGATATCAGCACGTCCGGTACGCAGGAAATTATACCATAGCCACATATTAGAAGCCAGTTCCGTGTTATCCCATGCAAAACCTCCGATATCATAACGCCAGGTATGGCGGACAGGATCGTATGCATGCATCACATCCCCATAATTCCAGAAACCATACCATTTGTTTTGCTCTATCGCTTTTTGATAGAAGCTGATATAAGCATCCAGCCTGTCTTCCACCCGGGCACGGAAAGGAGTACTACGATCGGGAAGGCTCCAAACACCAAATGCCTGCTTGGCATGCAAATAGTCAGGTACAGGCATCAGCACTCCCGGTCCGGCAAGTTGTTTAGCTTGTTCTGCAAAAGCTTTCTTTCCGCTATAACCACCCTGAGGTATCAAGGTAAGAGTCGTTGTACGGGCAATCCCGTAAGGGGTGCTCATTCCTTCTTGCACATCTTCGTAACTGGCATTCAAGTCATGGGCCACATTATCATAATGGCGCAAGTCCATCGGTTCAGCATCCGGACTCCATATCCATGCGGTAAGAGCAGCCACCGGAGTTTTTGCATCCGAGATTTCAATAGAAGACGGATAAGACTGCCAGAAATCATGCAACTCAAGCCCCATGCCTCCGGTTATATCTCCGGCAAAGGCATAACCCTCACTACGTGTACCGGAGAAAGTACCTATCCAAGGATTATTGTCATTGGCACGTTTACGGATTGAAAATGCATCCGCTGTCAGTTGGGACAGACGATAGCTGTCCCAAGAAGCCCAATGATCAAGCAAAGCACGGTTCTTTTCGTCAAAAGCTTCATAAGGAGGAATGCGTTTTCCTTCCATCTGCTGTTGCTGTAACGAAGATTCTCCATTTCCGGTTTTACCCAATGTAAGTATGCGTCGTCCCACCAAAGGCTGAACGGGCTCGCTCCAGACTCCACCATCGGCACAAGAGAAAGCTACATGGCGATTGTATAAAGCCTCACGCATAGGAACGTCAAAACGAACTCCCAAGGCGCGAATGAAATCTTTGTTCTGATCTCCGTCATATACAAAGCTATGCACCATTTTCACTTGCTCACTGCCACCATAAAAATAAAGCCGTACCACAAAGGGCAACCACTCACGACCCTTCGGACTTTTGTGTACCCCTTCCAATTTAACAAGCGCACGCACAGAACCGGCGCGCTCTACAGTCACAGATTTCAGTTCTCCTATATAATTAGTGAAAGAAACTTGAGAAGTACTTTCAAGTACCGGTTCGCTTTGCGTATGGCAGATAAGCCTAGCCTTTTCTCCTACTTTCACACCTTTATATAACAGACTATCTATCAAAAATTCGCCTTGACGAGGTATATATGCTGAAATGACTCCGGTAGAGATATGAATACCCTGTGATGTTTCTGTAACAGAAACGGACTTCTTTTTATCTGTATCCGGCAGTTTGGATTTCGCTTTAGATTTCTTTACCGCCTTTTCCAGAGTCAGTTTTTCTGTTCCGGCAGGAATAACTCCAGCTATTCCTCCCCACTTTACAGAACCATCCGGCCAATAAGCCAAAGTCCAGGTATCAATAGGAATATCCTCACCACTCTCTGCAGATAGCCGTAACTTGTTTTCCGGAAAAACTTCCCCTTTATCAAAAGGCACTCCGAAACTTACGGCCTTATCCTGCCGGGGAGTCTCACCAATCCATTGCAAAGGAACAGCAGTCGCCTCTTGCGATGAGCATTCATAACTGAAATTTGTAATACGAGTACGCGACAAAGTGGTACGAAAACCAAACCAGCCTTCCCGTAACGGTTCAGCATCCCTGAAGTCCACCAAGCGCTCACCGTCTATGTAATAACTGACCCTATTGTTCTCGTTGGTAATCTTGATGTGATACCAATGATTCGGTTTCAGCAAATGTCCGGCATCCGTATATTCCTTTAGAATAGCAGGACGGGCTTTAGGATTTGTAATACCCGACTCATCCCCATCATAACGACGGAAACGTGTAGTAGAGTTATGATTGCCACCATATCCCAAATAGTAAAGCTGTAAAGAATAACAATTCAGGAATATACCGCTACGCCATTTTTCTCGCTTCCATAAATTATCGGGATATTGAGGGTCTGATGCCATCCAGAAGCAGTTCAAATCACTCAGACGATCTCCATCCGACTCCACCACCACACATGCATCATATTCAATGGTCACTTTTCCACTCATTTTCTCTTTTCTCCAAAGAGTCAATCCCTTGGGAGATACTATCTCAGCGGTATCTCCCTGAAACGTCACTTTATAATCAGGCGATTCCGATTCAACCTTCCAGTATTTAGTAAACTGACGGGAATTTAAACCGGAAACCCTATTATCCTGTGCCTTTGACGTAAAGACAACTAATAGAAATAAAAACAGAAACAGATTTTTCATACGATGTTGTTTTGTTTTCATTTACTTTAAAAAGTCTTTTAACGGACAGTCCGTAGCTTTCAGCCCGTCAGCAATACTCCGGGCATTCATACGGGCACCTTTCAAAGAGGTATGGGTATGGTCATGATTGAAATATGTTCCTACTACACGCAAACCTTGATTGTATCCCATATCCTGGAGCTTGTCTCCTGATATTTTATTCAAATCTATAAAATAAGCCCCGGCCGCTTCTGCCGCTTCACGCGTCCATTTACCAAAAGAACTGGTATTGCGCTCTATCTCACCATTATCAAACTTATTGCGGGGTGTATGACTCAGGACAATAGGAACAGCTCCCTTTTCTTTTACATCCATAATAAACTTACGCAAATACCAGCCGAAAGAATAAACCACTTGATAGCTGCCGGTTTTCTCCATTTTGAAGACCTTGCTTTCATTTCCTGAACCGGGTAATTCCGCACGCGCTTTCCCTGTGTTTATGTCACCTGCATCATTATGTCCGAATTGTATCAAAACAAAATCTCCCGGCTGAAGTGCATGATAGATTTTATCCCAACGCCCTTCATCTAAATAAGTACGCGCACTGCGGCCCGCTTTCGCATGATTCTCTACAGAGATCCTTTCCGTGTCAAACAGTTCGTGAATCACACTTCCCCATCCCCACATACCCTTTTCATCTTTATCGGCATTTTTCACAGTACTGTCTCCCACCGTAAACAATACAGGATTCCCCTTTTTACGGGTAGCCCCCGTAACCGTATCTTTTTCTACCGGTTTCAAATAACGAGCCAGTTCCAACCCTTTATAATTACGGATTCCTTCGGCTGCTGATTCTGCATTGACACGTGCGCCAAAAGCACTTGTGTGAATGCGGTCCAGATAGAACATATACTTTACTTTTTCTTTGCCGAATTTCTCAAATTTGCGCACCGAGATATCATTCAGATCTATAAAAGGAACTCTCGCTTTTTTAGCTACCTGCTTCGCCCATAATCCAAATGTCTGATTTACCCGGGTAATAATAGTGCTGTCTGCATCTTCCCAAGCGTTGCGAGGAGTCAGGGACATCAAAATAGGATGAGCGCCTTTTTTCTTCACATCATGAATAAAACGACGCATATATTCCCCATACGTATATACGGTCTCTTTTGCTCCTGTCTCTTTAATAGTCACATTCAGACTGTCTTTGCCAATTCCCGGAATAGAGGCACGGGCACGGCCACTATCGTACGGACCATTGTCATTATGTCCCAATTCTATGATAACCCAGTCACCTTTACGAACTCCTTTCAACACATCAGGCCACAACCGGTTATAAAAAGTACGGCTGCTGGTTCCTCCCAATGCGTGATTTTCAACGGTTATCTTATTTTCATCAAAATACTCGTGTTCAAAATATCCCCATCCCCATTGACCGTTATTTCCATTGCCCAACGTACCGGTACGCATCGTTGAATTTCCAACAAGGAACAACACCGGATTATCCCCTTTCCGGCTGGAACCTGAAACAGGACGGGCGGAACGCGCCACATTCAAACTATCAAGTGTATTATCAACGACTTGATTCACATCCTTCATCGGAGCAGCTATTTTATTTTGAGCATGTGCTCCCAATCCTACTCCGGCAGCTAACAAAAAGCATAAACAAAGTTTGTTTCCTTTCATGACATTTATAGTGTTTTTCTTTTATTGCATTTCAAATTTCTCACAAAAATAAGATGAACGAACAAACCGGAGAATAGAAATTCATTCATTTTCCTGTTTATTCGTTCAACCAATAGTACATATATCCTAATCAGAGTAGCGACAAGGCTAGAAACTAGAGTGCGGCGGTTGGTTATACGCTACATTCTGCCAAGCTATCGCCAACCTGTACTGACGGTCATTCATCCATGTGGCACGTCTGTCCACAGCCGGTATGGTAGTAGAATAAATACGTAATTCCGTCTGGTCTTCGGAAGGCCAAATGACCTCTTCTCGCCAATCTCCTAAAATATCACCCGACAAACACGGATTACCTTTTGTTCCATTATTGGAAACAACTCCCTCGGCTTTCAATAATAAATCTGTACTTTCCGCATTCCAATTCCATTTACTGATGGAAACATGATCCAGTAATTCCGCTAAGGGATCAGCGTCCCAATAAATGGTAAAATTACAGGAGTCAGGCTTTCTATTACTGATTATTTCTCCGGTATCCCCTCTTCTCAAACCTCCTATATTGCACCAACACTCTGCTCCATCATAACGCGGATCAATATCAGCAGCTACTCCACGACCGGCATCTTGTCCCAAACCATCCTGCCAGATAATTTCTCCGGTCGCTCCATCAAACATAGCTACGGCAGGAGTACACTTTACAATTTCATTATCGCCTTCATTTTCATGCACGCCAAAAACCTGCATACCTTGACGGGAAGGAATAAAACGTCCGGCATGTAAAGCATCCCCGTGACGCAAGCCCGTAGTAAACAGTCCTTTACCATCATGGTCTACAGTCATAGCCCCCACACAGATTTCATCACAACCATCACCATCAAAATCCGCTACGGTCACACTATGATTTCCCATGCCCGAATAGGCCTCCCACCCCGGTGCCGCACTATCAAAAGTCCATGTATGTTTCAATGCCCCGTTTGTAAAAGTCCATGCAGCCACCACCGTCCGTCCGTACCATCCTCTTACCATGATAGGTGAAGGCGTTTTTCCATCCAGAAAAGCTACTCCAGCTGTAAAACGGTCTGAACGACCACCAGTATTATCATTACCACAATTGCCACCGACACCTCCCCAACCATCCAAGGGATAACGGGTTGGAATATATTCTTTCGAATCCAGTTCTTTTCCGGTACGTCCCTCAAAAACCGTGAGGTATTCCGGGCCATTTACTATCTTACCATACGTAGGACTTTTTTTATCCCATGTCCTCCAGTCGGCTTGGGCATCTCCTATCCGATGTCCCAGCCCATCGACAGTACCATCTCCTGTCTTACAACAGATTTCCGCACATCCATCTCCATCAAAATCAAAAACCAAGAAATTAGTAGTGGCTGCTCCGGAACGTACATTCGGTCCCAAATCAATACGCCACAATCTTCTTCCATCCATTTTATATGCGTCCAAATAGGTATTACCGGTAAAGCCACGTTGTGGCGGTCGCTTTGAATTAGAAGAAGACCATTTTAAAATAATCTCATACTCTCCATCACCATCCAGATCACCTACACTACAATCATTAGCTGTATAAGTGAATGATTCACCTGCTATTTCTCCGTCCTCCGGTTTACAAACAGGAATACTTAAATAAGGATTCCGTTTCTCTCCCTTCAAACGGGTCCAGGTAGCGACTTCCCCGGTAGTTGCTTTTAAAGTCCAACGATTATCCACCGTATAATCAACCGTACGGTCTAAAAAATCGGAAGTCCGATCTATCGGTTCTTTATTTAATTTTACCTCCGCACCTCCACCGGAACTACGGTATAAATCAAATTGTAATCCGGCTGCATCCTCCAAGGTCATGCGCCAGCTAAAATACATTCCTTCCTCTGTAGGAATTCCAATCAATCCTCTTGAAAGCTTTTCTCCACTATAAGGTTGGGAGAAAGCGAATATGCTTCCGACAAGCAGAAGCATATTCATCATAACCCAATGTTTCATCTAACAATTTATAAAACCTTAATACAAGCGGGGAGTTTCCCCGCCTATCTACTTAAAAAAGAAACTCCTGTCTATCAATCTTTACCTCTAAAAAATATCCACATCTCTATTGCCACAAATTCTCTTTAAACTCAATTTCAACAATGCGTAACTCGTGATTGGTTTTATCGCCATTTTTTGCCTTAAACAAATCCAACTCACCCGCAGCAGGGGCAGCAACTTCTACAATTTGTCCGAAACCGTCACCTTCCTTGCTGGCACCTTTCAAACGAATGGTTATCTCATTTGTCAATACAGGTTTTACATTCAGGTGGATATATCCCAAACTCTTTTCAGTTTCACCACTCCAAATCAGTTCATCACCTGCATATATTTCCAAAGGATAGCTACGCAAACGCCAACCGGTAAGTTTCATGCAAATTTCATCCACACGGGCCGCACGTTCCAAACTATAAGTTATCCATGCACTGTTCAGTCTGCCATCATTCTTCCATTCACTCAATTCATTATCATCGAAACTTTTTATCGCTTCATCCTGGTTGGCTCCGGCAACCGCCGATAAGATATTCACATCGACTTTCGTATCCTTGTAAGAAGGAGTCAACGGAGTTTCTCCACGGGTCAGCCTGCCCTCCAGTTCATCTCCCGGAATATAATTGCTCAAGCCATTCTTCACTTCAACCGGTGCGGAAGAAAGACTGATTTCGGCAGATTGCAATCCATCAGCCTTGGCTGTTATACGAACTGTTCCCGGAGTCGTAAGAGAGCGTATCAAAGCCCGGTTGATTCCACATTCTACAGGCAAATCTTTTGAAAGAATATAATTATCTTTGCCCTGTGCTATTCCACCACGCCATTCAGCCGGTCCCTCTACGTCAAAATGTATCAGATCATTAGCCAGCGGGCAACGTCTGCCATCTTTATCCATCACTTCCACTTGAAGCAATACCATATCAGCTCCATCCGCTTTCCAGCCTTTAGGGCTTTGAATCACACTGAGTTTAATCTGTTCCGGCTTGCCGGCAGTCTGCAATTCAGCGCGGCAACATTCTTTTCCATTCTTATCATACCCTACAGCTTCCAACTTGCCCGGAACAAATGCCACATCTTTGAAAGTATACAAGAAATGATAATCTCTTTGACCGTTTCCTAAAGATTTGCCATTCAAGAACAATTCCACTTTTTCAGCACTGGATACCACATAAACAGGTTTCACCACATCTTCTTTATAGTTCCAATGACCAACGATATGAATACGGGGATTCTCTATATCCACCCATCCGTCCCACATCACCTGATGTGCATAGAAAGGATCTTTAGGGATACGCATGGCATCTGTCACACCACTACGACGATAATTCTCCACACCGCGATAATGTGTATTCGTATCCGAGAAGATGATTTTCACACCTCCCGAGCTGACACGGTCACCGGTACCCGGGCGTTCACGCCAATAATCAAACCAACGAATCACATTCTCAATAGTAAAGGAATCCTGATTGTGATTATAAGCACGGGCATCCACCTTTTTCTGGACCTTATTAGTCATTGCAGAACGGAATGAATTATTTCCTTCCCCATTTTTATGATATGGATAAGAATATTCATCCCAATATTTGCGCAGACCTTCATCACGGCAGTATTCCATGGCCCACATCGGATGATGTTTGCTCTTATTGATATAAAGCATCTCGCCACCATATTCGGCTTCACGAATATCAAGCATTTCACGGGAACCGATGGCACGGCCTCCATGAGGGTCATACTTATCACGAATCGCTTTCATTTCTATCATGTGTTCACGACTGATTGATTCGTTTCCACATTCATAGAATAAAATACTCGGATTATTACGGTTGTAAATAATGGCATCACGCATCAATTCTGTACGTTGTTCCCATTGACGGCCTTCACGATCCTTTTCTGCATCACCGGCCTGCATTGCCTGAATCAATCCGACACGGTCACACGATTCAATATCCTGCTTCCAAGGGGTGATATGCATCCAACGAACCAAGTTGGCATTATCTTCCACCATCAAGCCATTACTATAATCACTTAACCATGCAGGAACACTCATACCGACTCCCGGCCATTCATTACTGGTACGCTGTGCAAAACCTTTCATCTGAATCACCCGGTCATTCAACCAAATCATTCCTCTGCCGAAACGAGTTTTACGGAAACCGGTACGGGTAGCCACTTCATCTACTTTTCTGCCATCCACCCATAAACTGGTTTTTACTGTGTACAAATATCCGTATCCCCAACTCCAGAAATGAAGTCCGTCTATTTCTGCCGAAGCTTCCAAAGTCGCAGTTTCACCCGGTTTTACTACCGTCTGAGTACCCTCAAAACTTTTTATGCTTTTCCCGTCACGATCAAACACTTCAACCTTATAAGCGACTTTCTTATCCCGATTATATTCATTTTTTATTTCAGACTCCGCATGAACCACAGCCTTACGAGACTTCACACGGATATCTTCCGCATAGATATAAACCCCGGTAGTTTTTAAATTACTATACAAGGGAAGTGTCTGATAAACCTTATCGGTTACATGAAGCCATACATTCTTAGGTATACCTCCATAATTGGCATTGAAATTACGGTCACTCCACTGATATTTGGTACCTGTAGCACGTTCCTTATAATTCCAATTGTTATCAATACGGACCGCCATGACATTCTCCTGTCCATATTTAATATAAGGAGTCAAATCGAAACCTACAGCCATCGCGCCATTTTCATGCAAGCCGATATATTCGCCATTGATATAAAAATCAGCTCCTTGACGGACCCCTTCAAATTCAACAAAGACTTTTTTGTTCTTGCTGCCGGCAGGCAGACGGAAATGTTTACGATACCACATCACAGTATCCGTCAGTTGTTCTATACTTAAACGAAAAGCTTCATCTTCATTAAAAGGACGGGGTAATGTTACTTTCTTCCAATCCGTATCCTGAAAACGTACCTCTTTGGCTTCCGGTATATCGCCGACATAAAGTAACCATTCAGAATTAAAATTGTATTTATCACGGACAGCTGATGCTGCCGCAATCTGACTTATTCCTATAAAAGTCAATAAAAATAAAAGAATTTTGTTTCTCATAGCTATCTCAAATTGTTTGTTGCAAAACTAGCATAAAGTTCCCTCTCTTACCATAGAATAAGATACATTTATATAGAAATTCGTTCAAAACGAAATTTCAGGGTATTCATGTTGCGCATATTTACATATCACATTAATAATCAACACATTACACAAACACCCTGAAACATTTATTCTATAGGTTGCAACATCAGGACTATATAATTCATTGCTTCACCATAGCCGGAGTCAACGTTACAGGTCCCAATATCCCTGAAGATTTTGGTTCCCAATCAGAAGCATCAAAGATACCATTTTTCACATTTTCCTTTTTTCTTGCAGACATATTTACATTATAGAAAATCTTCCAGTCCACTCCCTTCTTATCCATATAAGCAATTCGATTCGCCATAGAGTTGGCTACTCTGACAACTAACTCATCCTGTCCTTTGAATTTTTCAGCAGGGATATACAATTGATAAGGAGAGTCAATCACTGTACCGATATAATCTCCATTCAAATAGACAGATGCATTTTCCGCTACAGAGCCAAGATCCAATTTGATCACATCCGCTACAGGCGCCTTATTTATAGTAGTCGTATAAACGGCTGTTCCAGAAAAAGCTTTATATTCATCCCCTACAAAATCAGTCCATGAGCCCAAACTGTCAACCGTTATAGAAGCAGGAAGTTGAGGACCTCCTTGAACAAAAGAAACAGTCCAACTGCCGGAAACAGGATTTGGCTCACCTGCATTTTGATAATAAGCATAGGCATCTCCTGTAAAATGCTGACCGGAAGTTGATACAATGACAGTTTCACCCGGATTCAATTCCAGGTAAACATCTGTTTGCCCGTCATTGCGTTTCATAGCAGCCAAACCACTGGCACCGGTCATTGGATTGAAAATCGCCGCACTCCGAGCTTCTGTACGAAGTGGAATCCAATCCTCTATTTTACGGTCGCTACTATTTTCTATAAAGTAATATTTTCCCGTCGCACTATTTCTTCGGATACATTGCAGACCTGCTTGATACATTTTCTCGGCACCCACATTCGCCTCATTCATCAGAGCATTAATATCATCTGACAAACAAATCTTCCCCTTACCTACACGAGCACATTTAACAGCACCTTCAGCATGAAAGTCCAGAGCATCCAGCATTTCTTTAAAATGAGCCTGTTTTTCTTCCGAAAGAATCATTCCGGCCATATCTTGAGGAATTCCCTTATAAAACACAACAGTAGCACCTTCATCAGCCAAAGCCATCAGTTTTTCCATTGTTTCATAAGGAATATATTGCGCCGCCGAAACAAGAACGGTTTTATATGCGGCACCGGGCGTTACAATCATTTCTTTCTCAATATTAGTTTTAAGAAGTTGCTTGTCAGAAATCATATCCCACGCATAACCATTCTCTGTTAAAGTTACCGCACTTTCTCTGACCGAAGATTCCAACATATTACGATCCAATCCGCTAAAGTGTTGAAGGCTTCTGTTCCCTTGTTCAGACATCACATCGGCTATGTTATAGTATAAAAGAACATCATTATCAGGAGTGCCATCCTGTAAAAATGACTGCACGCGAGTAACATACTGATTCAAATATTTAAAATCCTCCCAAAACGGATTATTCGGATGAAAATGGACTGCCGCATAAAATAACCATCCCGGCCAAGGAGCCTCCTGCGGACTGAAACAAGTGCCATGATAAAAAATATGATTCACCCCACCCAGAAAGAAAAGATCAAGTGCTTTCTTTACATCTCCCAGATTCGATTGGAAATGTTCATCCAGCCAAGTCGCACTTTCCGAAGACGACAGCTTCTTTCCTTCCGTATGAGCTACAGACGGAGCCGCTTTTATACTGACCAAATCACGCCCTTCTATTTCGGGCACATCACTCACTGCATACAAATCCAGAATATTGGCAGGAGAACCATGAGCCTGATTCCTTATACCCTTTCCTTGTTTTGCCGCCCAATGTTGCCAACGAATGGAATAATGATTTATCAATAAATCGTTTATGGTTTGTCTATAATCATACAACACCCTTGCATTCTTGTCCGGTGTATCCATACCTAACAATGCGGGTAAATGCTGACGCAAGTCATATCCCCTATATTTTTGGAATTCGTCAAAAAAAGCAGGAGTCCAATTTGACTCGCCTCTTGCATCGTCCACTTCATAAGAGTCATTAAAATAATACCTCAGATAACTGATATCCTTTCCTTTAAAAGCCTCATCGAATTTACTGAGATAATGATCAATGGCCGAAGCTGAAAAATGATCTATCACATCACCTTCACCACCAGGTCCTGCACGTTCTACCATTTTTCCATGATGACCTTGGAACAGAGCGCAAATAGTCCAGTCACCTTGAGGAGCCGTCCAGTCCAATGTACCATCCGGCTTTATTTTTGAAGTCAAGTCGAGACATTCACCTTTATCACTATTAGCGGTCACTATAATCAAAGGCAGTTCCTTTTTATATCGTACCTGATCCAATGCCAATGTCTGTAAATCAGCATTCGCACTGACTGGTTCTTTCAAATCCTCCAGTTTTACCGGAGTATGCCCTGCCAATCTGACAAAGCCTTCTTCCTTATATCGGACAGGTTCACCTAATTGTTCGCCTTCTTTCAATTGATAAGTTTTATAAGCCAACGTCTTGCACGCATCTTCGGGAGTGACCCAAGGTCCTCCAAACGGCCATCCCGAAGCATTAGCCAAATCAATTCCTAACCCCAACTGCTTTGCTTCCTGCAAAGTATACAGAAACAAATCAACCCATTCCGGAGAAAGAAAATCTTTAAAGCGATCCTCATAACCATGTATTCCATAAATAGGAGTGATCTCCAATCCACCCAGATTTGCCTCCTGGTACTTACGCATAACCGTATCCAAGTCAGTAGTCCTGACCGCATTGCCTTCCCACCACCATCGCGTCCAAGGCTTGGTCTCGTTAGTCACTTGCGGCCATTCAATCTTCTGATTCTGTGTACAAGCCAAACAGCCACAAACTGCAAAAAGTACATAACAGAACTTACTGCATTTCTTTAAAAATAAGGATTGCTTCATAAATCTTACTTGTTTAAAAATGGAAACGGGCATTTTCAACACGTTGAGCACCTATCATATTCTTTAATTTCCTTGCCACATCAGGATATTGCTTTATCACATTGGAAGTTTCTGCCGGATCTGTATAAATGTTATACAATTCTTCGTAGGTTTTAGACGGATCACTAACTTCCAGTCTTACCAACTTCCAGCCATCAGGTGTCATAATAGATTGCTTTCCTCCAAATTCAAAGAACTCATAATAAATACAATCATGCTCCTTCTGAGTACCTTTTCCCGTAAGAGTAGGCAAATAAGATATACCATCAATATTTTGAGGAATATCCGCCTGCACCAATTCACCTATAGTAGGCAAAAAATCCCAAAATGCAGAAATATGATTGGTAACTACCCCTTGTGGAATAACTCCCGGCCATTGAATGACGAACGGAGTACGGATACCTCCTTCATATAAATCTCTTTTCTGGCCTCTGAACGGACCATTACTGTCAAAATAAGATGGATCGTGCCCTCCCTCCGAATGGACTCCATTATCGGAAGTAAAAACAATGATCGTATGATCATACAAACCTTTCTCTTTCAACTCTTTAATAATCAAGCCCACACTTTTATCCAAATAAGTAACCATCGCCGCATACGCCGCACGCGGATTTTGCTGCGATTTATAACCGTCTCTGCTTCCTCCAAAAGGAGTTTCACAAAATTCCCCCTCATACTCCGTCATCGCTTCCCCCATTATATCAAGATCCGCATGGGGTATGGTCGGTGAAAAATAAAGGAAGAAAGGTTTCTGCGCATTTTCATCAATAAAATTCAAAGCCTTTTCCAACATCAAGTCATGCGAATAATATTTCCCATCCAGCATAATCTTCTGCTCATTCTCATGCAAGAACTCAGGGTAATAACTATGAGCAAAACGTTGCCCCAGATAACCGTAGAAATAATCAAAACCATGTTTGCCGGGCATACCTTCCGTACCCGGTCCTCCCATTCCCCATTTGCCTACACATCCGGTAACATAATTCTTTGTTTTAAAAATATCGGCTACGGTAACTTCACCGGCAGGAAGCGGAGTTTCATATAACAATCCATCCGAACCTGCCACTTTTGCATTTCCTCTGATTGCGGCATGTCCCATGTGCTTTCCTGTAATCAGAGCACAACGAGACGGAGCACTGACCGTAGAACCGGAATAATGCTGCATAAACTTCATCCCGTTCTGAGCTATCCCATCAATATTCGGTGTCTTAATCTGACGCTGACCATAGCATCCCAAATCACCTATGCCCAAATCATCCGCCATAATATAAATAACATTAGGCGATTTCTCTACCGTTGTAGTCTGGGCCATCGTAAGCCCTGAAGACAACAAAGCTGCGGAAAATAATATCTTACGTGTATTTTTCATATCCAACCTTACTTTATTTAAAGGATGAAATATCCACCATCATTAAATTCAATCTTTTTCCATTTGTAAAATGTCCGGATTGGAAAAGAACTTTCGTACCATCCGGACTAAAGCTGGGATGTGCATGATCCGGTTTCATCTTGGTATCCGACGCCAACCAATGACGCTCCCCGGTCTGTACATTAACCAACCATACATTTCCTCCAAAAGTATCTCCGGCAGCCCATTTATTATCACGGCTGGCATTACAATGCCAGAAACCTCTTCCTACCAATTGGCCGTCAATCGCTTGGCGGTCTTTTTCTAATTCCACCTGCCCTATCAACTCTACATCATCCGTACGCAAATTGATACGCACAATACCACTCGCCTGTTTGCGAAGGCGCGGCTGAAATCCTAAGATATTGAAATATACAAAATCTTTGGTTGCAAAAGTTTCATGAGTCACCCAATCTAGCGGAGTTTCTTTATATAAAGGTTTAAAGACTGTTCCATCTGCCGTGCAAAACCACATACGCTGATGGGCATCGCCACCGGTTTCGTTACAAAAAACGATTTCACCCGGAGTAAAACGGCTGGCTTGTATATGTCCTGTTTTAAACTCCGTATCAATAACCTTAGTTACTTCTCCCGTACTGAGATTCATTTTACGAATTCCGCAAAGAGTTGGCTTTATCTTTACCGGCTGGTTACTTTCAGGCAGGAAAGCGTTTTTCATCATACGTTCCTTTTCCTCTTCCGTACCCTCACGCTCAACAGTTATGTAGGCATAATCATCATTACAATCCACAGCATATCCTCCCGGACGTCCCATCTCAGTGGGGAAAGTGCCTATGAAAGTTTCATAAGCGGATGGTTTACCTACTTTTCCTTGTTTTACATCGGCAAAGAATTTATTCAAGTCCATTACATACATGTTCCAGTTTTCTTTTTCTTTCCGGCTGACAAACATACGATTCGTTTTATTAGCCAAAAAAGCACTGCCCAAGTTCGGTCCTTCCGTAGCTTGAATAATCTTACCGGTGGCCATTTCAATAAAGTAAATCTGTGTAGGAGTCCATTTACGTTTTTCTCCGTTAGGAAGCGTACTTTCCACCTCTTTGTCATTTCCACGGCTGGAAGACCTGAACAATAAGTATTTGCCATCAGCCGTCCACATGGGATCAGTCTGATAAAGAAAACGGTCATTCTTCATCGTGTCGGTCAACATAGTGATAGTATTGCCGGTCGCACTATCTACATAAGTCCGCATTTCCGATGCAGTGCAGTTTCCAAACTGAGCCAATGCGGCTTTACTAAAAGCTAAAAATAATGTAATAGCTAAAAATGTCTTTCTCATAGCATGTCATTTTTTATCTGATACGACAAATTTATGCATGAGAGAAATTATATCAAATAGAATTTTATCCATTTATATGGTTAATTGTTCACTTTAAACCAACTATTCTCTATATATCCTAGATTTTTTCACTGATATACTGCTCCCATAAAAAAGAAGGTATGCTTTTTGATACACCTTCCCCTTGACGATAATTTGACATTACATCGAATTCTTTTAAATAACTTTTTAAGCATAGGAAAGATAGGATACGATTCTTAAAAGTATTTTTATTTTTCAAGTATGAATATACAAAATGAAAGCAGAAATAAAAAACTAAAAACTTTATGATGGATCTTTACTATAGTTCTTCTTTTAAAGTAGAATACCCTTTATAAAAATAGGGAGAATTTTAGTCCAAACAATGATCTGACATGATTGAGAACTAAGACTCAATTATTAGATTTGTATGCTTAGTCAACAGATGTTTGATGCTTATTGGGAATTTAAGGAGTGTATAAATCTATAAAAAAGAAGAAGATTTTCCGTATTACCATGTTATTGACTGAACATCTTGGCATATTCCCAATATGTACTTTGGGTATCTTTAATAATAATAAAACCTGCACATTCCTGCATAATCCCAATAATGGTCTTTATTAGATGAATGATGTCTAAGAACTTCAACCTAGAAACTATTAACTTTATAAAAGATGTGACTTAAAAAAAATACTAATATATGGATTGCTCAAATTGTTTTCAATTGAAAAATCCATATATCAGTATTTCATTTCCCAAGTTTTGCATCATATTTTTCTTGATTAACTAAGCCCCTACCGTTTTCATTGGTAAAACTTACGCAAATTCAATGACAATACTTCAGCAATTTTTTACCAAAGTATTGTCAACATTAGCGTCACGTCAAATTGAAGCAAATTAATCATTAATAAAAATAACCTAAAAGAATTAATGACTATTTTATAAAAACAAGTTCACCAATCTTATTATCAACAGAAAAAGTAATAAAGTAACATTGTTCCCTAATATCTAATATTTCAAGTCCAGTTAATTTTATTTTAACAGGAGCTTCCCCTTTTTTTAAAGTAGTTAAAAAAGCATTTAACTTCTTCCCCATTGTAGAATCTCCCTCCCATTCTAATACATATTGAATCTGTTCCACACAAGAAGTAACAGCAACCTTATTCCCAAAAACTGTCAATCCCCAACCGTTAGGTTCATCTAGAGCAATACTATTTGTCCAAACAAACCTTGGTTTATCTGAATCCAGTATTTTAGAGATAATAATAATATTAAGAAGTGCTGTTTGACCGTTCTCATCAGTAACAGTTAAAGTTACACAACCTGTCAATAATGCACGGATATTTATCTCATTATTTTCTATCTGTGCAACAGCTAATTTCTCATCTGATAAAGAAATCTGATAATTTCCACTTCCACCAATTATTTTCACAGTAACTGTCTCTCCTTCTTTTATCTGAATTTTAGTTTGTTCAAGAGATAACTCAGATATACTCTCCACCTCTTCCTTGCAAGAGGTTAACACATTAGTACCTATTCCTAAAAATAAAAGATAGAAAAACAGATTGTTAAAAAAGTTTCTCATAGCATGAATATTTATCATTTATTAATAATAAGAGTTGTAACCGCTCCATTTTCACTTATTGCTTTCAAATTTAATTCACCACTCATTGAAGTCAAATCCACAATTCCATTCTCTATACTTACTTCTTCTCCATTAACGTAAAATTTATTAAAAGATTTAGAGTCTTCACCAACAATACGAGCCACTCCGTTTTCCAATACAATAGCAGGTTCTTGTATCCAACTATAATCAACAGCCTCTTCATTTATAAAGCAGCCCATACCAGAAAAACGAAAATTTGCATGATTTGTCAAGCGTAAAAAATTTATATCAGGAAGACTTCCGTCAGATTTACGAGATCCCATTAATTCTTGTTCATTCAAACTTTCAAAATCAGACTCTGATAAATTCAAATCATTTGGTGCAAATGAATTGTTTTTAATTTCAGAAAGGGTATTATCTACATTAATTAAATGTTGTGGAAAACCTCCCGAATTACGAGGACTTAATGATAAGTTATTTTTAATAATATGTCCATATCCAGGTACATCAACAGCCTCATTTGACGATTTTCGATTCAACATATTATAATTACTTGGATTTTTATAAGCCGTATTGTTTTCGAAAATCAATCCTCCAAGATGATGATTAGAATAGAATCCTTGCTGACGATTATAATATGCTAAACAATAACGCACTGTATGTTGCGGTATCGGATTTGGAACCTTTTTTATGTCTCCCATACCATATCCACCAGATTTAAAACCAGCTCCATTTCCACCAGAAGATTCTATAGAATGGGGCTTATACCCATTACGAAATGACCAACAATACTCTATAATATATGAAGCATAACAATTAATCAAATCAAAACCATCATCTCCATTGTTCCAAGCCCGACAACCTCTAAATATATTTCCAGTACTAGTTTCCTTATTTGCATGCCCTCCAAATCCATCTACATTTCCAGAATCACCTTCAGAATATCCATCATAATTATCATGAGCGTCACAATTCAAAACTAAATTATTCATACCTTTTACCAAATAAAAGCCAATTGCCATACCATCATGTACATCTATATTTTCCAATATATTATTATTTCCTCCCTCAATACGAAAAACTTCAGACTGAGTATGACCTTTAATTGCTACTTGAGTGCCTACAACTTCAAAATTCTTGAATCTCCAATAGCTACCAGCAATATAGAATACGGCAACACGACGATCTGTAAGTTTGATTTGCTCCATATTAAGTACCGGACGCTCATTCTTATAGCCAATAACACAAATTGGACTTGATGGATTGCCCTTTTGTTTAATATCAAACACTTTAGCATAAGTTTTATTTCCACTTTTATCCATTATCCAATCTTCAGTAACATTATATTCTCCTCCACGCAGATATATATTATCACCAGGTTGAACCAACTTTAGAGCTTTAGACAAGGTTGCAAAAGGTTTTTCAATGCTACCTACATTCATGTCATTTCCATCAGTTGCCACATAATAATCTGTTGCATAAACAGAAACAGACATTCCACATGCACACACCAATCCGGCGCACAATTTCCTTACAAATGATTTCATACTACAAAATTTTAATTATAAAATATAAGGTTACAATCCGATTTGTTAAAGCGTATTGAATTCAAAATAATATCAATGTTGGCATTGTTCTTTCAAGCAAATTAGAAAAAAATAGTCAACAGTTTTATTAAAAATAAGCAAACAAAGTCTTATTTTTTCCGATTATATTATTAACTATTAGATTAAACAAAGAAAATATAAAAAGGCTATTTTATAAAAACACTACTTCGGTAAATTTTCACCGGGATGTTAAAAGTTAAACATAGAGCAGACTGAAACTAGCTCAATAAACATATAAGAGATCATTGAAAAATTGTCAAAAACAGATGGTTAGGCAATAAGAATTGTAGATAAAAAAGTAACTAAATAGCTGATAACAAAGAAGAAAAAATTACGTAATTCGTTGTTTTTTTTATAATTTAACAGAATCAGATTCCAATTGGATTTTTACTTTAAAGACAACAAACAACATGCTGGAATCACCAACTGTCAGTCAACAGACTTCAGAAAGCTGGATTTTCACTTCAATGCATCGCTCGTTGCCATCAACTTGGTCAAAGCGATATGTAAGAAACCCGGAATAACATATTCCATTCCTCTTGCAAGTCAGTTATACACAATGCTTATATACTTGAACGATTTATTTGCATATTTGAAATTAACTTAGGCCCACAAGTTATTGACAAACTTTTCAAAGAACTCATTTTTTTACTGCCAAAGCTGCTTAGACTTGGCTAATTTTTAACGAACTATCACAATGAAGAATCCAATGTTTTAAGGAAGCATAAAATCTTTCAAAGCCATTTTACAATGTATTTGTTCTTGCCCGGAAACGGTTTCTGAATTCAAATATACATCGATAAGATCGTCATCATTCATAC
>OGII01001016.1_pt1 | contig 22016 bp, 23 predicted proteins | sample 1571701 | NCBI WGS metagenome assembly OGII01 (sample SAMEA2581950, study PRJEB24529) | metagenome | biome: Human gut stool | place: China | collected 2011
CGGTTGCAACATGCAACGAAACGCAGGGGTTCATGGCGAAGCCATGTACACCGCACCCACACTGCGCAGCGCGTGCAGCCCGGTAGACCTTTAGCGCCGCCCGCAGGCGGCGCAATCCCCAAACCCGCCGCAGCGAAAACAAAATAGCCCCGCCCCGGGGCCAAAACCGGGGGGCGGGGCTGGAGCGGAGGGGCGCGCCGCCGCAGCGGCGCGGCGGCCAAAGGCCGCTGAAGCAAGCCCCCCTACCTTGGCTGCCCGCAGCAAGACCGGCGAACGGGGCGACGGCGGCGGAGTGGCCCCGGAGGAGCCAACCGCCACCACTCCAAAAAAAATGGGATGGCGGGAGCCTGCCGGAGGGGCCGCCCGCCGCCGCTGCCGCGCGAGACGGCGCAGCAAGGGCACAGGGGGGCGCAGCGGAACCCCGCAGCGGGCGCGCAGGCTTTTGCCCCCCGCTGACGACGCCATCTGCGCAAGCGGGGGCGGCGGCAGCGGAAAAGGGGCAAAGCCGATGAGGGCCGCGGCCCGCCGTTTCGGCGGGACGGGGCCGCGCGCATACCGAAGAGTGCTGACGCCATCAGGCGGCAGCACAACGAGCGGCAACGGGGGGGCGGCACGGCAGCGGCGCAGGCCGCGACGGAGCCCCCCACGGCAGCCGCGAGAATCCCCCATGCACCCACAGTCTCCGCCGCGAGCTACCGTCACGCGGCGGAAGTGGGGGCCCTATTTATAGGGCCACCACTCTTCCCCGCGTTCGGCGTAGTAATCGCTGACGTATTCGACGCACAGCTGCTCGTATTCGTCTTGCAGCATCCGGTAGGCCGCGTAGCGCTCTTCTGCGGTGTGCGGCGGGCGGACCGCGTGACGTTCGGCGACCCACGTGCCGTGCGCTTCCGCGTGGCAGCGCCAGCAGAGCGTGATGAGGTTGCAGGGCGTGTCATTGCCGCCGACGCTGCGATGAACGATGTGATGAATCTGCAAGCCGTGCGTGTCGTCGCACAGCGCGCAGCGGTAGCCGTCACGGGCATAGACGGCCTTTCGTGTCTCGTTCGGGATGGATGCGGACAGGTTTCTTTTGGTCTTCATAATCGAAGCCCCCTTTCGTTTGATACCCGCGCAGCAACACGCCTGTCAAGGGTGGCCGACAGGCCACTTGCGAAGCCCTTGACGGGCGTGTTATCCACAGAGTTTTCCACAAACGAAAGGGGGCTTGATTCTGAAGACCGCAGGCAGCAGCATCCATCCCGAGCGAGACGGGCGCAGGCATTCGGCTGCTGCTGCGCGCTGCGCGATGACGTTCCTTCAGGTCACGGGACACGCCGGGCAACCTCGTCGCGCTCTGCGGCCGTCTCAGTAGCGGCACGTGGGGCGTCGAGCGTCACGCGGTTTTCCCGTTCATACGCTGCGAGCTCTTCGAGGACTAATGCGCGCAGCAGCGAATAGCGCGTGGTTTGTATCCGGAAGCAGTAGGTGTCGAGACGGGCCAGCTCCACCGGCGTTAGCTTGGTCCCGATAGAACGCAGGTGTTCCGCGTCCCACGCTCGCCGCTGCTGCTGCCGTTTCGCTTCCGCTTCCGTCATTCCCTGCACCATGACGCCAGCCCCGCAATGAACGCAGCGTTCGTCGCCTTGCCCTTGTCATAGGCTGCAATGTTCCCGAGATAGTGCTTGAGCATGTCTTGGTTGCCGTTCGTGTAGGCCCATTCTATCGCGTGCCGGATGCAGCGTTCGACCCTTGAGGTTGTCGTGTCGTGCTTGGCTGCGATGGCCGGATACAGCTCTTTTGTCATGTGGTGTGCGAGCTCTTCGTCCGCTGCGACCAGCTTTACACCGTCCACGATGTACCGCCAGCCCCGCACGTTCGGCTGCACGCCAATCAAGCGCAGCATGGCCGCAATTTGACATTCTAAGGCTTTTTCTTCCACCAGTAAGACCCCCATTTCCGTTTGTTCTGGTAACCCCAATCTTAACAAGAAACTTGTAATTCGTCAAGATATAGTGCTATCTGATTCAAGAAAACACTATATGTGGTGTCTACGCGATAGCGTATGCCTTTAGTGGCGAAGCCATGTACACCGCACTTACACTGCGCAGCGCATGCAGTCATTCAAGCTGCAAACTGCCAATGTGCGGGGTCAAGGGGTAAGACCCCTTGCCTTTCTCTGGGGGTTCCAAAGGGGGTATTCTCTTTGGAAAGAGAATACCCCCTTTGACCGGCAGCAGCGCCTACGCGCTGCATTCCCCCTCCGCGCAGTGCGCGGAAAAAACCATCCCGCCTGCAAGGCAACCACCCTTTACACCCCTTGGTGTAAAACATTTAGAGGAGCTTTATGTCAGAAAAACTCGTGACCAAAGGCATCGTCCTTCGCGCGACGGCGACGAAGGAGGCCGACTACATATTGAATATTCTGACCGACTCGCTCGGGCGGATCGCGGTCATGGCGCGCGGGGCGCGGCGCAAGGGAAGCCGCATCGCCGCGGGCAGTGAGCTTCTGGCCTTTTCCGAGCTCGTACTCTATCAGCGCGGGAACTGGTACTACCTCGACGAGGCGTCGACGATCTCGCTGTTCGACGGTATCCGGCAGGACATTGAGCTACTGTCGCTCGCGTCATATTTCGCCGAAATGACCGAGTGCGTCACGGCGGAGGACGAGCCCGTGCCGGAGATTTTGTCGCTGCTGCTCAACTCGCTCTATGCGCTCGACACGCTGCAAAAACCGCAGAGCATCGTCAAGGCGGCGTTTGAGCTCAAGTTACTCGCTCTTTCGGGCTACGAGCCGCTGCTCGACGGCTGCGCCGTCTGCGGCACGCACAACCCGAAAGAGCCGGTGTTTGACGCGCAGCAGGGCGTGCTGCTGTGCAAAGAATGTGCGGACCACGGCGGGGGCGGCCTTCTGCCGCTGGACGCGGGCTCGTTCGCGGCGATGCGCCATGTGCTGTTTTCCGAGCCGAAGCGGATGCTGTCGTTCTCCCTCTCGGGCGAGACGGAAGAGCGCTTTGCCGCAGCGTGCGAGGTGTTTGCGCAGGTGCAGCTTGACCGGCGATTCAAAACGCTGGACTTCTACAAAAGCATGAAAATTGACAACTAAACGAAATATCTGTCGAAAGAAATACGAATCGAAATCAAAATTTCGGAGAAAACTATGAGTGAACTGTTTGAAAAATCCATCCGCGTGCTGGAACTGCCGCGGCTATTGGAGATGCTCGAGCATCACGCGGTGAGCGCGGAGGCCAAGGCGCGGGCGCGACGGCTGACGCCATCGGATGATTTCGGCGAGGTCAACCGCCTGCTCGACGAGACGGACGCGGCGCGCAAGATGATCATGCTGCGCGGCAGCCCTGCCTTTGGCGGCGTGCGCGACGTGGGCGAAGCGCTCTCCCGCGCCGAGCGCGGAGGCATGCTCAACACGCGGGAGCTTCTCAACATCGCGGGGCTTCTCACGAATGTGCGCCGCGTGCAGGATTATTATAAGGAGGACGAGGAGGGGACGGTCATCGACAAGCTCTTCCTCTCCCTGCACCCGAACCGCTTTCTGGAGGAGAAGATCACGACCGCGATCCTCGACGAAAACGAGATCGCCGACGCGGCCTCGCCCGAGCTCGCGGAAATTCGCCGCCACAAGCGCGCGGCGGCGGCCGCCAGATCCTGCAGCGCATCATTTCGTCCCCGAGCTACCGGAACGTTTTGCAGGACGCGCTGATCACGCAGCGCGGCGGGCGCTTCGTCGTGCCGGTGAAGGCCGAGTGCCGCGGTGAGCTGCCGGGCCTCGTGCACGACACGTCCTCGAGCGGCGCGACGATCTTCGTCGAGCCGATGGGCGTGGTGCAGGCCAACAACGAGCTCAAGGAGCTCGAAGCGAAAGAGGAGAAGGAGATCGACCGCATCCTTTACGCCCTCTCGGGCGAGGCGGCGAGCTTCAGCCGCGACATTCTGTGGGATTATGACATTCTCGTCCACCTCGACCTCATTTTCGCGCGCGGCGAGCTGAGCTACCGCATGAATGCCATGCGCCCCGAGCTCAAAAAGGACGGCAGCGTGTATCTGCGCCATGCGCGCCACCCGCTGCTCGACCCCGCGAAGGCCGTGCCCATCGACATTGAGCTCGGCCGCAGCTTCGATACGCTTGTCATTACAGGCCCGAACACCGGCGGCAAGACCGTGAGCTTAAAGACGCTCGGCCTCCTCTGCCTGATGACGCAGTGCGGCCTGCATATCCCCTGCGACGACCGCAGCGCCGTGAGCATCTTTTCCTCGGTGTTGGCCGACATCGGCGACGAGCAGAGCATCGAGCAGAGTTTGTCGACCTTCTCGGCGCATATGAAAAACATCGTGCAGATCTTGGACGAGGCGGACGAGCACTGCCTGATCCTCTTCGATGAGCTGGGCGCGGGCACCGACCCCGTTGAGGGTGCGGCACTGGCCATCGCCGTCATCGAGCAGGCGCGTTCACAGGGTGCGAAGATCGCTGCGACGACGCACTACGCTGAGCTCAAGACCTTCGCCATGACGACCGCGGGCGTGGAGAACGCGAGCTGCGAGTTCGACGTGGAAACGCTCTGCCCGACCTACAAGCTGCTCATCGGCATCCCCGGCAAGTCGAATGCCTTTGCGATCTCGAAGCGGCTGGGGCTTTCCGAGGCCGTCATTGAAAAAGCCAAGGCGCAGATGGACAGCGAGAGCATCCGCTTTGAAGACGTGCTGACGCAGCTGGAGCAGAAGAGGCAGCAGTTAGAGAAAGAAAAAGCCGAGGTCGACCGCCTTTACGCCCAGCGCGAGGAGGACGCGCGCAAGGCGCGCGAATTCCGCACGCAGATGGAGCGCGCGAAGGAGAACGCGAGAAGCCGCGGCGAAGCCGAGGCCAAGCGCCTTTTGGCTGAGGCCAAGTCCGTCGCGGACGACACGTTCCGCGAGCTCGACGCGCTGCGCAAGCAGCAGAAAAAGCTCGATGCCCAGCAGATGAACGCCCAGCGCGCCGAGATCATGCACAACATCAAGCAGGCGCGCGACGCTGCGGGCGTGCGCGACGAGAGCGCGGAGCCCATTCCCAAGCCCTCGCGGCCTATTGAGGTCGGAGACCTGGTCGAGATCCCCGGTACGCGCCGTCAGGCCGAGGTCACAGCTGTCAAGGACGGTACGCTGACGCTCAAGGCAGGCGTTTTGCAGATGAAGGTCAAAGCCGGCGAGGTCCGCCTCATTGAGGCGGCGGAGCGCGCGGCGACTGCCAAAAAGCAGCCGCAGTTTGCCCCCTCGCAGCGCATTCTGCGCACGGCGTCCGCTGCGCGCGAGCTCGATATCCGCGGCATGGAGACGCTGGAGGCCGAAAGCGTGCTCGACAACTACATTGACGCTGCCGTCATGGCGCATCTCGAGACCGTGACGATCATCCATGGCAAGGGCACGGGCGCGCTGCGCAAGGCGGTGCACGCGAGCCTCCGGCGCAACAAAGCCGTCAAGAGCTTCCGCCTTGGCAACTATGGCGAGGGCGAGTCGGGCGTCACTGTGGTCGAGTTGAAATAAATGCCCGCCCGGGGAAGCGCGTTGTCTGTGTTTATTGCCAAATCCGCGCCATTTCGCGCGAAATGGCATTGACGAATCGGCCCCCGATGGTATATGATACGATAAAGTCCGAAAGATTTTTTTGGAGAGGGAGTAGTAACGATGTATACTCAGAATGTTACGATCAACAATGAAGTAGGCCTGCATGCTCGTCCTGCCACGTTCTTCATTCAGAAGGCCAACGAGTTCAAGAGCGGCATCTGGCTGGAGAAGGATGAGCGTCGCGTGAACGCCAAGAGCTTGCTGGGCGTGCTGTCCCTCGGGATCGTCAAGGGCACGACCATCACGCTGCTGGCCGACGGCGCGGACGAAAAGGAAGCCGTGACCGCTCTGTGCGAGCTGGTTTCCAACAATTTCGGCGAATAACAAACAACCAGGAAAGGCTGCTTCCACAGGAAGCCGCCTTTTTCCATTTTACCGGCACCGTTCGACCGAATATACTATTATATATTATAATGTAGAGATGAAAAGAAAGGAGGGAATGTCCCGTGACAAAGCAGGAGCTTTTGGACAAGGCGAACGACCTGCCGCTCGCGCCGGGCGTCTATCTGATGATGGACAAGACCGGCTGCGTCATTTACGTCGGCAAGGCGAAAAAGCTCAAAAACCGCGTCAGCCAGTATTTTCAGGAGAATTCCTCCCACAATGAGAAAACGCGCCGCATGGTCTCACAGGTCGACCACTTTGACACGATCTTCGTCTCGACCGAGTTCGAGGCGCTGATTTTGGAAAACTCGCTCATCAAGCAGCACATGCCGCGCTACAACATCTTATTAAAGGATGACAAGGGCTATCCCTTTGTGCGCCTCGGCACAGAGCACTATCCGCGTTTTACGATGGCCTCTAAGCCTGCGGACGACAACGCGCTGTACTTTGGCCCGTTTGGCGGACGAAACGAGACGCGCGCGGCCATCGACGCGATCTGTGCGGCATTCCGCCTGCCGACGTGCAGCCGCAAATTCCCGCGCGACATTGGAAAGGAGCGGCCCTGCCTCAACCATCACATGGGGCGCTGCGACGCGTTCTGCCGCGGCACGCCGGATGAGGACGAGTACATGCGCCGCATCGGGCAGGCCGAAGAGCTGCTGAACGGCCACTACCGCCGCTTAACGCGCGCGCTGCGCGAGGAGATGGAGCAGGAGGCCGCAGATCTGCACTTTGAGCAGGCGGCGGCACTGCGCGACCGCATCCGCGCCATCGAGGTGCTGGGCAAGCGCCAGAAGGTCATCGCCGGCATCTGCGCCGATACCGATATCTGGGGCGTTTACCGCGGCGCGCTCAAATGCGGCAGCGCTGTGCTGCACATCGAGGACGGCAGCGTGACGGGTCGAGACTTGAACCTCTTCGCCGCGCCGCAGGACGAGAGCGAGCAGATGATCTTGTCTGCACTGCTGCCGCAGTATTACCTCAATAAGAGCGTGCTGCCGCGCGAAATTTTGCTGCCCTGTGAGATCGAGGGCGCAGCCGAACTCGCACAGATCCTGACCGAGCGCGCGGGCCGCAAGGTGACGCTCCACGTCCCCCAGAGGGGCGAGAAGGCGGAACTCCTTGCCATGGCGCAGCGCAACGCGCGCGAGGATGTCGAGCGCGTGACGACCGCGCAGGAGCGCGAGAACCGCACGCTGACGCAGCTTGCGGGGATGCTCTCACTTTCCGAGCCGCCCGGGCGCATGGAGTCCTACGATATCTCGAACACCGGCGCGAGCGACATCGTTGCGTCGATGGTCGTCTACGAGGGCGCAAAGCCCAAGAAGAGCGCCTACCGGAGATTCAAGATCAAGAGCCTGTCGGCCCACCCGGACGACTATGCCTCCATGGAAGAGGTGCTTACGCGCCGCATCCAGCGCTATCTGGACGGCGATGAGAAGTTCAGCCCCCTGCCGGACGTCATGCTCATCGACGGCGGCATCACGCACGCGGGCGTCGCCGAGCGCGTGTGCGCGCAGATGCACGTGCACGTGCCGATCTTCGGCATGGTCAAGGACGACCGCCACCGCACGCGCGCGCTCGTCACCGCGCAGGGCCGCGAGATCGACCTGCACGCCGCGCCGAACGTCTTCGCCCTGATCGGTCAGATCCAGGAGGAGACGCACCGCTTTGCCATCACGTTCCACCACGAGAGCCACTCGAAGTCCTCGACTCGCTCGGCGCTCGACGGGATTCCGGGCGTCGGCAAGGTGCGCGCTCAGGCGCTGCTCAAGACGTTCAAGAGCGTCAAGGCGATTCGGGAGGCGGACATTTTCGCCCTCGAACGTGTGCTGCCGAAAGACGCCGCGGCGTCCGTTTACCTTCATTTTCACGGGGAAACGGACGAAAAAAAGGATGAAATGTAACTTCCACTGCGATCGCCCATTTGACGGGAAAAGCGAAAAAGAAGCGCGATTTTTGTGACCTTTGCCAACAAAAATCAAAAAATCAGGTTGACATAAATGAATTTCAATAAATGAATTTTCAAAAAGTCAAACTTGCATATTTTGGCATCGCGACACGCTGTTGAGGCGGCTTTTCGTCCCCTGCGCCCGGAAAGGGCGCAGGGGGCATTCCTTTGCTGTCCGAGGGGATAGAGCGTGCGGCGGAGAAGCAAAAAAGCCAGTGTTTGCAGGGCTTTCCGCGTTTTTGCCGCCTTGCGGGGCGGGAGCGGGACACACCCGGCCTGCTCCCAAGAGTTTTTTGCCCGCTCGGACGGGACAAAGAGCGTCGGCAGGTGCGCCGCCTCTTCGACGCCGAGATGGCGGCGAGGCGGCGGAGAGGGGTGACGATGGTTTACATAAATCAAGAAAATCGCGAATTCGATGACTTAAATCGCAACTTTTAGAAGATGAAAATAAGAAAAATATCGAAAATTTTATAAAATACAGAACTTTTGGCGAACAAACGGCGGAAACTTGACAAATCCTTTTTCAGGCGGTATACTGCCAGCAAGTTTTGGAAAAGTTACATTTTGTAATCTTTTCCGGACGCAGCGCACTTCCTCAGCTGCGCGAAGCTGCGGCGGCTCACGCCGCGAAAAAAGGAGTATCCCATGCAGAAGTTTTTGAAAAATTTGTTCACAGCCCAGCGCTGCCGCAGAGCGATGTTCTTTCTGCTCTTCGCGGCTGTGATGCTGCTGAACAGTTCGCCCGAGCTGCGCGCGGACGCGCTGTACCTCATCGCCGACGGCGATACGGTCAGCGTGCTCGACGGCACGACGGACATCCCGCAGGAGCGCGTCATTGTCGCCGGCGCGCAGAGCGGTGACGCGGAAGTCACGCTCCCTGCCGGTGAAAAGGTGACGGTGACACACGGCGACGATATCGAGTACGCCACCACGAGAAACGGCGAGCGCGTCAGCGAGCTGCTGCGCCGTTTGCAGATCTCGGTCAGCCCGCTTGAGATGGTGCTGGTCGACGTCACGGAGGAAGAGGTCGAGATCACCGTTGCCTCTGACTTCACCTACTATGAGACCGCCACCGAGGCGGCTCCCCACACCACGCTGACCTCCACGTCGTACCGCATCCCCAAGGGCGAGACGCAGATCGTCCAGCAGGGCATCGACGGCACGCGCGACATCGTTTACGAGGTCGTGTATGCCGACGGCCAGTTCGTCTCCCGCCAGGCGGTGGAGGAGAAGAACGACACCTCCGTCGCGGAGATCACCTACACCGGCACGCTCGTCGACAAGGCGCAGAGCGGCGACACGGTCAAGTCCGTTGTCACCGAGAGCGACGGCAGCGGCTATCTTCTGATGAAGTCCGGCGATTCCGTCCACTTCTCCGGCTCGATGAAGGTCACCTGCACGGCCTATACCGCGGGCTACGGCGGCGTGGGCACCAGAACGGCCACGGGCACGACGGTTCACGTCGGCACCGTCGCAGTGGATAAGAAGGTCATTCCCCTCGGTACCGAGATGTTCATCGTCGGCTCGTCGGGCTACACCTACGGCAACGCTGTGGCTGAGGACACCGGCGTGCGCGGCGCGGCGATCGACCTCTATATGAATTCCTATCAGGAGTGCAAGCAGTTCGGCCGCCAGAAAAACTCGACGGTCTACTTCCTCGACTGAGCGGCGCGGTTTGTCGAATAGTACGATAAATGTATGTTCCGGATGCGTATGTTGCGCATCCGGAACATTTACTTTATTGCAGTGACATGATACAATTACCGGCAGAAACTGAAAGGAGAACACAGGATGAAAGCCATTATCACGGTGCTGGGGAAAGATCAGGTCGGTATTATCGCGGGCGTCAGCTCACTGCTGGCAAAGTGGAACGTGAACGTTCTGGATATCAGCCAGACGATTTTGCAGGAAAATTTCACCATGGTCATGCTGGCGGATCTCGAAAATTGTTCGCTCTCTTTTACGGAACTGACGGAAAAGCTGAGCGCCCTCGGCGCGGAGATGGACATTGCGATCCGCATGCAGCGGGAGGACATCTTCAACGCAATGCACAAGATCTGAGCGGGGAGGGAAAGAATCATGCTAAGCCGCAATGATATTCTGGAAACGATCCGTATGATCGACCAGCAGCATCTGGATATCCGCACGATCACGATGGGCATCTCGCTCCTCTCCTGCGCGGACAGAAGCGCAGAGCGTGCGTGTGAAAAGATCTACGACAAGATCAGCCGCTATGCAGAGCATCTGGTCGCAACGGGAGAAGAGATCGAGCGGGAATTCGGCATTCCCATCGTCAATAAGCGGGTTTCCGTCACACCCATCGCGCTGGTCGCCGCCGCGTCGGAGACGGAAGACTATGTCCCGTTTGCCAAGGCGCTTGACCGCGCGGCCAAAAATGTCGGTGTTAACTTTATTGGCGGTTTTTCGGCGCTTGTGCAAAAGGGCATGACGGACGCCGACCGGAAGCTGATCGCTGCGATCCCCGAGGCGCTGGCCTGTACGGACCTTGTGTGCTCATCAGTCAACGTCGGCTCGTCCAAGGCGGGAATCAACATGGATGCTGTCGCCCTGATGGGGCAGACGGTGAAAAAGACAGCGGCGCTCACGGAAAAGCAGGGCGGCTTTGGCTGCGCCAAGCTTGTGATCTTCTGCAATGCGGTAGAGGATAACCCCTTCATGGCGGGCGCGTTCCACGGCGTGGGCGAGCCGGAGAAAGTGATCAACGTCGGCGTTTCCGGGCCGGGCGTTGTGTATCACGCGTTGCAAAGCGTCAAGGGCCAGCCGTTCGACGTGGTGGCGGAGACCGTGAAGAAAACGGCGTTCCGCATCACGCGCATGGGTCAGCTCGTCGCGCAGGAGGCGAGCCGCAGGCTCGATACGCCGTTTGGCATTGTCGATCTTTCCCTTGCGCCCACGCCCGCCGTCGGCGACAGCGTGGCCCGCATTCTGGAGGAAATGGGGCTTGAGGTCTGCGGCACGCACGGTACGACCGCCGCGCTCGCCCTGCTCAACGACGCGGTGAAAAAAGGCGGCGTGATGGCGTCCTCCTCGGTGGGCGGCTTATCCGGCGCATTTATCCCCGTCAGCGAGGACGAGGGCATGATCGCCGCGGCGTCGTCCGGCGCGCTGACGCTCGACAAGCTGGAGGCGATGACCTGCGTGTGCTCCGTAGGACTTGACATGATCGCGCTTCCAGGCGACACGAGCGCAGAGACCATTGCTGCCATCATCGCCGATGAGGCGGCCATCGGCATGATCAACATGAAGACGACTGCGGTGCGCGTCATCCCTGCGCCTGGCTGTAAGGTGGGCGACACGGTGGAGTTCGGCGGACTTCTCGGCTCGGCACCGGTGCAGGCGGTCCACCCTTATTCGAGCGCGGAGTTCATTGCGCGCGGCGGCAGAATTCCCGCGCCGCTGCACAGCCTGAAGAACTGAAAAAAGCGGACAGCCTTGACTGTCCGCTTTTTTATATAGAATTCGTCTTTTCAGAACAGCAGTTCGTAGCCCATCTTGATGAAGAGAAGCCCCAGCACGACAAAGATCATGCCGCGCACGCGCTTGCTGCCGCCCTTCATGGCGTAGCGCGCGCCGCAGTAGGCGCCCAGCATATTGCAGGCCGCCGCGGGGAGCGCCAGCAGCCACCAGACCTTGCCGCTGAAGATGAACAGCACCGCCGAGGCGACGTTGGAGCAGAGGTTTGCGATCTTCGCGCAGCCCGACGCCGTGAGGAGGTCCATCGAAAGTGCCATCGTAAACGCCATGATCATAAACGTGCCCGTGCCCGGGCCGATGAGCCCGTCATAGCAGCCAAGACCCAAACCGATGAGCGCGGCGCGCGTCAGCTCCTGCTGCGGCGTGTACTCGCGCGCGGGTGCGTCATTTTCTTTGCCGAAGTCCTTTTTGAGCATCAGCAGGATCGCCGCGCAGGGCAGAGCGACGAGCATCATGATCTTCAGAATGTCCTCGTTGATGAGCAGAGCGATCTTTGTGCCGATGGCCGCGCCGAGCAGCGCACCGATCCCCGAGACGATGGCGGGACGCAGCAGGACCTTGCCGCCGCGAAAGTATTTGAACGAGGCGAGCGCCGTGCCGGTGCCATTGACGACCTTGTTTGTCCCCATTGCAAGATGCGCGGGGATACCGGCCATCAGATAGGCGGGAAGCGTGATAAGTCCGCCGCCGCCGGCGACGGAGTCGACAAAGCCGCCAAGAAAGATGAGCGGCAGAACAACGATCAGAATTTGCGGTGTGAGCTCCATGAAAGTCTCCCTCTTTTCCTGAGATTTCTGCATTTTATCACACGGGAAAAATTTTTACTACTCTTTTGCGCAAAATATGGTAGAATCATTTTACAATTTTTACGCCCAGCGCGCAGAAAGGAACCACGCTATGGAACGCAATGACAAAGCTGCCATCGAGGCGCTCTTAAAGCACCACGGTTTTCATTTTTCCAAGTCCATGGGGCAGAACTTTTTGATCGACCCCGCCATCCCCTATGAGATCGCCGAGAGCTCGCGCGCAAACGAGCAGAACGGCGTGCTCGAGATCGGCCCCGGCATCGGCGCACTGAGCCACGAGCTCTGCGAGCGCGCGGGCAAGGTGGTGGCCGTGGAGCTTGACAAGACGCTGCTGCCGATCCTGGACGAGACCATGGCGCGTTTTGACAACTTCGAGGTCGTGTCCGCCGATATTTTGAAAACCGATATCCCTGCGCTTGTGCGTGAAAAATTCGCAGGCCTCACACCCATCGTGTGCGCAAACCTGCCCTACAACATCACGACGCCCGCCATTACCGCGCTCATCGAGTCGAAGTGCTTTGAGAGCATCACGGTGCTCGTGCAGAAGGAGGTCGCCGAGCGCCTCTGCGCCGCGCCGGGCACGAGCGCCTAAGGCGCATTCTCCGTCTTCATGCAGTATTACACTGAGCCGGAGCTGTTGTTCGCCGTGCCGCGCGAGTGCTTCGAGCCGCAGCCGAAGGTCACGTCCGCCGTGCTGCGCGCCGTCGTGCGCAGGGAGCCTCCGGTCGAGGTCGAGGACGAGAAGTTCTTCTTCCGCGTGGTGTGCGCCGCGTTCGCCCTGCGGCGCAAGACGCTTGTCAACAGCCTGATGACGGCGTTCGGCAGCCAGCTCACAAAAGAGCAGGTCACGCAGGCGGTCACGTCCTGCGGTTTAGAGGCCAACATCCGCGGCGAGCGGCTGGGGCTCAGTGAATTTGCCGTGCTGGCGAAGGCAATCCATGCGTTAGCGTGATAACGCAGTATCATCTATTTAAAAAATTGATAAACCATATGGTTGCTATTGATAAGACATTCTGCTACAATTTTCGGCAGAAAGGAGTCAAACTCAATAGCAGCCATTTTTCCTGTGCATCGGTTAGCTCCCTGCCGCCCCAAAGCGGCACAGCACACCACACAAGACGCGGTGCAAAATTTTTCTTTTTCATTACACCGTGAACATGCTACGAGGGAAAGAACAAATGACGAATTTGACGAACAACAAGGCCGTTTTGTCGTGGATCGACGAAATGACCGCCATCACCAAGCCGGACAAGATTGTCTGGATCACGGGGGAAGAGGAACAGCTCGACGCGCTGCGCGAGCAGGCCGTCAAGGAGGGCATCCTCATCAAGCTCAACCCGGACAAGCTCCCGGGATGCTACCTGCACCGCACCGACCCCGACGACGTGGCGCGCGTGGAGGACCGCACGTTCATCTGCTGTGAAAAGGAAGAGGACGCAGGCCCCACGAACCACTGGGTAGAGCCCAAGGAAATGTACGAAAGAATGTACGCTCTGGCCGACGGCGCCTATAAGGGCCGCACCATGTACATCATCCCGTACTCCATGTCCATCATCGGCTCTCCGTTCGCCAAATACGGCTTTGAACTGACCGACTCCATTTATGTCGTGCTCAACATGCACATCATGACCCGCATCGGCAAGGCCGTGTGCGACGCGCTCGGCGACGATGAGGGCTTTATCAAGGGCCTGCACTGCCAGTGCAACCTCGACAAGGACAACAAGTACATCGTCCACTTCCCGCAGGACAATACGATCATCTCGATGAACTCGAACTATGGCGGAAACGTGCTTCAGGGCAAGAAGTGCTTCGCGCTGCGCATCGCTTCGAACCTCGGCCGTCAGGAGGGCTGGATGGCCGAGCACATGCTGATCCTCGGCATCCAGAACCCGCGCGGCGAGATCAAGTACATCTCCGCCGCCTTCCCTTCCGCCTGCGGCAAGACGAACCTCGCCATGCTCATCCCGCCCGAGGGCCTGCAGCGGTGGGGCTGGCGCGTCTGGTGCGTGGGCGACGATATCGCGTGGCTGCGCGTCGGCAAGGACGGCAGACTCTGGGCCGTGAACCCCGAAAACGGCTTTTTCGGCGTTGCGCCCGGCACATCCATGAAGTCGAACCCCAACGCGCTCATCTCTACGCACAAGGACACGATCTTCACGAACGTCGCGCTTGACCTCAGCGACAACACCGTCTGGTGGGAGGGACTTAACAAGACGCCGCCCGCGCGCGCCATCGACTGGCGCGGCCGTCCCTGGACGCCGCAGAGCCCCGAAAAGGCCGCGCACCCCAACAGCCGCTTCACCGCGCCCGCGCGCAACTGCCCCTGCCTGAGCCCCGAGTTTGACAATCCCGAGGGCGTGCCCATCAGCGCCATTGTCTTTGGCGGCCGCCGCGCGAAGACCGCGCCGCTCGTTTACCAGTCCTTCAACTGGCAGCACGGCGTGTTTATCGGCTCAATCATGGCGTCGGAGACCACCGCCGCGGCGACGGGCCGCGTCGGCGTCGTGCGCCGCGACCCGATGGCGATGCTGCCGTTCTGCGGCTACCACATGGGCGACTACTGGCAGCACTGGCTCGACATGGGAAAGAAGATCCCCAAGCCGCCGAAGATCTTCAACGTCAACTGGTTCCGCACCGACGAGGACGGCAACTTCGCCTGGCCCGGCTTTGGCGACAATATGCGTGTTTTACAATGGATCATCTCGCGCGCCGACGATGAGATCGGCGCGGCGGAGACCGCGCTCGGCTACGAACCCAACACCCACGATATCGACATGGAGGGGCTTGAAATGTCGATGTACGACATGCGCCGCCTGCTCTCGGTCGACCGCGAGCTCTGGCTCCAGGAGTGCGAGGACGCGCGTGAGTATTACGAGAAGATCGGCAAGGTGCCGCCTGAGCTCTACGAAGAGCTCGACGCGCTCGAAATGAGATTGAACCGCGGCTATAAGGTCAAGCACGAATAAAACGAAGCAATGCAAAAAAGGAACCGCTCGAAGAGCGGTTCCTTTTTACGTAAAGAGCCTCGCAGAGTTTGCGCCGCGCACGGCGCAAATAAATCGAAATTTGTTTTTCGCCGCGACAAGTGCGTGGCGAAAAACACTTTGCGCGGAGCGAGCGTCGAATTGGCCGCATTATGCGGCCAACCGAGGCGCAGAGCGCAGCGAAACTTTCTCAAGAAAGCGGCTTCACCGCTTTCTTGAAGCTATCTTACGACGCCAAACTGGAAGAGATAGTCTCTCCACATCGGATAGTACGCGGCCTTGACGTGGACGCCGTCGCCAGAGTATTCCGGCGTCAGCGCGCCGGTAGAGTCGTCGAAGACGGGATTGCAGTCGATGTAGAAGACCGTTTCGTTGTCGGCGAGCTTTTGGAGCTCGGCGTTGCGTGCGTCGATGGTCGAATTCTTAAAGAACGTCGCGTCGGACTTTTCCTGCGTCGTGTGGAAGATGGCCTGCAAAAAGATGATGGCGTCAGGCTGGAGCTCGCGCACTTCGTCGAGCAGGACCTTGTACTGTGCGGCCCAGCTCTCCGCCGTGCCGGTGCCGAGCTCGTTGATGCCGAGCATCAGGTAAATTTTGCTGTAGTGCTTGCCGGAGAGCGCCTGCGCAAGCGTCTGCTTGCCGGGGAACTCCGCCTTTTCGACCGCCGACCAGACCGTCAGGCCGTTGTGGCAGAGGTAGTCGGCGTTATTGAGGCCCGCATAGTCCTTGAAGCCGTCGGTGTGCGAGTCGCCGATGAACAGCGCGTCGTCAAAGTAGCTCGCGTCCACCGTGGTGAAGGGGGAGTCGGGCTCTTCCGGTTCGGGCTCCGGTTCCGGGTCCGGAAGCGGAGCGGGGTCTGGGACGGGAGGAGGTTCGGGCGCTTTGGGCTCGCTCCACGGGTAGACCCCGTCTGCGGCCGCTGTGGCCATTGCCGCGACGGGCGGCGTCGCGGCATCCAGTTTTTCAAGATAATCCTGATACACGCCGGTGGGATCGAGCGCGGCGTAAGCGTTGAGCGCCAGCGCGCTGACAAAGCACAGCGGCAGCAGGAAAAAGGGACGAGAGGACATGAAAGGTCTCCTTAGAAACGGGAATAGAGGAAGGCGTTGCCCGACGAGGTGGCGATGAAGTACACGCACACCCAGAAGAGCAGAAACAGCGGGAGCTGGACGAGTAAACTGCCGCGGTGCTTTTCATAAAAACGGCGCGGCTGCGGCAGACAGAAGAAGATGGCGAGCAGCAGCAGCCACCAGTAGGACGAGAGCAGCTTGAGCACATCCTGCGCGGAGATGGCGCTGTGTGCGCCGAACAGCGGGAACAGGCGGGAAAAATACGCGCCGACGTCCTTTAAGCGCGTGATGCGGAAAATGACCCACGTCTGCGGGATGACGAAGAGGAGATAGACGTGCGAGAGCATTTTATGCTCCTTGAGAAAATTGCCGATGCAGAACTTTTCGAGCAGGATGAATCCAAGCAGCATCACACCCCAGAGGACAAAATTCCAGCTCGCCCCGTGCCAGAGGCCGGTGAAAAACCACACGACCGTGAGCGAGAGCACCGTGCGGGCATTGCCGTTGCGGCTGCCGCCGAGCGGGATGTAGACATAGTCGCGAAACCATGTGCCGAGCGTGATGTGCCAGCGGCGGTAGAACTCGCTCACCGAGCGCGCGGTGTAGGGCAGGTCAAAGTTGCGCGGCACAGGCAGCGCGAGCATCTGCCCGAGGCCCATCGCCATGAGCGAATAGCCGGAAAAGTCGAAATAGAGCTGCAAGCTGTAGCTCACCGCGCCGAGCCATGCGAGCGGCGTCGACAAATATTCGTAACCGATGCGCTCGAGCGATGCCCACAGCGGCGCGAGCTGGTCGGCGAGCAGCACCTTGAAGCACAGGCCGACAACAAAGAGCTCAAAGCCGGAGAATACGTCCTCGCGCGTGATCGTGCGTTCCTTCAGTGCGCCGCGCCATTCGCGGCAGCGTAAGATCGGCCCCATCGTGAGCTGGGGGAACGCGATGGTGAAAGCGGCGTAGTCGATGAGGTTTTTCTCCGCCTCCTCGCCGCGATAGACGTCGATGAGGTACCCCGCGCTCTGGAAAAGGTAGAAGCTGATGCCGAGCGGCAGCGCAAGCTCGACAAGGGAGAACACCGTCCCCGTCAGTTTGCCCAGATTTTCCAGAATAAATGCGGCGTACTTGAAGTACACGAGGCAGAAGAGGTCCGCCGCCAGCGCGATGATCAGCAGTGCTTTTCGCGTGCGGACTTCTTTCCCTGCCATTGCGCGGGCGAGGGCGTAGTGCAGAAGCAGCACGCCGGACAGCAGCAGTGTGTCGCGCGCGCCCGCGCCGATGAAGTAGAAGGCAAAGCTGCCCAGCACGAGCGCAGCATTTTTGAAGCGAAAGGGCAGAATGTAATAGACCGCGAAAAACAGCGGCAGAAAATAAAAAAGAAACGTAAGGTCGGAAAAGCTCACGGGAAAACTCCTGTCATAATTTGTCAGCGTCTTATTGTACACGCCGGGGCGGAGCGCGGCAATGGAAAAATCAGGAATTCGTCAAGAAACCGCCGGGTAAGCCAAAACATGAGATTTTGGTTTACATGCGGCGGCAAGCGTGCTACAATCCTAAGACGGCGGCTGCGAAAAACGCAGCGTTTGATATTTTATGTCAATCGTAAGCGATAAGCCGCCGACTGTCAACCTCAAAAGGGTAACAATTTCGGTTACATTTTGTAACGGAGGACGCTATGGGAAAAGAGACTGTTTTGGCGCTGCTGCTGCGGGAAAAGGGACACTTCGTCTCCGGCGAGGCCGTCAGCGCCGAGCTCGGCATCACGCGCGCGGCCATCTGGAAGAGCATTTCCGCCCTGCGCGCGCAGGGGTACGAGATCGACGCCGTCACGGGACGCGGCTACTGCCTCAAGTCGCTGCCCGACACGCTGACCGAGCAGACCGTGCGCAGCTACTTGGGACCTGTCGAAACCGTCGGCAAGCGCATCGACTGCTTTGATTCCATCGACTCGACAAACGCCTACTTAAAGCGCATTGCGCTCGACGGCGCGCCGGACGGTACCGTCGCCGTCGCGGCGGAGCAGACGAGCGGCCGCGGTCGCCGCGGCCGCAGCTTTCAGAGTGCGGCGGGTAAGGGCGTTTACCTGTCGATCTTGCTGCGTCCGAAGCTTGCGCCGTCGCAGCTGATGCCGCTCACGGGTCTCATCGCCGTTGCGATGAGCCGCGCGGTCGACCGCGTGGCGGGGACGCACTCGCAGATCAAGTGGACAAACGATCTCATCCTGAACGGCAGAAAGCTCTGCGGCATTTTGACCGAGCTGAGCGTCGAGGGTGAGACCGGCGAGCTCCAGTATGTCGTGGCGGGCATCGGCTTCAACGTCAGCCAGCGCGAGGAGGACTTCGCCGGCGAGGTCTCGAAGATCGCAACGTCCATCCTGCGCGAGACGGGCAGGCTCATTTCGCGCGCGGAGCTGTCCGCGGCGATGATCGAGGAGCTCGATGCGCTTTATACGGCGCTCAGATCCGGAGAGACGAGCGGGTATCTCGACGAATACCGCCGCCGCTGCGTGACCATCGGGCGCGAGGTGCAGCTTTTGTGGCAGGATACGAAGGAGAAAGTCACGGCGCTTGACGTGGACGAGGAGTTCGGCCTCATCGTGCGCCGCGAAAACGGGACGGTCGAGACCGTCCGCACGGGTGAGGTGTCCGTGCGCGGCCTTTACGGATATGTGGAGTAAGGAGAAAGTGTTTTGAAGGAACTTTTGGAACTGTTTCTCACCTTTGCCAAGATCGGCGTGATGACCTTTGGCGGAGGTATGGCGATGCTGCCGATCCTCGAGCGCGAGGTGGTGCAGAATAAGCACTGGGCAACGGAAGAAGAGCTGGTGGACTATTTTGCCATCGGTCAGTGCACACCGGGCATCATCGCCGTCAACACGGCGACATTTGTCGGACAGAAGAGAAAAGGCGCGATGGGCGGCATCACCGCGACGCTCGGCGTGGTATTCCCCTCGCTCGTCATTATCACGATCCTGGCGGGACTCATTACGAACTTTGCCCACCTTGCCTGGGTGCAGAACGCCTTTGCAGGCATTCAGGTGTGTGTATGCGTGCTCATCCTGAACGCTGTGCTCAAGCTGCTGAAAAAGTCGGTCATGGATAAGCGCACGGCGGTCATCTTTGTTATCGTGCTGCTGGGGAATATGCTGCTGAGCGTTTCGCCGGTGTGGTTCGTGCTGCTCTCGGCGATGTCCGGCATCGTGCTGAAAAATCTTGAGGGGAGGGCGGCAAAATGACCTTGTATCTTCGCTTATACTGGGAATTTTTCAAAACGGGCCTGTTTGCCATCGGCGGCGGCATGGCGACGCTGCCGTTCCTTAAGGATATCGGGGCGACCACGGGCTGGTTTTCGCAGACGGACCTGATGAACATGCTGGCTGTGTCGGAATCAACGCCGGGTCCTGTCGGCATCAACATGGCGACCTATGTCGGCTATACGGCCGGCGGCGTGCCGGGCGCGATCGTCGCCACCATCGGCGAGGTGACGCCGTCGATCATCGTCATTTTGATCGTTGCGGCGATGCTCGCCAAATTCCGCGACAGCCAGTATGTCGCCAACGCATTCTACGGCCTTCGTCCCGCCTCCACCGGCCTGATCGGCGCGGCCTGCGCGGGCGTGATGCTTCAGGTGATCGCCGGGATCACGAGCGCGTCGCAGGAGGATTCCATCCTGATGAAATTCTCGTGGGACGGCGCGATCAGCTGGCGCGGCATCATCCTTGCGCTGGTGCTGCTCGTCTTCACGCGCTACATCAAAAAGACCAAGGACCTGCACCCGATCGTCTTTATCGGAGTCTCCGCGGTGATCGGCGTCGTGTTCCACTTCGCGGGAGTGTAAAAGATATTCAAAAAAGAGGGACGCAGCTTTCAGCTGCGTCCCTCTTTTTTGAGAAAGATGCGTTCCGCTTTGCGCCTTGCCGCCCGAAAGGCGGCTGCGACACGCGCGGAGCGAGAAGTGTTTTTCCGGCGTACACGCCGCCGGAAAAACGGATTCCAATTTATTTCGCGTCTGCGGACGCCTGGGCAGCCGTTGGCGGCTCTGCCGCCTTAGGGATGCCGCGTACCCCTTGCGGATAAAAGTCTGCGACGCTTTTTAGCGCTTGCGTTAGTCGGCGGAGGCGATGTGGCTGGCGATGCGCTGCATGATCATGTCGAGGGCGACTAAGTTGTGGCCGCCTTCAAGCACAATGATATCGGCATACTTGCGGCTCGGCTCGACGAACTGCTCGTGCATGGGCTTGACGGTCGTCAAATACTGCGTGATGACGCTCTCGAGCGTGCGGCCGCGGTCGCGCACGTCGCGCAGCGCGCGGCGCAGAATGCGCACGTCGGCGTCGGTCTCGACAAAAATTTTGATGTCGAGCATTTCGCGCAGCCGCGGGTCCTGGAAAATGAGGATGACCTCGACGATGACGACCTTGCTCGGCCGGATGAGCTCGGTCTCACTTGTGCGCTGGTGGTCTGCGTAGGAGTAGACAGGGCAGCGGATGGCCTTGCCCGCCTTGAGCTCCTTAAGCTGCTCGACCATCAGATCGGTCTCGAAAGCGTCGGGGTGGTCGTAATTCTGCTTGCAGCGCTCTTCAAAGGGCCTGTCCTGATATTTATAATAGCTGTCGTGGTGCACGACGCTGATATCGTCGCCGAAGTGCTGCTTCAGATGCTCGGTGAGCGTCGTTTTGCCCGAACCGGTGCCGCCTGCAATGCCAATGAAGATGGTGTTCATCGCCAGACCCTCCATGAATCGTTTGTTGTTAAGTCGATTATAGGAAGACTTTGGCGAAAAAGCAAGGCCGCGCGGCGGAATGCGGCAAAAATTTGCGTGTTTCGGTTGACGCGGGACAAAAAAGCAAGTATTATGTAAAGGAACGCGGCACCGTGTGTGCTCGCGCGCAGAGACTCTATTTTGACAAAAGAAAGGAGCGTCGGCATGAATCTTCTCAAGTGCCCGCGCTGCGGCGAAGAATATTCCCCCAGCTATCGCAGATGCCCGTTCTGCGAGGAGGGAGACCATCCCCGTAAGATCAAGTACAACTCCAGCAAACAGAGCGGCGGCCGGCGCGTTTCGGATAAAAAGCAGACGCAGTCCGTCCGCGGTGCGATGGCGGCGGTGCTCGTCGTCGTGCTGCTGCTTCTGAGCTGGTCGCTCTTTGGTGACAAGATCGTCGCAAAGATCACGCCCGCCGACGACGGCAATACCCCCGGCGTGCAGGACGATGTCAATACGCCCGACGACAGCAATACGAACACGGACGATCCGAACGCGAACAACGGCGGCACCACTGACCCGAACACCGGTGATGAGCCGAACGCAAATGATCCCGCAAACGGCAGCGACACAACTGCCACCAATCCCGGCACCACGACAACCCCGTCCACCCCGACGGTGGATGCCTCGGCCCTGAGCATCAAGACGAACGTCGGCACGACGCTGCCCAAGGACGGAAACGGCAACTTTGACTGCACGATCAAGCCGAGCGAGACCATCCGCCTGAGCGTTTCCGGCACGGACGCGGCTGCGACCTGGGCGGTGGCAGACGTGAGCGTCCTGTCTATCTCGGCGGACGGCTTGATCACGCCTGCCAAGGTGGGTACCACGACCGTGACGGCCACCGTTGGCGGCGCGGTGCTGACCATCACGGTGCGCATCAAGTAAAGAGAAAAAGAACGGCCGGGGGCCGTTCTTTTTTTGTATCCCGAAAACCACTCGCTGGGCGAGTGGTTCAAAAGAGGCTGCTGCC